>Ga0075448_10000236_pt1 | contig 20019 bp, 17 predicted proteins | sample CoawatmetaG10DNA_2_FD_72353 | JGI IMG/M metagenome (GOLD analysis project Ga0075448, IMG submission 72353) | Marine microbial communities from the West Antarctic Peninsula - Coastal water metaG108-DNA | ecosystem: Environmental > Aquatic > Marine > Coastal | place: Atlantic Ocean: West... | reverse complement strand
TCGGGAGTGGCGATGACTGTTGGCGCATTCTCCACGCCACTCCCATTTTTCACAACAGGAGCAGTACATGACACAGGCAAAGAGGTTGCTTGCAGTATTCGTTGGTGCCAAAGCTGCACACGGCACGACCACAGTGGGGCGTGTTGGACGGAACGGTAAAGCAGAATCCAAAAGTATGATCGTTCGTGAACCTTTGACCGAGGAACTTGTTCAAGGCCACATAGATGGCAAGCAAGGTGTCGGAGCGATCCCAATCAACGAGGAAAACAAGTGCCAGTTTGGTGCGTTGGATATCGACATCTACGATCTCAACCACAACGAGGTGCAAGACAAGATAAAAAAGATGAAGCTGCCTTTGATCCATTGCCGATCAAAGTCTGGCGGCGCACACCTGTACCTCTTCATGAAAGAGATGGAGCAGGCTGCGGACATCCGAGATTACCTGACCGAGATGTCTATAGCTTTAGGCTACAGCGGCTGCGAAGTATTCCCGAAGCAAGACACGATCATCGCGGAGCGTGGAGACGTGGGCAACTTCATCAACATGCCTTACTTTAATGCAGAGTTACCGCAGCGGTATGCCTTCAACGAGAAGTGCGAAGCTATGGAGCTAGATGAGTTCTTGGGTGCGGTGAACAAGGCACGAGTTTCGCTGTCCGACCTAGAGGGTATGCGCCTGTCCAAGCCTCGCAAGTATTTCACAGACGGACCACCCTGCCTTGAGCACCTGTTCGCGGATGGCCCCATCTCTGAGTTCCGCAACAACACCCTGTTTAACGTGGCTCGGTACTGCAAGATGAAGAGCCCCGACGATTGGCAGAAAGAGTTTGAGGGGTATAACCGGACTTTGTCCAGCCCTCCGCTACCGTCCAGCGAGATCGTCAACCTGAGTAAGCAGCACGAGAAGAAAGAATACCTGTATACCTGCAAGGAAGAACCCATGCGTAGCTATTGCGATCCAGCAATATGCGCCACGCGAAAGCACGGCATCGGAGCAGACGGCCCAGACGCTATGGCTGTAGGCGGACTGACTATCATGCTGTCGGAGCCTCGTCTGTTCTTTATGGACGTTGATGGTGACCGAATCCAGTTGAGCACGGAGCAGTTGCAAAACCAGACGTTGTTCCAGCGGGCGTGTATGGACCAGAAGAACATGATGCCTCCGACGATGAAGCCTCAGAAGTGGCAGCAGTTGGTCAACAGTTTGATGCAAGGTGCTACCTTCTTGGATGTACCACCAGAGCTCACGATATCAGGCCAGTTTACGGACCACCTAAGATCGTACTGCACGAGCCATGTCAGGGCTATGTCACCGGAAGAGATCGAGATGAACAAGCCTTGGACTGATGGTGGCACAACCAAGTTTAAACTCGATGGTCTTCTGGAGTATTTGCACCACCGCAGGTTCAGTTCACTCACACGGGGTCAGATCATGCAGATGATCCGTGATCTTGGGGGTGACACTGGGAAACAGAACATAATGAAGCGCACCTCAAAGGGCGAGACACGGTCCACGCTTAGATGCTGGGTAATCCCTGCGTTCGAGGAAGAAACAATAGAACTACCAGTCAAGGAGATCTCAAATGACATCCCATTCTAACAAACTGATGCGGGTATCAGACGTAGCAGAGTTGCTCGGGGTATCCAAGTCATACGTCTACAAGCTGGCGTCTACCGACCCATCATTCCCGATACCTATTGTTCTGGGGTCAGAGCACAAGAAGCGATCTTCGAGCCGTTGGGTTCTATCTGAGATTGAGGATTGGGTAAACTCTAGGCCAAGGGGTAAAGACTATGATACCTAATTCAAAGCTAATTCTAGGACCACCAGGCTGCGGGAAAACCCATCGCCTGATACAAGAGATTAAGAATGCGCTTCAGGCAGGGACACACCCGTCTCGCATTGGTGTGATCTCGTTCACCCGCAAGGCAATCGAAGAGATGATCGCTCGGTCCTGCGCGGAGTTTGACCTAGAGGCCAAAGACTTTCCGTACATGAAAACCAGCCATGCCTTCGGGTTCCATGGACTTGGGCTCAAGACCACAGACATCATGGGACCAGAGGACTACAACAACATTGGCAGGGAGATCGGCCTGACCTTTGAGGGCAAAGACTTCACGTCTGTTGACGGCGGCATAACTCTACCTACGATTGGTGGATCAGGGGCACGTTACCTGCAACTGGACAGTCGTGCGCGACTGCGGATGATCGACATAGAGCAAGAGTACAATGAAGAGGCTGATTGGAACCTGTTCTTTGCCAAGCTAAAGCAGTTGTCTTCTCAGTTAGTCGAGTACAAACGCGCAGTGGACAAGTACGATTTCGTTGACATGATCGAGCAGTACATTGAGCACGGAGATGTTCCCAACCTGGACTATCTGTTCATCGACGAGGCCCAAGACTTCACCCCGTTGCAGTGGGAGATGGGAAAGAAGATTGCTGCGTCTGCGGAAAACGTGTGGATCGCTGGCGATGACGACCAAGCCATCCACCGTTGGACAGGCGTTGATGTTAATCTCTTTAACAAAAGCTCTGACAACATAGAGGTGCTGTCTCAGTCTTATCGTATACCCAAGTCGGTGTGGCGAGTGGCGAGAACCATTACACACAGAATCGTGGACCGTCACATCAAGATGTTTAAGCCTCGCCAAGAAGAAGGGAAGGTTGAGTATGTAAACTACCTGTCCGAGGTTCCACTGTCCTCGGGGTCATTTACTTTGATGGCTCGTACCAACGGGTACGTTTCGGAGATGGCGAACTACTTGCGGTCCAACGGGTTCAAGTTTTCTCGCAATGGTAAGTCCAGCCTGTCGGATGATATGGTCGGAAACATACTGACATGGGACACCCTGTGCCAAGACAAGTCTGTAGGTGTGCAACAACTCAAGGCGCTCTATTCTGGCGTAAAGAAGCAGGGGAAAGATGCTGTTGTCCGCAGAGGATCGACTCAGCTGCTAGATGCGTTGGCACCTGACGACATGTTGGACATGGACACTCTGATCAAGGACTACGGTCTGCAAAGAGATGCCTCAACCAGCGCATACGATGTGCTGAATGTTGCATCTTCTGAGCGGGACTACATTGACGCGATCTTCCGCCGAGGCGAAGACCTTCTGTCTAGTCCTCGTATCAAGGTGTCCACGTTTCATGCTATGAAGGGCGGGGAGGATGACAACTGCGTTGTTTGGACGGCATCAACCAAGGCCTGTGAGCACAGCAAGTTTCCAGACGATGAGCACCGAGCGTTCTATGTCGGCGTTACTCGAGCACGACAGAACCTCTACATCCTGCAATCCGACAACAAGTATAGGTATTCTCTATGAAACGTGATGAAGTATTAGACACAGCAAAAGAACTGATCAATGGACCGAGGGCCAAGGACTACGGGGATGCATTCGAGAACTTCTCCCGCATAGCCACAGGCTGGAACGCAATCATCAAAGAGGCGATGACTAGCCACGGACATGTAACCGAGCGGCACGTTGCGCTGATGATGGACTGGTTGAAGACAGCACGACTGCTCAACGACTTAGACAAGGCTGATTCGTGGATCGACAAGTGTGGGTATAGTGCGCTTGGGGCAGAGTTTACAAATCGTGAGAAGGGACAAACAGATGGATAATGCAATACCAAAAGAAATACAGTTTGATGGGGATTGGCCTTGGGTGACGTTTAAAAATACTTCGAAGCAGGGACTGGTTGTAAGTAAAGATGTTGGAGGGCTGACATTGGTTGCAACTTGGGTAAGAACGGATAGTTTTACAGAGGATAGAGACTAAGCCATGACTCAGAAGAATTTATTCTCCGTGGACTCAACCACAAATGATGCCGAGGGCAATGAGCACAGCGACTTGCTGTTCCAGATGAAGGGGGAGATGGACCTTATCGAGGATGACTGGAACATCCCCACTGAGTATCCTGATCTGACGGGCTACAAAGAAGTTGCAGTCGATCTGGAAACCAAAGACCCGAACCTTACTACGCTTGGCCCAGGCTGGGCTAGGAATGATGGTCACATCATCGGCATTGCTGTGGCAGCGGGAGAGTACAAGGGGTACTTCCCTATCCGCCACGAGAACGGACACAACCTAGATCCGCGGATCACGATGAAGTGGATCAAGAAACAGATGTCTGTGCCTGAGATGAACGTGATTATGCACAACGCAACCTACGATGCGGGCTGGCTACGGGCCGAGGGCGTGGAGATCAAGGGGCGTATCATCGACACGATGGTGACAGGCGCATTGGTTGACGAGAACCGTTGGACCTTTGGACTTGATGCGATGGCCCGTGACTACGCTGGTATCCGCAAGAACGAGAAGCTTCTGAAGGCTGCTGCGCTTGAGCGTGGGCTAAACCCCAAGTCAGAGATGTACAAGCTGCCCCCTAAGTTTGTTGGTGGCTACGCTGAGATGGACGCTGTTGCTACGTTGGCATTGTGGCAAGCTCTGAAGGTGCTGATTGACAAGGAAGAACTGTGGGATGTTTGGAACCTAGAGATAGATCTGATCCCCTGCATGTTGGACATGCGTACAAAGGGTGTGCGGGTTGACCTAGAAAAGGCAGAGTTAAACAAGAAGCTCTTGCGTGAGCAGAGCAGCTACCTGCGTGGTGTACTTGAGAAAGAAGCTGGCATGGACGTGGACATCTGGGCGTCCGCATCTATTCAGAAGATGTTTGACAAACTAAATCTGGAATACCCGAGGACCGAGAAGGGAGCGCCATCGTTCACTAAATCGTTTCTCAATGAACACCCAGCTAAGATCGCACAGGTGTTGGTTAAGCTGCGAGAGTTTGACAAGGCTGACAGCACGTTCATCGACAGCATCCTGCGGCACGAGACCAACGGGCGCATACATACCGAGTTGCACTCCACTCGGAGGGATCAGGGCGGCACGGTGACGGGTAGGTTCTCGTCGTCCAATCCTAATTTACAGCAGATTCCAGCACGAGACCCTGACATCAAGCGTTTGATCCGTGGCCTGTTCATCCCAGAAGAGGGATGCAAGTGGGGATCATTTGACTACTCGAGCCAAGAGCCGAGGTTGTTGGTTCACTTTGCATCGATGATCCCGTCTACGATCAGGCACCCTGTTGTGGATGAGATCGTGGAGGAGTTTAACAACGGGGACGTGGACCTGCACCAGATGGTGGCGGACTTAGCTAACATCACACGCAAGCAAGCCAAGACCGTGAATCTCGGCATCATGTACGGCATGGGCGTGGCGAAACTGGCGGATCAGCTTGGCATTTCCAAGGAAGATGCCAAGGATCTGATCGAAAGACACCACTCTAAAGTTCCATTCGTTAAAGGATTGGCAGACTTGGCCTCTAAGCAGGGCGATAAGAACGGACAGATACGCACTCTGATGGGCCGTAAGAGCCGCTTCCACCTCTGGGAGCCTGTCACCTTCGGAGCAGGCAAACCACTGCCCTACGACGACGCTGTGAAGGAGTACGGGGGTGCTGGTGGTAGAGGCATACGACGTGCGTTTACATACAAGGCTCTGAACAAGTTGATCCAAGGATCGGCGGCGGACCAAACTAAGAAGGCGATGCTTGATTGCTACAACGAGGGGTTCACCCCTATGCTGACGGTGCATGACGAGCTATGCTTTAACATAGAGAGTGAGGAGCAAACCGCTCGGATCAAAGAGATCATGGAGACGGGGATCAAGCTATCTATACCATCGAAGATTGACGTTGATATTAAAGATGATTGGGGAGAAATAGAATGATGCACATAGAAGATATTAAGGCCATGGGTTTCAAGCAAATGCACCAAGCTCAAGTAGAGGCCCTGTTGATGTTTGTACAGGACGCTCTGCGCCTAGCTGCGATGACCGAGGAGCCAGATATATTAGCCGACGTTGAGCAGTCCGCGGACGAACTGGTCCGCCTGTTCGGTGGCAACGGTGTCTCTCTCAACTATGTCATAGACTAGCCCTGTAAGAAGGAGTTAGCCGCACGTTCCGCCGGAGTCCCGCCTAACAAGGCGGGGTTCACGGGCCCAGTCGCACTAGCCTGGGTTATCGTAGGGGCTGGCTGCGGTAAGTTGCCTTGCTGTTGTGGGGGCGTAGGGGAAAGCCCTGCGGGAGGAGTAGGGGAAAGCCCTGCGGGAGGAGTAGTGGATAATCCCGCTGGAGGGTTGGGGGACAACCCTGCTGGGGCTCCGCCCCGAGGTCTAGTATCTGTGAACAAATCGTCGTCAGGCTTGAGAGACGTGCCCCTCATTTCTTTTTGTATTTGACGAATCTCTTCTCGTGGATACAGTTCAAGGATCCCTGCATCACGCATTTCTTGGAAGTTTTTCTTGCTGGGCATAAACGGTTGGAACTCACCGCGAACAATATCCTTGTACCCGCCAATGTTGTTCTTTTTGAGAACAGTCATTATCTCCCGTTTGGTCATACCCATGGTGTCTAAGTCTTCTATCATCTGATAGTACTGACGATCCACTCGTAACTTGGCGTCATTCGATTTTTGGTACGCTCTTTCTAAAGACGTTGAACTTGCATTTCCGTCGTCCGTAACTTGATTAAACATCCGTTTGGCGTCCGTCTGAGCTTGCCCCAAACGGTACGCGCCATACTCCAAACCTCGGGCCGGATCAAACTCTAGTGGAGAGAGACCAGAAAATGCGCGGATAACTTCTGTCGTAAGATTACGTTCTCTTAACAGTTTGTCTTTTGGACTCACCAGACCTGGAACAATGTTGCCTACCGTGCCTCGAATAAATCGACCAGGTTCTCCGTCCAAGTCAACAGGGGACACGCTAGGAACCATTGTGTTCAGAACATGCGTGATCATCTTGTAGCCTTTAGTACCGTCGCTGTCTTGTTTGTTGTAAACTTCAGCGCCTGTAGATGTCCGTCCTCCACGGAACAACACGTCTGTGACCGCTTCAGTTAACATAGCCTCTGAAAGGAATGGAGAGAAGATTTCTCCAACAGCACCACCAACGGTGCTAGTAAACGTGGACCCAGGACCTTGGCCCTCTTTGACTGCGCCTTCAAACTCGTTCATCGCACGAACAGCAAAACGGTACAGCCCGTCATAAGGGTTCGATGTACTGAAGTTAAGGTATTGAATCTTCCCGTCTTTCTTTCCGATTGGTATAAGAGTTGCACCTTTTTCCCAAGGTGCAGCAAAAGATCTCTGGTACGATTCCATCTCTTCAGGGGTAACTCCAGAAATTGCATAACCCATTTCCTGTACAGCGACAGGAGCGGCAATAGTTGTACCCAAGAACCCTATCATTCGGTTGCGCCCACGAGTTTGCACCGCCGGAATGTCTGAGGCCATGTCGTCCAAACTCTGACGTACAATGTTGAAGCCAGTACGATAGATTTCCGCAGGGAATGTAATGAAGTTACCGAGAGGCAGGCGGCGACCAAATCGTACAAGGTCCGTAGCGCCTTTGTTGTAGTTAGGCACGGTGTCACGGACGATCTGCGCTGCACGGTGCTTGATCATCTCGTCAATATCAGCCTTGGCAAAAGTCCCGTTGTTGACTGAAAGTCGGGTGGCCTCGGACATGTCCTCGCCGTTTTTCGTAAGGTACGCAATGGCTTGTTCAGCCTGCTGTGCGTTGCTAAAGTCCATGCCATCCAGAGATTTACGGATGTGGGCTTGTTCAGCTACATAATTGTAGTGTTTCCAAAAATCGTCGGAGCTTTGGTAAATATTTTCTAGTGGCTTGAGGTATCCGCCCGCAGCTTTAGCAAACTTTTCCCGTGAAGGACTGCCCGCTATTAAAGCTTCTATACCGCTCTCAGGTCCACGGGAAGTCATGCCTACGCCCTTACGCAAAGAGTCTTGGATTTCTCGTAGCTCTGCGTTGGTGCCTAACATGCCGCGCTGTTGGGCATCCATTAACTCGGCTATCAGGTCATCATCACCTTTGGTCATTAAGTTTCCGTAGACCAACTTCATGGAATCTTTCATGCTTCCACCTCGGCCAATGAACGGGACGTTCCCGTTCGCTAGGGCAAAAGCAGCGGCAGTGGTGAAGTTTCTAACCTGTGTAATCGGAGAAAGAATAGTCTTACTGTACTGTGACACACCTTTTGCACGAAGCATCCAGTTCCAAGTGCTCCGCACCATTTGGGAACCCATGTCTTCTTCACCAATAATATGGTTGGTTAGATTGTTATAGATAGGGCGCGGGACATAGTGATCGTTTAGTGTACCCCACCCAGAAGTACCCAACAAAACCTCTTCATCTGAGGCTTTGGATGTACCTTTTCTTGCGGCCAATGGAGTACTTAACTCTCCAAAGTCAGAGGAGTCTCCACCTAAACGAACGTAACCACGATTGATTAGTTCTGCTCTTTGAGCAGGGCTAAGTCCTTCCCCTTTAATTATCACATCTTTTAACAAGCCTGTTTTACTGCCCGCCAAGCGGGAGAGACTACCAAAAAACTCGTCAACAGCCGAGAACTGAGCCAAGTCAGACACAGTTCTCAATGCTGACTCTCTGAAATCAGTGAAAACCTTGAGACCTTGGTCCGTCTTTATGACCTTGGTCCCCGTTTCTCCCATCAATGCTCTAAGAGTTTTAGGTATTTGCTCCCTAGAAACAAGCATTCCAGTGTCTAGTCTGTCCCTAGCAATCCGTCCGCCCTTAAACGATTGACGAGCTTTGATAGTGTGTTTCGAGAGAAAAGATTCCCTGGCTTTTTTGGCCGCTTCACCTGTAACCTTTGAACCCACTTCAACTATGGGGCCTTCAGGTGTATCTTTTATCCTAAGGCCGTTGGCGTCTAGAAACTCATCGGTCAGCATAGACTTGTTTACATCTCTACGAGCTAGCTCCGTGAGTTCTCTTTGTGTAGCTCTTTTATTAGACACGAAAAAAGCGTCTGCCATTTCTGTAGACTCTTGTGTCGGCACATAATCCTGATCTTCGTGGATACGATAGGACCGCTTCATGTAGCTGCCATCGTTGTCGTTAATTATATCGTCAAGAGAACGTCCATCTTTTGTAGTAATATTATTGTTCTTAATGAAGTTACTATTTCTAAGTTTTGCGGACCCGTTGTCTATAGCTTCCCTGTATTTTTTCAAGCTTGGACGAAGAGGCCCGGGGAGTTGCTTTAAAAGGCCCGCTTTAATAGTCTCGTCAGCTTCTGTAAGATATGCGTTGCTTCTGTTTAAGATTTCAAGACGCTCTAAGTTTCCCTCAAGTTCTTTTGGGGGAAGATCTTTAAACAAATTGTCTAACGCTGTGTCATATTCTTTCTGCATAAAAGCAACCTGCTTGTTAGCAGCGTTTGTCTGTGCATCAATAGCCAAACGAGTCTCAGAAGCCGATTGAGGCAAGTATCCCTTTGGAGTAACCATTGAGATTGCATCGGCCTTAAAGCGTTGCACCCTGCTCAACTCGTCGGGGGCCATCATCCTCTGGTAAAGCAGGTTGTCAACATTGGCCGCAGTAGTATCGATCTTTTTCTTTAATGCTTTCGCACCCATCTGTCCCACGGGAGAATTGATCGCTCCCCCAACAGTTTTCCCTGCGCCCATCAGAGCACCTTGTGCTACACCCCCAAGCAAAAACCCTTCGGATCCAACCTTTAGTTTGTTGCTGAGTCGAGCAAGGGCTTTCCATCTTCCTTCTAACCCTATTAAATCATAGGTTTGTGTCGGGCCCATCTCCGCCCAGTCAGCAAGAGTGGTCATGTTGTCGTCTGATACAAACCCGTCTGCTGCACCCGCCGCTAACAATTCTTTTGTTGCCAAGCCAAACCTTTCCTTTGTGGACAACGGGACATTCTTCAGCCCAGCTTTTAAACGGTTAGCTTTAGATGCAGCACTGACCGCTTTAGCCGCAAGACCCCCAGGCACAACAAACTGCGTTATGATTTCGGCACCTTTTCCCAAAATGCCCTCGGGCTTTAAACCAACATCGTCCCGAAAAGCTTCCATGCCTTCGGTAATTGCATCACCGTACTCTGTTCCCACGGCAATGTCGGGCACAAGAGCCAAGGTTGTGCCTGCGCCTTCAATAGCTTTAGTAACCCCAGAGCCAACTCCTAGAGCTACGTTCCCAACGCCTTCTCCAAGACGTTCACCAAAGGTATCAACACCGTCGTCAAAGCCAATGATGTTATCCGCCGCGGCATACCCAAGCTGTCCTACTTTTTCTGTGACATAATCTAAGGGCGCAAAGCCAGTGTCTCCGATCAAGGTCTTGCCTCGATCATCTAAACCTCTTAATGAGATCAACCGAGTCTCGTCAGGGGGAGTCATGCTTAGCCCAGCAGGAGGTGTAGCACTTAACCCCGGCGGAGTAGCACTTAACCCTGCGGGTGGAGTAAGTGAAAGCCCACGCGGTGTTTCAGCCATATCTTAAACCTTTATTCCGTTGCTGGTGGAGCATACGGATTGCCGTCTGCATCCACGAAGTTAGTTCCGTCAGTAGAGTAGAATGGTTTCCCTGATGGATCGTACATAGTTACACGTTTCTCGTCGCCACCAGCACCAGCACCAGCCGTTCTGCCGTACAATGGGTCAAGGACCGAGGCAGCTTGCTGCGCAGCTTCTTGGATCGTGGTCCCAGGATTGCTGGACATGATGTTTTTTATCATATCAGGAATAGCTTCTGCATATTTAGGCAGCGGCTCATAACCGCTGCCGCCTGTTTTAGCCGCAGCACGGGCCGAGGCTGTCTGTTTGTAGTTCTGAAGACCCATGACCACGGCAGCAGCAAAGGCGTCGGGGCCTTTGCCCACGGCGTTACCTACAACCACGTTATCAATCCGGCGGTTGATCTCGTCGATGTCGGTGATATCCAAGCCGAGCACGTTCTCTGCGAAGTCCTTCTTAGCTGCATCAGTCGGTTGTTCGCCTGCCTCAGTCAAGACTTGATCCGCAGTTTGCGCTGGATCTTTTGACTTAGCAGCGGCTTCAATGTTGTTTAGTTTTTTCTGGGCTGCTTGGGCTACGGCAGCTTCGTCGCCAATATTCTCCGCTAAAAACTTAACCGCGGCAGGGTCTAGACTATCTAAAAAGCTTTTGAATCTTTCAGGCTCCATTGTGATGTCTAATTTCTGAGCGTCTGCGGGAACATCTCCTTGAAACTGCGGTCTAAATGGAGCTACATCGACAGACCCGGCGGTTGCAAACCGCATAGGAGTGTTTGGTGACGCAGGCTGCGGAACCACTGGACCAGCAGCCATTGGATTCAAGGACCGAGGAGCAACAGTCGTGGGCATAGGCATGTTAGGCATCATAGGAGCAGCAGGCATAGGCGGGGGAGCCATAGGTGCGCCGACCATGCTGGCAGGAGATTGCTGCATTACTGGTGGCATAGGTGGTCGAGCGGGCATAGCCGCCTGCATCAACTCAGGGGAAGACGCCAAGATGCCACTCGGGCGCTTAATCCCTGCCATCTGATCCAGCTTGCTTCTAGCTGACCGCTGAGACGCTCCGAATAACGCCGCGTTGTTGATCCCACCTTGCATCATCTTGCTATCCACTTACGTTTCTGATTGCGCCTAAACCACCAAGGATCGGGGCCTGTCCGCCTTGTCTACCGTATATTGTGTTCGCCGTATTCAAAGCACCGCCCATAAAGCTGGCTTGCGGTGTAGCCGACGCTGCCAAGGATGTTCCGCTCGAGGGTATACCCGAAAGAACATCACGCATGTACGAGAACCGAGCGAACGGTTCGTATGCTTCCTCTAGCTGGCCTGCACGTTGCACGTCGTACTCAGCCTGCAACTGGTTTTGCTCCAAAGCACCTGTGTTAAACAAGGTGTTTACGTCTTGGAATCCGAGAGACTGCGTTGCTTCTCCAAGCGCGCCGATCCCAGTGCCAAGGCCCTGGAACAACTGACCCGCTGTTTGCCCGCGCTTCTGCTGGTTTTCAAAGGCCGATTGAGCCTGCTGTTGTGCGCCAGTGTAGGCAGCGGAGCGAAGTTGAGCTTGGGTTTTTGCGATCTGATCCGCTGTGTTGCGAGTTAACTCAGACCCTGCCACCGCTTGACGAGACCCGCCAAACGCTCCTTGCTCTACAGCACCGGAGTTTATACGGTTTCGTTCAATGTCAGACTGCCGCTGAATGTCTGACGTAGTCGTATCGATTACGTCTTCAACAAACGGGTCGTAAAATTGTTTGTATGAGGTAGGGTCAAAAGCACCTGTGGACCCTTCAACAGCTGAGACGCCTTGGTTGAACGTATCTTGTGCGGAATCGATAAAGGGTTGGTACGATCCCATCATCGATTGGTATTGCTCACCCGTTACTGGGTCAACGCCACCAGTAAGACGAGCGATGGCTTGTGTTTGTGGATCAGTGAAGCCGATCACATCTGGAGATGCAACGCCGCCCTCGACGGCGAAGATAGGCTCACCATATTGGTCAGTCATAGCCTGCGTTACGTCAGCAGTGTATGTACCGTCTGTGGCCTCATACATCTGTGCCCCAGTTTGGGGGTCCATGACCGGAGTGCCATACAAAGGATTTTGGGCCGCGATCCCAGTGATCGTGCCCGTCTCTTCGTCGGTCTGATATATGTTTGCTAGCAGGTCTTTTAAGAACTTCTCCTGATACTCAGGAAGAAGCGACATCTGCTTCTGGATTACCTCTTGCGCTGCCATGACTATGCCGCCCTCTCGAGTTGATTCATCATCTGATACATCTTAGCCGCCCCAGCATTGCGATTGCCGTTCCCTGCGCCCCTGACAGCATCAGCCGTCATGACGAACTCACCGTCCGAGAGCCGTGCTTCTTGGACTGGGCCACCGTTCTGATAGATCGTAGCTGGGATAGAATCGCTTGTCCCAGTGCCGGGGCCATCGATCATCCCGCCCATAGCCGCTCTCCTAGTGTAGTTCACAACAGGAGTACCGGGAGCCGCGGTCCCACGATAACCAGGATTGCGTTCTCCGGTGTCATACTGAGCCATTTCAAGAGGCGTCATAACCTTATCAAACTGTGGTTTCCGCTGCTCGTACAGCATCTGCTGGAGAATACCACCCATGATCGGGTCTGTTCGGCCCTGTGCATCTTCAACACCCGCCGCTTGCAGGATTCCACGGATCGCACCTGACGGCCCGCCTTGGAAACCACCGAGCATGGCTTGTTTAGCCGCCATCTGCTGGCCTTGTTGTCCAGACAGAAGGCTCATTATGTTTCCACCCTGCTGATTTGGACTGCCACTTGCGCCGCCGCTACCAAAAGAGTTCAGGGCATTCATCGCCACCCCAGCGTTCCCGAAGGAACCTTGGGCAAATCCGCCAATGCCAGCCCCGATGGCATCCTCAAAAGACCCGCCGCCTAAGAGTGATCCCAGTCCGCCTCCGATTGCCGCGCCACCTGGCCCGCCCGCAATCATCCCAACAAGGGATCCGATCGAGGAGAACAGGTTGCTTTTGTTTGTGTCTGCTTGTGTCTCTTCAGCCATTACGATGCTCCTGTCGCTGGAGGTGGGCCGACAACAGAAACTGTTGCGTCAACCCGTTCTTTTTTAGGCTTATCTTCAGTTTTCTTTGTCATGTGATCACCACCGTTACCTGTCCGACTTGCCCTGCACCGACTGAACCACGCAAGTTCGGGCTGTTGCTTAAAGTTATCTTAACAAATCCTCCGCTCTGAAACAAGGCTCCTGTCTCAAGACCCGAGTCATCAGTTTGTAGATCCGTTAGAGTTAGAGTCGTGGCCCTGAGATCCCCAGGGTTTTGCATCTGCTCCAGATACACCGAGAAAGAACGCACTAACTCTGCAAAATAGTTTTGCATGTACTGCGGCGGCGGAACGGGGAAGAACGGGCGTGTAAGACGACGGGACATTAACGCCTCCCGTCTGAACGGATATCAACCCTTGGAGAACCCAAACGCCAAGTGACTTCAAGTTCGTCCGACGAGATCTTAAATCTCATCTGTCTTCCGCGGAGCCTAAAATACAACTGCTCTGTTCGTGCGCCTACAGCCGCAGCTTGAGTCTTAACAAAAGCATCCGTCTGACTGCTGCTGTATGTCCCATCGGGGGCGTTCTTAACGTCAAGAGTTATGTTCGTTTCAGGAAGAATAGCAGTAGAGTTCTTGAAGTCCACGTCAGGAATCATCTTGCGGATAAACATAAACTGCTCACCGTCCCCAATGTCCATGGGGCTGGATTGAATGTAGGCGTTGATCGCAGAAGCGGGGTTCGTGGTCCCATCATCAAAGCCCAACTCGTGTTCGTACAAGAACCCATCGTTGTTAGCTGCAATGGGAAAATCAAAGATACCACGATCTACCCATGCAGTGCGCCCAAAGGTGCCGTAATACCAGACCTGCTCAAGGTAGTTGTAAACAACGTACTTATTAACTTCCTCACTGTTCGAGCTAGGGTAGAACCACCAAACTTCTGAGTGCTCAGTGTTAAGAGCTACGTTTATTTTTTCCATCTGGTTGTCGTTTATGTCAGAGAAAACATAATCTCGAACCGAGCAGGGAAGACGTTGAACAACCCCGCTAAAAATGTAGAACTCTGTGCGACCCATCCAGAACACATTGTCATCCACGGCGATAGCTGCGTTGGGACTAGCAATAGTTATGTTCTCTGAAATAGCGGTCACACCAAACGTAAAGGGTGGGCCTAAGTACTGCATTGCGTACAACGTAGTGTCGGTCATAACAAGGATCTGCTGCCTGGTTTCAATCGCCGTAACAATCTCGGACCCAGAGCCAAGGCGCAATTCACCCGCTGTATTGGTTGCCGTAGCGGCCCAATCAGTAATAGATTCTTGGGACGAGAACCGGATAGTCAAAGGATCTTGGACACCGGGAGTAGATTCGGGGTCACATCCAAAGGCAATAACGTGCCGATCTCTGTCAGAGACTAGGATCTGTTTTGCAACTGTGGGTATTTTAGGAAGAGTAGAAAGAGTTGTAATGTCTACCGCTCTTGCGCCGAGGCCCCCAGTTTCATCCCAATAGTATATCCCGCCATCCCTGACGTTAAGCAGCAAATCTTCCCCAAAATTATCGTGTGACCACAACCTCAGGGTGTTGCTGACAATAGCGTCCGTAGAAGCAGAGCCCCACGTTCCACGGCTCCATGTCCCTGCGCCCCAGCCAGAAGACCTAACCGTTGTATCCAAGCCCACGTTTATCTGATATTTTCCTACCGTGGAACCACCGCCATTCCCGCTGTCGCTGCCGTTTGCAAGCAGGGGAACCAGAGGGTCATTTATAGGAGTACCCGCTGCACGGGCTGTAACATGATACGAGTTTGCGTTTACAACAAGCGTGATTTGATACTCTTGATTAAGAACACCCGCAGCAATTACTCCGCCAAGAGTTGCCGCACCACTATACGCAACAAAGTCGTTTACAACAGACCCATGTGCTGTGTCGGTTACAACTAAAGTAGAAGACCCATTCGTAGCCGCAAACGTCACATCTCCCGCAGCAGTCGTAAGTCTGAGAGGTGTGATGTCGTTATACTTTCCGCCTCTATCAATATAATACTTAAAGTTCGTACCAACACCCATGTATTGATCACGATCAAGCGCCACCCAAGGGTGAAGCGCCCGGCAAGTCCCGAGGTAGTTGTCCGTGCCACGCTTTTGCCAACCACCAATCTTCTCAGGATACCCTTTTGAGAACCGAACTTGGTCGGAATCAAACCAGCCGCCTTCGTTGGTGTACGCGGTAACTTCCCGGTTGACGCCGGGCTTAAACTGTAACTTTGATAGAGGCATAGATCACGATACATCCTCATAAACGATTAAAACGCGAAGGGCGCTAGCCGCGGTTGCGGTGGCAGTAAGTGCTACATTTTCCTTTAGGTAAAGAGGAAACTCTTTTGTGATTACATCTAATGTTGCGTTCGCCGCTACGCTAACTTGGTGTAGAAACTCTACACCACCAATTAACATTGTTGCAGAAGAAGCGGTGTCGTTAGTGATGTTTACAATCCGGACGCCTACAATCCGATAGAGGTGGCTTCCCGCCGTGGTTAGCAAAGTGGTGCTGCCCGTCCCTACCGTAGTAGTAACAGTGCTTTCCCCGATAACCGAAGATGCCGTTAAAAGATTCGGGTTTGCCATTGTAGTCTCCTAGAATAAAACACTGTATGTATAGGCCCTTGCTGCGGTAGCAACAGTGGTAAACGCTAAAGTAGCACTTCCATTCGTTGCCATAACCTGCCCAGCGGTCCCGTCTGAAGTAGGAAGAGTTAAAGCGGACACAAAAGCTTGCAGATTAGCGTCATACGCCAAAACATTCGTGCCTATAACCAAGCCAAGGTTGGTTCGTGCGCCAGATGCATTGCTCGCACCTGTGCCCCCGTCCGCAAGAGCAAGGTCCGTGATCCCAGTAATAACCCCACCAGTGATCTTTATCGCACTAGAAGCTATGTTGTCCGTAAGACTGGTTACTTTTGCCCCACTTCCAGCACCGTCACAAAAAACAGCATTAACCCCAGCATTGGTTGCCACCGCCGGAATCACGACGTTGCCACCGCTTCCCTGTGTTACAGTAATTTGCTGGTTTGTTTTGTTGTAAATAAAGTAAACGTGTTCATTGGTGTTCGGAGCTATGGTAAGCGTTGCCGCTCCTCCAGGGCTTCCCGATATTACTATCACTTTATACTGGCCCTCAGAAAGAGAGCCGTCACCCGTGGTCAAAGTCTTGGAAGTGCTACTTAGGGTTATCTCAAGAACGCCGTTGGTTAAGCGGTCTACGATATTCAAATTGGTGTTGGTTGTTGTTCCCCAAGTTCCTGACTGCTCACCATTTCTGATGAGTTCAAGACCTGTATTTGATGCATATGTACTAGCCATCTACTTTTCCTATGCCGCTATCTCGGTCCAAATTGTGTCAACGCCGGGAACAATGTTGCCCCACACTAGCACAGAACCTACTTGCCCACTAGCCTCTATGCCAGTTAAAGTCACGCTGGATCCGCCAGAAACAGAAACCGTGCCCAAATTCCCAACAGCGCCGAGTCCTACAACACTAACACTTTGGCTTGTTTCTTGTGTTACGGCACTTAGCGCACCAGTAGCCGCAATCCCTGTTACAGAAATAGCTACGTTAGTAAGACCAATCGCTGTACCGACTTGCCCCGTTGCCGACAACCCGGTTACAGAAACAGAAATGCCCGTGCCAACAGGCGTTGAAATAGAACCTACCTGCCCTGTACCAACAGACGCGCCAGCGTTTACTGTAGCGCCTGATCCCAAGCCAATCGCTACAACGCCGTGCACGCCAGTGGCGGCAACGCCAGTTACGGATACGGTCTGATCTGTATTAGTTGTTACTGAGCCGACTTGCCCCGTTCCTGCAACGCCAGTTACAACGACTCGGAGGATTGAATCGCTAGCCCCTATTGGGACTTCAGCAATTGCCGATGCACCTAAGATCATTTCAAGTACCTCACGTTTTAACTATAAGTCTTGTAGCAGATATTGCTGTCCCTGCAAAGACACTTGGATCGGCAGCGGTCTCACCTATCGTCCCGTCTGTCTGAACGAAGTAGCTCTGCCCTGCTGTGAGACTAAGTTGGTTCTCACTGACCGAGCCGATGATGTCTACCGTGCCGCTAGAGCCAGATGCTACTTGGCCTCTGGTTATGTCTGTGGTGCCAACTTGAAATACAACAGCCTTTCCGTAGTCTGAAGCTCCGTTATCCCTGTAAGCAGTAACAACCTTGCCAGCATTGCTGTCAAAGGTAGACCCTACAAAACTTATATTACTACTGGTGAACTCTACTGGAGATTCAAAGCTAATTGAAGTTCCGCTGATAGTTCCAACAAGTATTTCACCTTTATCGGAGTCTGCATCGTCAACATAACTAAGGCCAATTTTGTTATTAGCACTATCAAAAACCATCAAAGGATAGTCTGTATCAGCCGCTGAAAAAGTTACAACGCTTCCGAAACTTATTGACGTACCGCTCACAGTTCCAACAGCGACCGAGCCGATGCCTCCATTCGTTCCGTCAATGTAGCTAATTGCAACTTTGTTAGAGTTAGAGTCAAAAACTGTAGAGGTTCGACCTATGTTTATTGAAGCCTGAATCACAGCCTCTGAACCAAAGCTAATAGAAGTTCCAGACACGGTTCCGACTCGAGCCGCTGGAGGACCACTAGAGCCAACAGTGGTACGGTATCCCAAAACAACTTTATTTAAGTTACTGTCAAAAGCTAAACTAGGCTGGCTACTGTTAGCGGCGTTAGCCACAACACGGCTTCCAAAGCTAATATTTGTCCCGCTGATAGTTCCAACAACTACGCTTAAATAAGAACTATATGTTGGGGAGGGTGGTCTAAAAGCTATAACAATCTTGTTCGAGTTGCTGTCAAAAGTAATAGCGTTGAAGTTGGCAGCGGCGTTGAAAAAGGATGCCTCAGTGCCAAAGCTAATACTCGTACCAGACACGGTTCCGACCCGTGCTTTGCCAGTATTAGAGGCACCACTGTCTCTGTAAGCTACAACCACCTTGTTTGAGTTGCTGTCAAAAGTAATAACAGGACCACCAACCGCCGCACTTAAATACACAACAGGAGTACCAAAGCTAATTGAGTTGCCACTTACCGTACCCACTACCGCAGTACCGTAATTACTAGCGTTAGCGTAAGATAGGACAACTTTGTTTGAGTTACTGTCAAAAGTTGCAGAGATGTTATATGCCAATGCCGAATTAAATACGGCGGGGGTTCCTACAGCTTGAGGTACTGAATTGTCAACCACCGACCCCTGAGACATGCCGATGTAGTTCTCTGAGGTGAGGTTGGTGGCATCAGTTGCGTTTTGAAAAACCTTTGCAGTACCATAATTTGAATCATTACCACCTTCATCACCGTAGACTACAACTACTTTTTTCTGGTCAGGGTCATAGACACTACCTATCTGTATTACTTTAATAGTGCTAAAGTTTGTTGCAGTTCCAAAAGAAGGAGTTGTCCCACTTATAGTAGTAGGGAGATTTTTCCCTGAGCGGGGAGAAGTTCCTGTTTCAATAAAAGAAATAACAGTTTTACTTGCATTTGCATCATAAGCAAGACTAATTCCTTTAAGTTCTAAATTTGAATCATCAAATACAACTATACTTCCAAAAGAAATATTTGTCCCAGAAACTGTTCCTACAACGCATTTTCCTTTTTCACTGTCACCATCATCTTTGTATGCAATTAAAACTTTTTGGGCGCTGGAGTCATACACAATTTTTTGTGCTGTGGTGTTTCCGCTTTCAAATGTTACCTGATTACCAAAACTGATAGAGGTGCCACTTATTGTGCCGACTGCGGCACACCCTACACTTCCACTATTGTAGTTTGTCCATATTGCAACTACTTTTTGAGTGCTGGCATCATAAGTAATATCTTCAATCCCAGCATTATTATTGGTTATGTTACCTTCACTACCAAAAGAAACGGAAGTCCCACTTATTGTGGCTACTTTAGCCCTTCCCGGTCTGCCACTAGCACCCGTATCTCTATAAACAACAACACATTTTTGAGCATTTTCATCGTATGCAATAGCCGTTGCAGAAGTAGAACGAGAGTTAAAAACCACCGCAGAGCCAAAGCTGATTGACGTGCCGCTGACAGTCCCGACAATAGCAGTTCCGTATCCAGAGTTAGAGTTTGATTCCCAGCTAAAAATAACTGAACCTGCGTTTACATCAAAAGCTGCGCTTAAAGCACCGGGCGAATTACCTGTAAAAACGGTAGGTGATCCAAAAGATATTGATTGACCACTAACTGTTCCAACTACAGCCGTACCCCTACCGCTGCTGCTGCTATAGTCAAAGTACCCTACAATAACTTTGTCATTACCGGGGTCATAAACTGCTAGATTATAAAGGCTTGTTGCTGCCTTAAACACAACGGCAGAACCAACGCCTTGAGTTAATGTAGCTAACCCAGCAACACTTACAGTTCCATCAGCATTCACGATTACAGGTTGCCCACTGGGCAGTGTACCAGAAGCCTTGGCACGGTGCGTCCCCTCTTCAAGTTCAGGTATAGTTCTCATGCTTCTAGCCTTTCACGATAATCTTTGTTGCCGATACGGCTGTG
>Ga0075448_10000200_pt1 | contig 21426 bp, 22 predicted proteins | sample CoawatmetaG10DNA_2_FD_72353 | JGI IMG/M metagenome (GOLD analysis project Ga0075448, IMG submission 72353) | Marine microbial communities from the West Antarctic Peninsula - Coastal water metaG108-DNA | ecosystem: Environmental > Aquatic > Marine > Coastal | place: Atlantic Ocean: West... | reverse complement strand
TTTTCTTTGATTTTAAAGAACTTTCTCGTATCTGTTCCAAGATCTTTATACACCCTGCCTGCCTCCTTTATCTGGGCTTCTGTGTATAACCTAAACAAATTAGAGGGCATATGACCAGCCCACGCCTCCCCTAAAGAGTTTAGAGAGTAAACACCTATATATACTTCCCCGCTAGCCATAAAGTATTGCCCTCCAAAAGTATAAATACCAGAATAAACAGAGAGGGTTCTTTCGGCATTGTTAGGGCAAGTTAAAGTTTGCTCTGATACGGTATTTGCAAGAGTAAATGTAAGTTCTTCGGACAAACTAGTATGCAATGTTGTTACACCCAAGCAATCTAAAACCTCTAATGTACCAGTAACACATGTTGTATTATCTATTACATATTTATAACCTCCCCCCGAACATCCTGGAAAGTTTGGGTACTCATCATTATATAGTACTTCACTCTCTGTAGCTCCTTCCTCAAAATGTTGCAAGTAATCTGAAAAAGTAAATTCGTTACAAGATAGTATAGAGCTTTCAGAGCATACATAAATACTAACTACATCTTCTACGCATTCCCCCTCTGCGTATTTACAGTCTCTATAATTCCCTATAGGGGCCTCTGGATTGTAGTTTAAGGCGCTAGGATCATCACACCCTATAAGGTGGTCAAGATCTGCCCCCTCTACAAGGTCTATTATGTCATTAAGGATAGGGGTAAACAAGTCCTCGGTAGACACATAATTACGCAGATCTATTAAATCCCCAAAAGCCATAGCCCTCTTACATACCCCTACTCTTTCGTCTACACAAGCTTCTATGGTGGATATTTGATCTGGAGTGAATGCATACCTAAGCGTACCTGAACTTGCACCTATAAGAGTATAAAAGTTTGTAATCTCCGATGTTGGTATCTGCTCCGTTGGAGGGGACCTAAATGGTCTCATATATTGCATGGGATCATACAAAGATCTATAGTCTATGTTATGCCCAAAAACCTCTTTATTATATATAAGATTGCTTGCTGAGGTAGCTGTCGACCCCTGAATAGAATTTGCAATTTCATCATCAGTACCGTTAAGCCTGTAAGGATTATAGTACCTAGAGTCTACGTCTGAGTTTCCTGTTAAAAATTTCTGGCGGAAGGGGTACATAATACTCCACTCATTCAAGTTCATCATTTGAGGGGCAGTATCGGGTATTCTATCTGTGGAGTAGGCATCTTGAATGTATACATTATCTTCGAATTGAGATGCTTGTGAACTACCTATAAGTAGTGGTATTTTATTCAAAGGGTGTGTACCAGAGAATCCTATTATAGGTGAATGCCCATTCTTACGTACTACCCACCCTCCGTATTTAGAGTTACCTGAAAGCCAATTTAAACCTTTCTTAATTGGATAGGATACTACTTTATAAAACTCTGAATTATATGCATAATTCTTACCACCAGTAGTCGGATGAACCTTGGCAGTATCATAATTATCCTCAAACATATCGACCATAAGGTCAGAGTCTTCTATAGGTGTATAACTAACATAGCTTCCAGAGGGTAGTTTATATACCTGTGCAGTGTGTAGGCAGGGGCAATAGAATTCGTCATACATCTCATCTGTGGGAGTGTTGGCAGGGTAATCTGGAAAATCCTCGTTAAACGCGTTACCATTAGAAAACCAAAATTCATCATACTCTGTAGTCATAGCACCTTGAGCGTCTAGTTTACAAAAAGGAATCTTTGTGGTATGTTCAACAGCTCTAACAACAAGGTCAGTTGAAATTAATTCAGTTAATGCTATTACGGAACTTACAGTAAGAATAGTAGTAGTACTAGGAGCTCCCCCTAAAGCTATACGCACCCCTGTAATATCATAATCAAGAAGACTGTTAATGGAAAGTATATCTAAAGTATAAGTGGAGTCTCCATTAGATGGATTTACAGCTATACTGCCAATTGATACCCCATCCTGGTCTGATATGTGCACCGTAGCAGTGTAAGTAACACTGAATATGAAGCTTAAAGATACTACATATCCCATACCCTCAAAACTTAACGACATATAATGTGCAGGCTGCGCAAACTCGTTTTGGTTCATGAAATGTATAATATCATCTGAAATCGAATAAAAAGCTGTAGGGGCGTTAGCAAAAGAAACATCCTCTATAAAAGAGCTACTACCATCAACCCCCTCAATATTTGTGGAATATGTAGTTTTGTTTATAACTAACTTAGGTAACCCATCTGCATTAACCTCTGTTTCAGATGTACTCCCCGACCAAAAAATACCTAACTGAGAAGCTAAACTCATTATAGTCTCTTTATACCTAAGAGAAGCCGCTCCGACTACCCCGTCTCCAGTCCAGAATTGCCCATCATAAGGGGCAACGTCAGCGGAACCTCCAGTAGGTAAAACCTTAACAATATCCCCGTCCTCCAGTATAGAGGCTACAGACATAAAAGGGTTATTAGGAGAGGTGCCATTGACAAGGTCATACGCAAAGTTAAGCCTACTTTCTGCAAAAAGTTTATCATCATTAGATAAAGTATTTAACACAGCTGCGTCCCCCTCTAGAGGAAACTCAACACTCGCATTTATATAATCTGGTTCGTTTGTATAATGCATATAACCTCCTACAAACGCGTGGGAAAGTGCATGCATATGCCCAAACTCATGCAGAAGAATAAAAGCGTACGTTTCTACATCCGCAGTAGTATTCATGATGGTCACCCCATTAGGCTGGGCATTATAGGCTTGAAGGTAGTTACTTGTAGGGAAGGGGGATTTACCGCTGTAGCTTGACTTAATATGTCTATCTTCTCCTGCGAAATTTAAGACTATAGCGGTAGGTATAACTAGTTGAGAATAAAACTGGCTCCCTTCAAGCCATGCGGTCATGTCGTCATTTTCTTGTGAAAATCTAGCATAATCCATAGCATAAGTAGATCCGTGTACTACTTCATCATAGTGATACTGGGGGCCAGCTACAGCATCCCCTGCATTGTACCCATAAGCGGAAAGAGTAGCTCCTTTAAGTTTATCCATATCTCTTATGAATATAGCACCATCTTCCCCGCAATCTATAAGGCCTCCTAAATCATTTATAAATCCAGCATCTTCAGCAGCTTTAAAAAGAATTTCTCTCTCGTTAGTTTGTGTCCTAGTGTTTTCCGAGTCCCACAAATCTAAAGCAGCTTTCGCAGTTTCGTACGCTTCAGACGCTTCTACTGATAAAGAGTTTAGCAACTCAGAGTCATTATACATAAACCTAGCGACTCCACTATCGGTAGTAGATTTAAAGTCAATGTCCCCTACCAAATTGGTGCTAGCTAAAGGATAATTAAATTTCTTTAAATAATTAACAGGGAGCTTGTTAGGTAGTTTGTATCTAATTTTACATTCAACTCCGTGGTCTACGTGATATTTAGCAGGCCCTAAAGTATCGGAAGATTTAACTGTATAAGTACCCGCAAGCATAGAGTTAATAGTTTCCAAGACATCAATATAAAACTGCTTACCTTTATGTAACGTCATACCAGTAGCTGAGTCCTCAAGAAGTATAAACACTATAGGAATATATACAAGCTCCTCCTCCGTGTATGATGTATAAGGGGCTGTCAGACTTCTAGAATTCTTACCTAATCGAGATATTTTATTTTTCTGTGCCGCAGCGTCAAGGGTTTTGAGCTCTAGGAGATCTTCTGGGGTTAGATTTAGTGTCCCGCACTCTTGGGAGTCACTATCTAAATCAGATATAGTACCTGTCCTTTTAGGGTTGCTGTTTTTAAAGGTTGCCATTAGTTATTTAGTATATTGTTACACAGTAGGTTTACTTTATTTATAGTAGAAATAATATTATAAGCATCCTCAGAAAGGTCAAGCATTCTAGAGCTGCCTCCAGTTACAACTACAGATCCAGCCGCAACTACAGATCTAGCTACAGATCTAGATCCTATAGAACGAGAGATAGATCTATCGCAAGGGTCGTATATCGTAGAAGGTGTATATTCAGAGGAGGTTGCCGCAAACATAGACCAAATAGAATTATGAATTTCAAACCCTCCTCGTATAAAGTTTATCTGTTCTGGGGACAGAATAGATCTAAGTTTATCCACCCTCAGAGTCATTAAATTGTCTCCTGACACGTAAGTAGCTGGAGCTACTTCTATATCTGAGCACTTACTAGCGTTGTCATGAGTGTCGTAGATAATATCAAACCAAGGATTCTTATGCCCTTTATCGATATACGTAGGGATAGTTTCCATGCAATCCCCTCTACCTCCCTCAAAAAGCATACACCCCGAAGAAGAGGTAAGACACCTTTCAATGGGGGTTAGCCCAGCGTCATTTATATGAGTGGGTAAAAGCCCTAACATGCTGCCTACTAAATTTATTAATATCTGATGTCTATACTCACTAGGATTTAATACAGGAGGAGTAATACCTACAACACTATAATCTACCTCTAGAAGTGCTTGATGTTCATCACTTAAGGAGTAATAAGGCAAATACCCTACAAAGGGGTCAGAGCTTCCTGGGTGAGGACCTTCGCTTAAAGGGTGGATAGTGTTTCCTCTTAAAGGAGTGTTGTTTAATCCAGTAACAATAAATATATTAAGTACATTATCAGTATCAAGCTGAGGAAGTTGGGAGTTATCAGTGAGATTATTTAACATACTCTTAGAAACGCCTTTTATTGTAACCCCCTCTTTAGTGGTGTCTGAGCACCTAATACCGTGCTCCCGATGAGTGAATTCCAACGTATCTCCAGACGAAGGGTCTTTAACGCTCTCGAAAATAGAATTTCCTGGGTATGAATTGGGCGAGCCATTTAAAAATAATTCACCCTCCTTATCTGCAAAAACAAAAGAGATGTTTGCAGGAGCAAAGTGAGTGTTTAAGTGGGATATTAAGTTAGCGGAGATTATAGCCGCTCTAGAGATGAACTCCGCCGTATTGCTATCTGCACTCCCTCCTACTGAGTCGAGCATGAAATAAAATGGACCCCCCCCTGCGAAGGATGTGTTACTATCTGCTGTAAAAAATGTAAACATGATAGGGATTACTTTCTCAGTCGTAGGGGTTGCGGACCCTAGACTTGCAGCTGTATGGTACGACCTAATACTATCAGCTTCTTGAGGTATACTTAAAGAATGCGCTAATGTATCTGACGATGCTGTTATATATCCTTTATTAAAAATCATATCTAGTTTTCTAAACTTTCAAGTAAACTTTTTGCTAACAACGATTTTTCTATAGAAGACTCGTCGCACTCATCATCCAATAAATTAACAGCCATTAAAGCTTTTCCTACCAACTTTGATGTCATGCATGTATTCTTAAAGCTTAAAGTATTTTCCCCATACATATCTGTTAAATCATTTAACAGATAAGCTCTTATATGTACTTGGTATAAACTGTCCTCTAGAAATTCAGTTTCAGTGGGTATATTTAACTCCTCCTGTATTGTAGTTGAGGGGATAGATATTTTAAAACCCTTATAACTGTTTGTGTTCGGAGTATGGATGAATGTTTCAAAAACATCTAAAGAGAAAGTCCCTTCATATACAGTCACGGAGTTTGAAGAACCTAAATATAGCTGTATACTAACATCTACAGATACATTCGATTTAAGAGGAGATACATTAAGGGTTCCCCACCCCCCTAGATTACTTTCTGAGTAATCTCCTGTTATATCCGATATAACAAGATTTCTACAATCATCTGTAGTATGTATGTCTAATTTTAAATCTAAAGCCATTTTTTGGGTATTAAAAAAGGGCAGACAATACGCCTGCCCTTTGGTTATATAAGTAAGTTAATTACTATTAGTCAATCCATGTTACTCCAAGCGCAGTGTTTGCATCCCCAGCAGCTGTAGAAGCTGTAACAAGAGCTATAACTATTTGACATCTACCTGATCCTCCTGCCGCTACTGCATGATTCGGATTAGCTAAAGCAACGTCTAAAGATACAACACCATACTCTATTGTAGAGTCTGTATACATAGTGATTAAGTCTGAATTATTCGGAACACCATGACGGTAAGGAGCACCTGATGCACCTACGCCAAACCATTCTAATTCTGCAACTTGTCTACCATTACCTTTACCTGGGTCTGGAGGAGTTGTAAGAGTGACAACTGCAGCTCCGAATCCGTCTAAGGTAGCATCAAAAGATACAACAGTATCTGTATGAAGTCCTAAAGACCATGTTTGAGCTAACCCTGTAATATAAAATTTAGTGTTACTAGTTTTAGTAGCATCTACTTTACCTGTTAAGGCTCCGTCAACGTTATTAATCTTAGCTATAAATTTATCCACAACTTCCCCTGCAGTTACTGTATCACCAGTTACATACTCAAAAAAGTGAAGATCAGATTGCTGAGAAAATAACTCTACGTTATTTTTGAAATTTAATCTTAAAGTGTAACGAGTATTGGCTACATCGCTAACTGCTGAAATAGTAGTTACTTGCTGATCTCTAAGAACTGGTATTGCACCAGTTACAGTTGCGTTTGCAAATTTACATAAAGGAGAATATCTCCAACTTCCACTAGCATCTTTTTGGCCTACTCTAAAGTCTCCCGCAATCAATCCTGAGAAATCGTTTCCGTTTTCATCAACAATGATTACATCCCCAGCAGCTGCATCAGTTGCATCATTTGCTTTGGCATACGCTCCTGCGTTATTTCTACCTACAAATACATGTAGTGAATTATCTGTTTTAAACATTTGTTTCTATTTTAAAAATTAATTAATTAAATCGTGACTGCTGCTCCGCCTATCCACTTAACGTAAACCCCAACTTTAGGAGTTCCTGTCATTGAAGAGCAATCTTCTTTTGTACATACGTGGAAAAAAGTTACTGCAGTTGCTCTGTCAACTTTTAAGTTTCCAAATACAGATTCACCAACAACTCCTGCACTAGATGCATCTACGTCAGCGTCTGGAAGAGAAACATTACCTGTAACATCTGCACCTACAATCTCTGTACCTGCTGAAGCCGCGTCAGCAGCTATTGCTGCGGTGTGAACCTCAAGAGCTACATCTCCATGGGCAGAAGTTGCAATCTCTACAACAGTCATTGCTGCTTCAAGAATAACGCATCCTGCAGGAAGCTTTTTAGATAAAGACACAGATACGTTATTATCGTCAGATGTAGATAAACTAACTACCTCGTATAATTCATGAACCCCTACTCCCGATGTAGCCGCACTTGAGATTGATCTACCGATCATCCCTGAAGCTTTATGAGAATTTAAGTCTCCAACTATGTTCTGAGTATTTGCATCAGATTGACTGATGTGATCCCCTACAAGTACGTTATAGTCTTGTGCTCGAACGGGGGTATTGCCAACCGATCCTCCTTTGTTTTTAAGAGGGCCTACGTTAGCATTCGTTATTTTTGCTGTTCTTGCCATTTTATTTTATTCTAATTCGTTAAGTTCAATTTTACTTGACTGATATCTTGGGTCCTCTATATTTTCAAGAGCCTCAACAACAGCCATCCTTACTATCTCTCTGTGTGTGTGCTCTGCTAAAGAACAGCTAACACTTAGCGTATCTCCCTGAGCTAAAATTACAGGTTCTGGAACGATTATATACCTTAAATAGTACTTAGAAACACCTCCAGTAGATATTAACTCTATCTTGTCCCCTAAGTAATCAAGTCTGTATACAAGTTTAGAAGACACCTTATTAAAAGGGTCATTCACAACCTTGTTGTACCTGTCATAAGTTAAAGGCTTAACCGATACTTTTTTGAGAGGGTTTGAAAGTAATGTACACTCTTCGCTTAAAGAATGTCTATAATCTGCAGGTAAGTACACAAATTGCCCCCCATCTTTATTATCAGCAATGTTGGCTATGGGAGATACCTCATAGTTCTTTATAAGATTCCTTAGGTCGTCCCTACGTTTTTGATCCTCCTCAAACATTGTCTTTCTAGGGTTATTACCAAACATTCGCTTAGTAATAAACTTTTCGATAGCAGCGTTTAAAAACGAATCTATTTCCGTGGTAAGATAGGACGGGGCGGACCCAGAGTCCGCCTTATCCATTAATAACCTAAATTCTAGATGCATTTCCCCTATAACCATTTTATTTACTTATAGAAAGTTTACCTTTTAAGTCAATATACACTTCCTGATTGTCAGGATTTTGTAAGTATTCTACAGTCTGCTCTCTAGTAAATCCTACAACATCTCCACCTGGTAAGGTGAACTTAGTGCCACTTTTAACCAAAATTCTTTCTGTTAAGCAGTCATCAATGAATGCTCTCATTTCGAATGTTGGATCCTCAATAGTATCTAGGAAGTCTTTAGGATTCTCGGTTACGATTCTATCTAGCTGTGCTTCGATGAAATCTACAGATGCAGAATCTCCTGCACGTTTACCCATTACCTTAAGAACATTACCCATCTCTGTTGTGGACATGTTACTAAATCGTTTGTAAGCCTTACGTTTAAGTTTAGACTTCTTATTTTCTACTTTTGCTTCTTGCTCAACCGAAGTCATTATGTATTCCGCGAATGGAGAGTCGAATCGCTCTAATTCCGAGTTCGCAACGCGCTGATGCGCTTTAAGCACTAAGTAGACTAACTCATCGTCTGGGTTTGCCATTATGAGTTGCTTTCCTTCTTTAGGGACATCTATGAAAAACTTGTTCCAATAGTCACCATTGTATCTAGAAAGTGTTCCCGAAGACATATTCATCTTCTTTTCAAGGCGACGTTCGTCTGCCTCTGTAAGCCCAGTATTCAGAATTCCAGTTCCACGCTGAGATTGAACTGTCAATCTCTCAAAACATCTAGAGTAACGAATACTCCCGTCGTGATCGTCGGGAAGCCATCCGTGCTTCTTGATTGGTTTTAACGTTACTTTATCTAAAACTGCATTAGAAACACCATCTCCCTCCATCGCTATAGTGGTAGAGGTGTTACCCTCTACCGCTGAAGCCTTCTTTGCTTTCGCCATCTTTTGTGCTTTCAAATTAGTTCTTTATTTTTAAATTGTAGAGTTGTAGATTAATTCACAACACGACATAGGGTTTGCGATAAGTACACCTTGTTGCGCTTGTGCGAACAATTGGTAACCATCTACCGAAGACGCTGATCCTTTTGAGAACGACGTGTTAGGTCCTAGTGGTGATGTAGATCCAGCTACGTGCCACATAAGTTCCTTACGGCCCTTAGGATATACTCTTTTGATGTTCTTCTCTCCACCTGACGTACCCATGTTAAGGATAGTATAACGGTAAGATTCAGTATAACCACCTTTTGGGTGCGGAATACGGTTACGAACTTCATTATCATATAATGGTAAATGTACTAAAGTAAATCGGATACCTTGTGGTCCCATGTACTCTTTATATTGACCTTGGAATGATAAGTTTTGACCAGAACCTCCTACACGCTTAGAATCCAATGGTTGGAAACGAGCTGCATGATTTTCTAATGCTCTGTGGAATTGTACCATACCACGCTCTCCTGTAAAGGCAACGAAGTGACGTTGGTCTTCTGGAAGGATGTTGATAGATAAATTCAATAATACATCTTCTAAGAAGTCAATTGTAAACTCGTTATAATTGAATTTGTAAGAAGGTGAAATTTGCTCACGGATACCTGCACCCTCGATGATTGGAGTACCAGACTCACCCATCATGTTGTAAGTACCATTCGCTTGTTTGTTAGATTTAGAGAACCATAACATACGTTCTTTCTCCTTAGCCCATTGACAAATGAATTCCCATTCAGCATATTGAGTCCAAATCTTAGAAGTCTTGTTAGACTTAGGATCTAGCATTTCAATAACTAACGGACGTTGGTGCATGTTTCCAGGCACTGTATAAGTCTTAGACATGAAAGATAGAGAGTTTCTCATTTTGAACGGAGAAGTATAGCTTGTTTCACCATAAGTTCTGTTCAATGTTCTTTCCTGCGGAGAGTATTCTTTACTTACCTTCGCACCTGCAGTCAATAAAGAAGCTGCTATATCTGTAACAGAGAATACCATAGCCTGACAAGGGTAGATCCAATCTGTACCTGACATATAAGGCTCTTGCATAACACGTAAAGCTGTTTCACCATCATCTAAGATAAGTTTATCAGTTTTAGCGAAGTATTTTTCCCCTAAAGTCAAAAGAACAACGTTACCATTTTTACCACCTGTTACAGTAGCTACGATAGGTAAAGCTTTCTCATCATCACCTTTCAATAACCACTCGAAGTCGTTATCATCTGGAAGTTCTTGTTCACCACCACCTATTGAAAGGAAGTAGTCCATACCAGCGTACTGGTTTAGCCCGAATACTCTACTAATGATATTGGATACCAATGTAGGTTCTTGAGCGAATACACTTCCTAAGTGGTTTTCAGTTGTTAAACCAGACCAACTCTTCGGAGCGTACAATTGTAAATTACTAATTGCGTTTGTTGCCATTGTAAATTAATTTAATTAATCGATTGTTTATATAAATATTAAGCAGCTCCTAATTTATAGATTTCCTCATTGTGCCAAAATCGACATTTTTTGAAGAACCTCTACTTGGTCTGGATCCCGCTTTCTTTTTACTCTTAATTGCGTCTGATAACTTTTTAGTTGCCTTAGTAGTTGACTGGCGTTCAAAAGCTGAAAAGTCCCATTTAAGTATTGTTGCTAAATAAGCTATCTTTAGATCGAACTCGGGATCAGTTTCCCTAGCTCGCATTATCTCATTTTTACCATTTCTGTCTAGCTTGGTAATACCCTTATATAACTCTTCCTTATCTTTAACAGATAATTCAAACCCAGGGATTATTTCCTCTTTAACAGATATATGCTCTTTAAGGTCACCTAACCATTGGGTATGTGCCTCTGCTTTTTGCTTTTGAGCTTTCTTCTGATTAACTATCAGATTTTCCTTTTCTACAGTTTGCATTTCTTTTAAGGAATCTAAAGCGTCTTCAGCTTCCTCTAATAAAACGCCTGTGTCTTCGTACCTGCTAAGCTTCTTAGCTATACGTTCTTCAGACCACCCACTTCTAGATAATAAATCTTTAACAAGCATTTTCTGTATGTTAACGTTTTCTTCTAAACCTTCTTTAGATACATTATCATAAGACTGCTCGTTAGCACTTAGATTTATAAGGTCATGCATTGAAACCCCCGCTTCGTAGTTATCTAATAAATACTTAACTTCATCTGGAAGAGAGTCTTTATACTCAACTACTTTATTATCTATTGTTTCCTGTACTTTATTAAGAACCCATTCCTCAGAGTCTTCGAAGTCTTCATCCTTGAAGTCTATAAGACCGCTTTCTCTTTGCAATTCAGCAAATACTTTCAAAACATTAACATCTTCTTCGACGTCTTCTTCTGCTTCTTTAGATGCCTCAGGATTTTTATCCTCAGTATCTTCTTCTTCTTCTTCGACTTTAAGATCTTTAGGCTCTTTCTCTTCTTTATCCTCTTCAATAGGATCTTTTAAAGGAAGTTCATCCACTTCTTTAATTGCAAGTCCAGGTTGAAATATACCTGGTTCTACTTCTACTTCTAAGGAGTCGTCTCCTTCTTCTTTTTTAGCGGCAGCTCCTTCTGGGGCAGTAGCTATACCTTCCAGTACGCTTAAATCTAACCCTCCTAAAATATCATCCTCTCCAAATGCCATACTAATTTATTTAATGGTTTAACAAAAATATACATACATTTCCACATACACAACCCTTTTTATGGGGGTTTGGGGAATATTGTCTGAGTTTTATAGCTAAAACATAATCTTTAAGATTATGTTTTGCTACCACTCTTTCTTATCTTCTCTCTTTCTATAGTCTCTTTAGACTTTAGCTTTTCTCTCTCTAACTCGCGCTTAGCCTTGTTTTCTTCCCTAGCATTATCAACCTTAACCCTGTCTAACGACAATTTAGCCAAATCAATACTATCTTTAATGCCGTTGTCATTAGAGTCACCATCTACAGCTTTAGCCATGATATTCATCTGCGCTATCTCCAGTTTAGTACGGTTATCTTCAGAATTTCTAGCATCCTCTCTACTCTCTTTCTCTTTTTCTAATTGGAGTTTTGCGTGCTCGAGGTCTAACTTATCTTTCTCAGACTGTTGCTGCATTTGGACTGCTTCTTGTTGTTGCTGCATTTGCATTTGCTGCATCTGTTGTGCTCTTTGTTCTGCTTCAGCCTCAGCTTGCTTAAGACCTTGTCTAAGATCCGCAAGAGAGGTTGCGTTATATACTTGTGCAACATCTGATAAAGTCATTTTGTCGTTTTGAAGAGCCGCATGCGTGAGCTGCTTGAGCGCTTCTATTGCCATATTATCTTTGGCTGAGTTAGATACAAATAATCCATATTCTGAATTACTGAAGTCTGTCCCATTAATTTTAAAGAATACATTAGCCATGTCATCGGTCATATACTGAAGACGCTTCGTCTTACCTTTGTACACATCCTTGGCTACATTAAGCAGAGTTTCCATAACTCTAACCTTGGTCTGGTTATGAACCTCAAACCACTTCTCAGTAATATGTGACGACTGTACAACAGCTCTCTCCACATTACCAACTAATTCGCTAGAGGATACAGCCCCCATACGCTGAGGTGTTACCCCCGCAAGATTACCTATTTTTTGTTCTACAAAATCTAGTAAACCTATATGCTGTTGTATAAAATTACCAGTCTCCATATCAATAACCTTATTCTGGTTAGATATATTACCTGCAAGTTTACCTGCGGACTGTCCTTTCTTACCTTCGTTGAATGAATCAACAAAACCAAACTTCATCGATTGCGCGTAGTACATCCACTTCTCTATCTCCCATCCGTCAGGAATAAGGGATAAATCTATTAAAGCTATTTTACCTTGGTTGGCTGCCATAGCTAACTCTAGTCTATACCATAAAGTAATGTACAGATAAATCCAAGGGACTAGTCTATCCATCAAGGATACTGACTGTGTGTTGTTGGCATTATATATAGTACCTACATAACCAGAACTACATGTGGATAAATTATCCATGTGTCTGAATTGTTGTGGGCGTACGCGTATATTTATGTACGTACTTTCTCCAATTTTAGTTCCTTCCCAATACTCGCTAACCCAAAGCCACTTAATTGACTCTCCCGCAGCTTCATCTATTTTATAAGACTCAGAAACAACTGCCTCCTGAGGCATCCCTAATTCATCCACGTAAGTTAGATTTCCTATCTTACGCATAGACTTCCAGACAACCTTAGTTACTCTTATGTTTCCATCCCTATCGTAGTAATTATTCATTCCTCCTGCATCATCTTCAGGGCTATCTTGAATCATTAACTTTTCTGCTGGGTAATTTAATAGACTCTTACTTTCAATAGAAGAACGGTTTCCGTTCTCTTTTTCCAGGTCGTCTATTTGTTTTGCAGTAAGGTCTTCATAGAAGTTATCTAAAACAGAGTTAACTGACATATAAGTGTCTTCCACTATTACGTCAGCCTTATCTACATAATCTTCATTGTGAGGTAAAAGACAATAAAACTCCAAAGGGTTTATTCTCCTTACAGTAGGTTCGTTAGATATTTCCTCTACACAGTAAATCTCCTCTCCTGCAATAAGAGCATCTTCCCAACCTTTAGCAAACTTAATCTTTAGAGATTGTTCTCTCTCTAAATAATTAAGAAGCTTATTTGCTACGGACTCATTAATATCTTGAAAGTCGTAACTAAAATACTTCTGTATACGCTTGAGCTCCTCAGGTATATTCGCCTGAGCCTCTTGAAACATTTGCTTAGCTTCCTCCTCACTCTCAGGCTTACCAGCGCCTTGAAGCATTTGGTCAGTGGATTGTTTAATCAACCCTTGAAAATAAGAAGTTACTGCTTGTTTCTTTTCGTTTTCTTTAGAAGATATAGCCCCCTCATTTATAGAGCGTACCATAACAGTGAAGGCCCTCTTTGCTTCCTCTCCAAATAATAAGTTAAATATAGGAGATATAACGTCATAGTATTGTAACGACGCAGGCATCTCTACAGAATCCCCCAAACCTAAAGGGTCTGTTACATACTCTAAATCCTCTTTATTGAACTTACCGTTATACAGATCATAGTTCCTCTTCTTTTTACTTCGGGGGCTACGCCTTGTATTATCATAAACACCTATAAGGGAGAGGCCTGATTCAATACAGTCCTCCCCCCATTTAGCGGTTTTTTTTAGAAAGCTTAATTTTTGTCTAGGAAACTCTTTAAGCGCCATATGAAAGTTTTATTATGCTACTTCAAGTAGTAAGTACTCGCAAAGCGGAGTGTTGGCAGATGATTTCACCTGCACTTTAGTGTTGTCTGCTGTAGGGTAGAATAAGAATTCTCCTGGCGCAAGACGAGCGAAGACTTGGTCTCCATCATCTGCGAAGATTAGGTCATCAGTTGAATCTAAGTTTTTAGCATACACATATGCTTTCTTGATTGCCCCTGATAAGGCTTCTACAGTTAGATCTAAATAAGCTCCTGACGCGGTTTTAACCACTGTTAAACCTTGACGGTTATCCCCATCTATAGTTAAAGAGTCAGTTACGGTTTTAGATATATTTACAGTATCGAACAAGTCTGTACTTGAGATACTAAAAGTTGTTTTTAAAGTTGCCATGTTTTTATATATTAAAGATTACGCTCCTATCGCTTTTTCCATTAAAATAAACTCAGCTACTGGATTACCATCCGCAGCCTCAATATCCACTGATTGCATATCTGCAATAGGAATGAATAAAAATTCTCCTGGACCTAAGTTTGAGAAGTAATCTCCTGTTGTACCTGCAGTACCTACCGCAGCTCTTAGTCTAACTATTAAGGTTTCCCCTGAGGTAACACTTAGGTTATGTAAAAATAAATAAGCTCTATCATTAGTACCTGCTAAAGGTCTAATCGATGTTCCTGTTCCCATTGTAAGACAGTCTACTGTCCCACTACCTGATGTGATTATTCTTCCCATCACTTGGGTGTCCCCTGCGGGAGCTAGTACGTCTGTCTCTGTAAAACTAAGAGCTTGCTTTGCAAACAAGTCAGTACTAGAAAGAGACAAAGTTACGTTTACTTGTGCCATATCATTGTTTTTTTTAAATTCGCGAATTAAAGTACAAAAATATACAATTATTTATACTACGCAACCCCTAACCTAGCTACTTAGCAATTAAGTTTAAAGTTTTATAGCTAAAAGGACTTTCTTTTTTTTCTTTTAAAGATAGTCTTATTCCAGAAATCCTGGTCATGTATAGTAGTTATTTTCTTTTCTTTCTCTACAGTATGTTTCTTAACTTCTTCTAGATGATACATAACCATCATGAAGGCCATCACCCTATCAAAGTTATCATCAGCGTTATACGCTATTAACTCCTTCAGTAAACCTTGGCTTCTTATTTTGTGGAGATTCATAAGACTCTCGTCCTGTCCGTAGTTATCCAGTAACCACATCTTTATAAGCTCTTCTCCGTAATTCTTTAAAGGCTTAGACATATGCATACCCTTACCTCTACTCACTTTACTATTCTGTACAACATCCTTTATTATCTCAGGCTGGTCCAAAAGTAAATGAGTTTCGTGTTTATGCTCTAGGTATTGATACAAACCCTTTCGCTCGTTCTCGTAGAGACACTTAGCGTTGTAAAACTTTAATAATCGTCTTACTACTTCATAGTATTGATTAGCTGTCTCTGGTCTTCCAGTATACTCAGCTACAATCCTATTGGTGAGTTTGTTTAGTACTATTAATGAACCTAAAGAAGCGGTGGTAGCTTCATCATGGTCATAAGGATCACATCCTGCAACATACATGCCATAAGGTATTTCCTCTTCTCCATTTTCATAAGGCATCTCATGAATAATAACACACCCTTCAATCTCGTCACTAATCCTTAAAGGGTAGTCATATATGGGACTCAGCTTAGCGTCGGGCTTCCATTCTATCCTACCCTCCGTGGTTACAAATAACTTTCCTATATAATCTAAATTAGCGCTAGCATTCTCTACCTCTAAATTAGCTAACGTATCCATAAGATCCGCAGTAGGGAAATGGTTACCAGTCTTCGTTAGGAAGACCTCTGAAGGCTTTAAAGGTCTGTTCTGGAGCTCTGCATTCAATGCGCTCCTAGAGTTCTTCCCAGAGCGTAATTTGTCCCTGAATTTATCTAGGTATAATTTAGCTGGAGCCTCATCTGTAAATCCATTCTTGTCCTTATATTGATTCAATCCCATGTACGCAGGAACGAAATAGGAGATCTTTCCTTTATCTTCCCAAGTGTCATCAAATGATATTAAGTCGTATACATCAGGATTGTAGAACATATCTCTTGCATCTACAGTACCTCCACCTTCCATATCACCACCAGTACCTAGGTACATACAGCTACCGAACTTGTAAGACCCATTCTTCATACATTCCACCGAAGCTTCGTGAGCGGCTTTAAGGTTAGAGAACATACCAATCTCCTCCATCACCATTACAGCGGGACGCGTACCATTGGCAGCGAATGCGTTATCTCTAAATGTTCTGTGCTTAATCTTGGACCCACTACCTCTAGTTTGCCAAGTACCCCCAAGTTTCTTTTTGTACTCAGCCTTCACTTCTTTACCTGACATCCAGGACCCAGAGTATTGCTTAGAGAATGGAGAGGGATAGAATTTATCCTCTAACTCGATATACCCAGGAAGGTTATCTAAACCAAATTTAGTTTTGTTTAGAATATCTGCTGAGTATTTAGCATCACCTGCTGCAGCTACAATTTCTGTAGACGGAGGGTTTGTTATATATGCAGGGTCGTATTCCTTCATTCCGTCGAATATAAACTCATGACCGATAACCCCACCAGCAACTCCATAGGACTTACCAAAACCACGACTACCCATCATCATCATATTCTTAGCCTCATTTTCAAACAAAGGTTTACCCATGTTCTTAGAAAAGGTTCTACGCATATACTCACGCGCAGGTACATATATTTTACCGTCCTTATCTACTCCAGCCTCTTCAAACTCTCTATCACAGGTAAACTTCTTGTCATCAGAGAATCCAGAGAAACCCCTAGCCTCAGTCCAGTTATAAAAGAAATCCCACTCCAAGTCACGAAGAAACGGCTTTCCAGGTTCCTTAGTCTTAGAGTGGGCTGACTTGTTTAGTAATATAGTCCAAAAATTCACATAGAAGTACAGGGAGCCTGGCATCCAAACGCCACCAACCCAATAGCCTTCAATACACCTCTGCTTTTGTTCTCGCCAAAATAACAAGTACTGTTCGCTAGAAGGGTGATACTGAGGGATTTCCTCTAATAGAAAATTTAATCTATTTATCATATTAATCCAGTCTCCGAGGCAGACTCTACTGCACCACCTTTAGTGGCACCTTCATCTTTCTCTTTTTCCACCATTCTCAATAGTCTTTCGTAATCTTCGAATAACTTGATGTTGGTAGAGAGTAATTTTTCAATTGTTGCAGAATCCTCCTCGTAAGTAAGTTCTGCTAAGTAGATAGACTTCTCGTCCATCTTCTGTTTCCAGACAGATAGTTGTCGTTTAGTAGGAGTGATCAACATACTCTCGTAATACTGACATGCTGCCTTGACATCTGCCCATTTAAACTTAGCGTCCTTAAGGTAATCCTCTGCTATCATCTTCCTTCTATTCCCGAGGGATATATTAGAAAACTTAGAATCAGGGTCCACTAAAAGCGCAATAGCCCACATTATCTGTGAGCTTTTGCTTTTACCTTTGCTTTTATCCTTACTCAGAATATCAGCAAAGGGCTGGGGGACCTTTAATTGCGGGTTAGCTCTCCAGAAGTTAACCTCTACGTCAAACCCGTTTAATATCATCCTACTATACCTAGTACGTTATACATATCCATTTGGAAATACTCGACGTCTTCTATCTTAACCATAAATCCTTGGCCTTTAGGAATAACAATATCCCCAACCTTAATTTCGGTTACTTCAGTTCCAACAGCCACAACTAAAGCTTCTCCACTTTTGTTGTCTTGCTCTGCTTTAACCATAGACTCAGATTTAATAATTCCAGAGGTTGTTTCAACTTCTGTTGCGGGGATCTCTACTACAATAGTTCTCCCGATGGGTGTGTACTTAAGTGCTTTCATAATTTCTGTTTACATTCCTAATGAGATTGTTTCATCTCGTTCTCTTGTTATTTCTACCTCGTAATGCTTACTTGTGTATACTCCTTGAGACAGTTCGTATATTATCATACTATTCGCCATGGAGCTTCCCGAGAAAGCGGCCTCAGTAACTATTCGTCTTAGTTGTTCTGTATCCGTCTTTAAGTAGACGGCCTCGCCTAACTTAAATACCATCTTCATTACCACCTCTTGATAGGGCAGTGTGACTGCATTGATCTTGTCTTTGCTATTAAAGGGCAGCCACACTTTTTGCATCTACTATTAACATTGAACTCACAGCCTGCACAAATACTTGCTCTGGCTTCTGCTATTTTTTCTACATGTTCATTAGGGAATACTACATTCTTCCATCCGTTAAGGATCTCAGACATCTTCGCTTTCGCTCCCTTCTTTTCTTCTTCCGCCATCTTTATAGTATTTTAAACGATTCTTCTTTACAGTAAATAACCCCAAATGTTTTAATCTTACAGATTTGAAATCTCCCTCCTCTATAACATTCTTAATGAAGCTAAACTGAGACTTAACTATCTGCTCAACTTCAAATGCGGTGAGGTTGTATTTCTTTGCAAGTGCTTTTACTATTTTGTCCATGACAATTTATAGGTGACCTCTACATCTTCCTCCTTTAGGTGGGATAATATAGAAGGGTTAATAAGTCTACCTTGAATTATCTTCTTCTTACGAAGGGACGTGATGTGATTATTGAAAGAGGCTTCAGAGATTCCTACGGACTTGCGTACCATCTTTCTCACCTTAGTGGAGAACAACAGCGTCTCTATATCCTCTCTATCCTTATTAGGATACCAAACCATCAAGAACGCAGCTAATACTTCCACTTCCTTATCCTTCAGCTTTAACACTGGGTTAAGTACGGTGAGGTATCCGCTTAGGAATCCTCTTAGGGTTGACTGTATAGGTATTATCATAGTTTCTCTCCTAAATACGCTGCTGGAGGTAACGAGTTTAAGTCTATTTCTGGGAATGTTGATTCAGCAAACTTTATATCTATATTCGCTATAGCTTCTTTAGCATTCCTAGCTACATAGTAGGCTGCTGCCCTATCCTCAGTCGTTGACTCCGTACCTATCTTAGCCTGTGCGATAGCATTCATCTCTAAGGCCTTATTGATAAGCATCTTGTTTGTGAACTTCCGTATGCACGCGTCGCACAACTTACCCTCTTCGGGTAGGTCGAACATCTTTCTTAAGTCTCTTTCATATTCACTCATATTGCAAATATAATAAAATTAATTATAACTTAGCATTTCTTTTACTAAATTTCTATAATCTTCGCAAGGTACAAGTTCATACGAATCATTCTTCTCATTAAACCATACTATATAGGTTGAATGAAACTTAAGATTGGTGACGTATTCTATTATGTATCTGTATGTGGATAATTGTAGGGAGTATGTAGACATCTCACATTCATCTAAATGAGAACATGGCCCTAGCATCTTATTCTGGAATCTACTCTTCTTATTAAGCGCTTTGTTTGTCTTCCAGTCAAATATTACTAGTGCATCTAGCTTAGTGGAGTAGTATAGTTGATCAACCATACCACATAACCCAAGTTCTGGGGACCCAACAACCAATTCTGATACGATTGGCACAAGTGTGTCCTTTGTATCTTCATAAAACTTTAAAAAATGGGATTCGACCTTGTTATATGCCTCCGTATTAATGGGTTCATATATCACATTATCGATTATCTTATTGTTTATATAATTCTCAGCGTAGTTATGTAACTTGCTTCCTTTATTTGTCGCGTACAACGCGATCGATTCCCACTTAGCTAATATCTCTTCCTGTGATACCCCTTCCTTCTGTGCGGTCTTATACGACCAGAACTCCTTTTCAAAGGGTTTCTTAAACTTACCTATAAAGGCAGTTACAGAGGTTAGTCTTTCACCATTTAATTTATAAGTGTGGTTACTCTCTTTAAAAACAATGCTGTTAAACTTGTTTAGCTCTTGAAATATCATATAGTAGTTTTTGGTAAACTGGCACGCTGTTAGTATCCTGTAAGCCTTTTAAGCACATCATCGATGGCTTCATGCCTATGGTTATCCTCTAGGATTACCTTATACACAAAGTTACTGTCTTTTATCTTAGATACCTCATGTATTGCAGAGTAATTTGGATCCTTTAAGTCAATCTGTTGATTATCCCCACAGAATATCATTATAGAGTTCTTTCCTAACCTACCTAAAGCCATTCTAAACTGAGCCCTAGTTAAGTTCTGAAACTCATCTATAATAACCACTGCATTCTCAAAGGTTCGTCCACGAAAGTGTCCTAGGGATACAAGTTCAATGTCCTCCTCGTCCACCATCTTCTGAATCTTCTCAGGCTTATTATATACCTTACGCATATTAGACATAATAGGTACAAGCCAAGGCTCCATCTTTTCCTTCTCATCTCCTGGAAGGAATCCATTGTCTTCAGTGGCTACTGTGGGACGTGTAATAATAACCTTATTATACTCCCTCTTAAAGAACATATCTAAAGCCACCTGCACTGCGAGTAATGTTTTACCACTACCTGCTTGTCCTACTATAAAATTGAAGGGGTGACTAATAATATTAGCTTTAGCTAACTTCTGCTCTTCTGATAAGGTTATGTTGAACTTAACATTCCCTTTTGGTGGTTTCTTTTCTCGGTTCTCCATATACCAAAGATAGTTAATTATTTAACTTCCGCAATTCTCACAGTCTGGATTATCAATACTACATGCTTGAGGTTGATCCTTCTCTTCCAGTTCATCAAGCCATCCAGCAAACGTATCTTCAGCTATCGTTTTAGCTACTTTATCACTTTGTTTTTCATTCATTAGGTATTCTATATTTTCGTTCATTATATGTTATTTAAAATAAATGCGCAGTAAGTTAAAGAAAAAGTGGTCAAAAAGAAACTAAACGAACTACCACTAATTTTTCGTTTAGGAGAATCATTGGAAGTAAATTCTCAAACATAAGCTACGAAATACATAACTACCTGTTCCAACAGTCGTCCTCTATTTATTTATCCTTTCGGTGGGTGACTGAAGTTTGTATTTCGTAGTGGGGCAAATGTAACTAATATTTTCTTAAGCACAAAAAAATCCCCTCACTAAATTATAGATATTGGGGATTTAGTGACACCTGATAAGCGTCATTCCTTTCAGGGGTAAGGTAACTATTAAAATCGGAAAAGTCCCCATGAAGGAGACTTTTCTTTTAACCAAAACCAAAAAACTATGAATTCACAAGAGTAGTGAAACACACAAGTCGTAATGATACAACTATTTTTTATATATACAAGGGG
>Ga0075448_10000195_pt1 | contig 21690 bp, 22 predicted proteins | sample CoawatmetaG10DNA_2_FD_72353 | JGI IMG/M metagenome (GOLD analysis project Ga0075448, IMG submission 72353) | Marine microbial communities from the West Antarctic Peninsula - Coastal water metaG108-DNA | ecosystem: Environmental > Aquatic > Marine > Coastal | place: Atlantic Ocean: West... | reverse complement strand
TTCCTGGCTGGGAGTACGCTTCACTCAAAACGGGTGATTGGCAAGGCTTCATTGGGGTTAATGAAATGCTGGCTTTTAAGCTGCCTATTTCTTTGTACGAGAAGTTTATGATGGAAGCCCATCATGACGCTCCGAATAGAGAAGAAGGTAAGTTACGAGACACCGCTGACTTCTTAGCCCAACAGGCTGAAGGATCGGGCAGCAACATTGTTCAAGGTGATGGTAGTAAAAGTCTTGGAGAGAGCCGCTTAGGTCAATTTGATCTGGGCTGACGAACAATCTATTTAACCAAAGGAGCAACAGTATGTCAGCGACTACTGAAGCATTTGGCTTTCGCGCTTCCTACCACAATAGTGGCCGAATCACAGCGAAAGCTTACACCATTGCCAGCGGATACGCCCAAAACGTATTCTCAGGAGACCCAGTAAAACTAGTAGATACTGGTGTTATTCAATTAGCTACATCTAACGGCCAACGTGGCGGCACATCTGCAGGTATCCTTAATCTGGGTATTTTTGCTGGCGTCCAATATGATGACGCGTTAGGCAGGCCCACTCTATCGCCATTTTGGCCAGCGAGTGCCGCAGCAACAAATATTATCGCTTTCGTTTATGACGATCCAGAAACTATATTTGATGTTGAGTACCCTAACCCAGCAGCTGGAACTACGGTTCAAACAGCAGTTGGCGAAGAGTGCGATTGGACTGTAGCTACACCTGGCGGCTCAACAGCCACTGGTCTGTCCTCTACTTCCTTAACTGCTATCCAAGCCGGAACTGGTCAATACCAGATCACTGGCGTTGCTGGTGGTCCTAATAACCTGATTACAGATGCATTTGTTGTAGTGACTGTTCGTATTAACGAACATCAATACAAAGCTTCTGTAGCATCTGTATAAGGAGGTCTGAAAAATGGCTACTCCCATGAGAAGTACAGACTTTCGTTCGGTTGTTGAACCAATCCTTAACGAAGTCTTTGATGGCGTTTATGATCAACGAGCTGACGAATGGAAGCAAATTTTCCGTGAGCAAAAAGGCATTCCACGCAATTACCACGAAGAACCAGTTCTTTATGGCTTTGGCGCGGCTCCTGAGCTTCCCGATGGTATGGCAGTTACATATCAATCAGGCGGTATCTTGTTTGTTCAGCGTTATCTTTACCATGTCTACGGCCTTGCGTTTGCATTGACCAAAGTATTGGTTGAAGACGGCGATCACATTCGTATCGGTCAAACTTACGCCAAGCATTTGGCGCAATCTTTGATTGAGACAAAAGAAACATTAACTGCCAATGTATTGAATCGTGCGTTTAACGCAGCATTCGTTGGTGGCGATGGTCGTTCTTTGACTAACACTGCTCACCCGATTGTTCAGGGTTCATTCAGCAACCAGCTCACTACTGCTGCTGTTCTGTCCCAGACTTCTCTTGAGCAGATGCTCATTCAAATTCGCAACGCTGTTGACAACAATGGTAAGCGTATTCGTTTGACTCCGACTCAGATTATTACTGGACCAAGTAATGTTTTCCAAGCGGAAACTTTGCTTAAATCAGTATTGAAGTCTGGAACTGCTGACAACGACATTAACCCCGTTAAATCGATGGGTTTATTGGCAGATGGTCAGGCTAACATGTCTCGTATTACGTCTAACACAGCATGGTGGGTTCAGACTGATGCTCCAGAAGGTTTAAAACTTCTGATGCGTCGAGGTCTTGAGAAGTCTATGGAAGGCGATTTTGCAACTGACTCTATGCGCTACAAAGCGACAGAGCGTTACACAGTTGGCTGGACAGATCCGCGTGCAGTGTTTGGCACCGCAGGTGTATAAGTAAGTACCGCTCTTAACTCTATGGCTCTCCTTATAGAGTTAAGAGCATTTTACCAAATTTAATTTGGTTGCTGACAGCTTAGGCTGACGACATGCAGACAGCAGCTAAATCTTTTAACTCGCATGTGAGGAATTTTAAAATGGCTAATACTACTTTTAGCGGTCCAGTAACTTCGACCAACGGCTTTATCGGCAATTTAACCGGCAACGTGACAGGTAACGTAACCGGCAGCATCAGCGGCGGCAAGATAGTTAATCCTACCTATTCGCATGTGGCTGTAACAGCTAACGCTACTGCAACACTTACGGCAGATAAGGTTGCTGCAGGATACATTACATGTACCTCGGCTGCTGCCACTATTTTAACATTGCCTACTGGTACCTTATTGGGTACAAAGTTAGGCGCATCAAAAGGTACAGTTTTTGACTTGTACATTGATAACACCGCAGGTGCAAACGTAGTAACAATCGCGGTTGCCACCAATGGTATTATATCTGCACTGGGTGCTGCCGTTGCTGCCAGCGCTGGTCTTAAAACAATTCCTGCTGGCGTGACTGGTCAAGCTAAATTTACTCTTATGTTCTCTAGCGCAACAGCATACACGTTTACGCGCGTTGCATAGATTTTAGAACTTAGAGGAGTAAATTATGCGTCCAGTTAAAATAGGTGCATTGACGCCAACAGGTGTTTCCCCAATCTGGTTTAATGGGAACGGGCTCACTAGTACTGGTGCGGCGGTTGCCGTCCAGACAACCAGCACATTCGATGGGCTTGCTCATAGAGTGACATTGACCGCTCCCGTTCAGGCCACCTTGGCAGGTATTGCATTCACGATCGTCGGGACTAACGCCAATGGCGCTGCCCAGACTGAAGTGATCGCAGCTGGTCCTGCAAGTGGAGCGACAGTGAGTAGTACTCAGTTTTTTCTTACTGTTGAAACTATACAGCCTAATGCCACTATGGGTACTAAAGTCTTATCGGTAGGCTTATTGAGTGAAGCTGTGGGTTATTGGGTCAATTTAGAAAACACGATGTCTGCCCCGATGGTTATGGTCGGCGTCACTGGAACGATAAATTATAGCGTGTTCCAAACGCCTGCGAATATCTTTGATGCTCCAGAGCGAGATGCTATCTATACGTCAATCGGAATGCCGATTACGGGCCTTGCGGCTGCTACAGCTAATGCTTTGGCTGCAGGTGGCGAAAGTTGTCGAGCCATTATGCTCCGCGTTAATTCATTTACTGCAGGCGCGACCATCACGGTGTACATCAACAACTCAGGTGGAGGTTACTAATGACAATTAAGTATATGTCTGAATTTGACTTCCCTTCTGATTTCGGCTTTACAAAATCCTCATCTACAGCGAAAATGAGTCGTGGCGGCATGAGAAATCTACGTGACGAAGAGTCTCGCGTTATTGGGGTTCAGGATAATGCAGCTGATGAAATGCGTAGAGTATCTGGGCGTAAGTCTAATGACGCTGCAGAGCGTAAAGATAAACGTGCTCAAATGGATCGTGTTAGCTCGCGTGAGCGTAACGCCCGTGATGAGATGACTAGATTGCGCGGTGAAGCTAGAAATGGCTTTAAGGCAGCTAAAGGCGGTTCTGAAAAGGACTGGATAAAAGGTGCTGTAAAAAAGCCGGGTGCTCTTCGTGAGTACATGGAAACTCCTGAAGGGCAAAGCATTTCCAAAAGCAAGTTAAATAAAGTTGCTTCTGGCAAACCAGCTATAGTGGGTGGTCCTAAGCCATCTGCTAAAACGATGAAGCGAGCAAATCTTGCTAAATCATTTTCCAAAATGAAATAAGGATACTTAGACATGGGTATGAAATCAAAAGGCTATGCAAAAGGCGGTATGAAAACTAAGGGTTATTCCAAGGGTGGTAAAACTCAAGGTTATAACGCTCGTTTAGATGATTCGATGGGTTCTAGGAATGGCTCAAAAAGTCAGTCTATGAAGTCTCGCCGGAATGAAAGCGAAGGTATGGAAAAATCCATGGGTAAGCGTAAGTTTTCTGGCAATAAAATGATGGACGTAGGATCTTCTAAAGGCGCTGTAGGTTCAGCAGAGATGAAAGAATTTAAGAAAATGGGCACCATGAAGAACAGCTGGTAGATTTACTACTGAGCTTCATAGGGTTTGCTGAATCAGCACTCCATACATTTACATTAATATGGAATTTATATGGCTTATTCGGGAAACATTGGGGTTAAAACATTTAATGCGCTGAAAGTCGTAGACCACGCTTTCCGCAGGTGTCGCCTGCCTGCTCAGGCCATAACTTCAGAAATGCAAGAATATGCACTTGATTCTCTGACATTCATGCTCGATGAGCTGGCCAATATACGGACACCATCTTGGTGCATAGAGCAGCAAATACTGCCTCTTTACGAAAATAATCAAATTGTCAAGCTTCCAAAGGGCACAATTGACGTTTTAAACCTAAATTTAAACGTACTTCAAGAGCTAAGTGGCACTGTAACATCCACAAATACCTCTTATTTAGTTAATTTTACTACCTCCACAATAGTCAATTTCATTGGAATTAAATGGTCTGCGAACGCTATTCCAGTCAATTTTCAGACTAGTTCAGACAATGCTGCTTGGACTACGGTAGGAACTTCGACTAGTCTTGATTTATCAACCAATGCGACAGCGGTTGCTGGTAATATTACTTGGACTCAAATTAATGGCGCTTTAGCCAAGCAATACTTTAGAATCGTACCAACTGATGGTGCTTCTACTATCTCTTCCTCCCGAATTACGTTAGGAAATATGCCTCAAGCCATTCCTCTTGGCTTATTGAGTAGAGATAATTATGTAAACCAAAGCAATTTAGTATTTGCTGGACGCCCCAGTAGCTTCTACTACCAGCGTGATATTCCTCAGCCAGTTGTTAATTTATGGCCAGCGCCTAACGCTGCGTCTGAAAAGTTTCAATTAGTGCTCTGGCGTCACCGCCAAATAATGGATACCGACAACTTACAGCAAGAGATTGATATACCTAATCGGTGGTTAGAGGCTATAATCAATGGGTTAGCGGCTAGGGTATGCGCTGAAACACCCTCTGCAGATGCTCAACTTATGCCAATGCTCGATGCTAAAGCAACAATGAGTATGCAACGAGCTTGGGATGGCGATAATGATGGATCTGCAATTCAAATCAATCCAGGAATAGGGGTTTACACAGCGTGAGCATTTATCTGGACCCAACGGGTCAGCCTACATTTGGTATTGCGATATGTGCTAGATGCTCTATTAAATTTCTATTATCAGAACTTTCGCCTGATCCTAACTTTCCGGGATTAATGGTGTGTGAGGCTGATAAGGATAGATTAGATCCTTATTTATTACCTCCTAGACGCCCAGATCAAATTGTTTTGCCGTTTAATCGGCCTGATAAGAACATAGATACTCGCCCATCAGGCGTTATTCAAGAAGCTGGTGATGAGTTTATTGTCACTGAAGATGGCAATAAATATCTGGAGATGAATTAAATGACAGCAGATGTTCCAAGCAATTTAATACCCAGTAGAGTTACCCAGCTCCCAACTGCACCTGTGGCATCGCCTGATGGCTTGTTGCTGTTTACTTATCAGGGTGTTAGCTACCAGATTCGTGCTGGAGACCTTTTACAAGTTACAGGCGTGCCAACTACTCGCAAAGTTCTAGCAGGAACCGGGATGACGGGCGGTGGCTCATTAGCTTCTGATGTTACTCTAAGTATTGCCAATGGAGGCGTTGGCAGTGTGCAACTTGCAAATAGTGGAGCTACTGCCGGAACTTATGGAGATGCAGGTAATATACCTGTCGTCACTGTAGACGCTACGGGTCGTATTACGGGAGTTACTTCAGTCGCAGTGTCTGTCTCTGGATATGTACCGATTGCTCGTCAAATCATCGCTGGCGCAGGATTACAGGGAGGTGGAAATCTCAACTCTAACGTGACGCTAACTGCTGACTTTGAGGACACTGCTCCGCTGACTGGAACCACTAATGGTTCAGCAGGAACTCTAAACGAACTCTCTAGGGGAGACCATCGTCATCCTCCTGTTAATCTTAACGATCAGAACCAAATTGATGGCACATTGCCGATAGATCAGGGTGGCACAGGCCGAGCTAATACGTCAGTTCCTGGGGCCATTGCTTATGGCGCAGGCAATCAAATAGCATTAGGACCAGCAGGTGTGAATGGTCAGGTATTAATCTCAGGTGGAACTGGAACTCCAACATGGGGCTCTGCTCTGGTAATTACCGACCAAGCTGCTAACGTAATTTATGGTGGGCCAGCATCTGGAGCAGACGCTCCAACATCGTTTAGATCTTTAGTTAACGCCGACTTACCAACTTCTGGAGCAAATGCAGGAACCTACGGCTCTTCAACCGCTATACCAGTCATTACTGTAAATGCTAAGGGCGTAGTCACCAACGCCACCACAGCCTCTTTTACAACAGGATTAAGCTTCCAAGGCACTTGGAATGCTGCAACAAACTCTCCGTCTTTATCGTCTGGGACAGGAACAAATGGTCAGTATTACATTACGAGCGTTGCTGGAAACACGAATCTTGACGGCATAACTGATTGGCAAGTTGGAGACTGGGCTGTATTTAACGGCACAGCATGGCAGAAACTTGATCAATCGAACACTGTTATATCAGTAAACGGACAGACAGGAGCTGTAAACCTCACTCAAATAGCTAATGTGGCAGGTGGTGCAGCTAACCGACTAGTTTATAATACAGGTGCAAACACTACGAACTTTGTGGCAGCGCCCACATCGGCTGATACTTTCTTAAAATGGAATGGCTCTGCTTTTGTTTGGAATTCAGCGGTGACCGCTGCGGTAACGAGCTTCAGTGGTGGATCGACAGGATTAACACCAAGTTCGTCAACAACAGGCGATATTACTGTCGCAGGAACTTTGGTAGCGGCCAATGGCGGCACTGGATTAACGTCAGCTGGAACAAGTGGAAATGTGTTAACATCGAACGGAACAACTTGGACATCTGCTACACCAGCGGCTGGCGTAACACTTGATGATGTCGTGGCGTTGGCCGTGGCTTTAGGATAGGAGAATAATATGGCAAATACATTTACACGTAAACTATCAAGAGGTATCGGCACTGCGCTGACCGCCGTTGGTAGTTATACAGTCGGGTCTTCAACTCAGACTACTGTGATCGGTTTAACAGTGTCTAACACCAGCGCATCGACTGTAAACATTGATGTGACGCTTAATGATGGGACCAACGACAATTACATAGTTAAAGATGCTCCTGTCCCGGTAGGAGGAGCACTGGTGCCCATAGGAGGTAACCAGAAAGTTGTTTTAATTACTGGCGACTCAATAAAAGTTAATTCAAGTGCGGCATCATCTGTTGATGCAGTGTTATCTATCTTGGAGATCACATAACATGTCTAATCCATATATCGGTAATTCGCCTACAGATGTACCGCTAACGACTGATCAGCTGGGCAATGGTATAGTAACCACTGCTAAACTAGCTTCTCCAATAGCTCCAACTATTGTGGGAGGAACTATAGATAACACGCCCATTGGGGCAACCACCAAAAATACAGGTGCTTTTACTACTGTAACTGCAACCACTGGAATAACTGGCGGTACTTTTTAATGATATTTTTAATGAGCGGAGGCTAAAATGGCTGAAACAGGATTTACACCAATTCAACTTTATCGAACTGCGACTAGCTCAGCTGCTCCTACAGCTGGTAATTTAGCTGCAGGAGAGCTTGCGATCAATACTAATGATGGCAAACTGTTCTATAAAAATTCTGCAGGTGCAGTTGCTGTAATGGCATCCACTAGCGGATCAACAGGGGATGTTACGCTTAATGGCACACAGACGCTGACGAACAAGACCCTAACTTCTCCTGTTTTGGGTGGTATAACTACCACAGCTAGTGGTTCAATGGAGTTTTTACCTGCTGATTACACGATGGTGATTAGGGGTGGAGGGTCTAGCGAGGGTACTATTAAACTTAACTGTGCCGCTAACAGTCATGGTCAATCTCTTACAGCACAGCCTCATGCGCTGGGCATTACAAATGAGATGTTACTTCCCATCGGCGCCAACTCAACTTTAGTAAGTTTGGTATCTGCTGATACGCTGACTAATAAGACTATTAATTATGCCAACAATACTTTGGTAGGGGTAGCCTCTCTTGGCGCCAATACTTTTACAGCAACGCAGAATTTAGCAGATAATATTGTCCAGCGTCCTGTATTAAAAGATTATGCAGAAACTAAAGTAGCGATGGCTGCTAATGCTGTGGACCTTGCATTAGGTAATGTACAGACCAAAACCATCTCAGGCGCACAGACTCTTACATTTAGTAATCCTCCTGCAAGTGGACTAGCGGGTTCGTTCACGTTAATCCTGACCAATGGCGGTAGTGCTGCTGTGACTTTTCCCTCTTCTGTGGATTGGCCAGCGGCGACCGCACCGACACTTACGCCATCCGGGGTGGATGTTTTAACTTTTGTGACAATTGATGGCGGTACAATCTGGTACGGAATCGCTTCTGGCATAGGGATGGCTTAATGACTACTGAAAGTAAATTACTAGGTACTAACCCTGTATCGGGTGAGGTGTTGCCAAAAGCAGTGAGCTTTGACGGGACTAGCGATTACCTTACTCGTAGCAGCAACATGACGGGTAATGCTAATAGTAAGACGTTTACGTTTAGTGTTTGGATTTATCCTACAAAAACTACCATGCTGGTTTTTCTTGGGGGCGCATCAAGATTTTACTTTAGACATGACGGAGCAAACTTTAGATTCTTTGCTTATCAGCCGACTCCATCAAGTTCCACAGCGTTTAGTTTTAGTATACCGGGAATACCAATTAACACTTTTTCAAATGTTCTTTGCTCTATAGATTTAGCAAATACATCAAATCGATATGTGTATGTAAATGATATAGCCCAGACTGTTACATGGTCTGTATATAACAATAGTCTCGCTGATTTTTCTCAATCAGTTTATTACATTATAAAAGATGGAGGTGCTTACAATGGCGGCCGCCTATCAAACTTCTTCCTAGACTACACCTATCGTGATCTAAGTGTCACAGCTAACAGACGTTTATTCATAGACGCAGAGGGCAAACCTTCTAGCACAATACCCTCAAACCCCATCATGTATTTACCCATGACTGACGCAGCCACAGCAGGATACAACTCTGGCACAGGCGGTAATTTTTCTGCGGTTGGTGTACTGGCTACCGCACAGCGTGGGCCTAACCAAGATAATTGTAGTGCTAGTGTGTTTGATGGTAGTAATGATTATTTGAGCAGGACTAGCTTAACTAGCATAGCTGACGGGAAAGTATTTACCTTTAGTGCAGTTATAGGTTGTGATGCGTCATCTATGAATTATGCAACAATTATGAGCATAGGAGACTCAGGAACAGATTGGTTTTACATTAGGTATAGTGCAACTGGTATTTCGTTTAAGTGTAGTGACGCTTCTGACACAAGTGTAGCTCAATTTGATCTTAATAATATTCTTAAAAGTGGGCAATCTCATACAATACAAATTAACTTTGATGCTGCTAGTCAAAGTGGCAGTGATCTGTACTTAGATGGTGTGGCTCAATCCGTTACATGGTCTACTTTTGTCAATACAAATGTTAATTTTACCGATGATAGATATAGAGTTGGTGCTTCGGCCCCAGCGACATATGCGCCTACTTTCTACGAAGGGCCACTCGGTGAGGTGTATTTCAACACAGCCTACACAGACCTAGCCACAGATAACCCATTCTGGGATTCAACAGCTAACCTCCCTAACTCAGTACGCAAGGTCATTGAAGACACAGGTGTTACACCTCTTATAGCTCTACCTATTATCGGCTCTGATGCAGGTAACAACTTAGGTAGTGGAGGAGACTTTACTGTTAACTCAGGGCCGTACACAGGTGCTAGGGGTGGTAGTGAATATTGGTCTAGGAGTGTAGAGAGACTTAGCTCTTCAGGTTATTTAAAAAGAACATCAATTGTTGCGCCAAATAGTAAGCAAATGTCGGCTGTTTTTACTGCTAAGATCGGAGCCTCTAGTTTAGGATACATAATAGAAGCACGAAATGGATCTTCTGCTAGGTTAGATATTGTGATAAAAGCAGGAGGAGGGATAAGTTTCAATGCTGCGTCAACTACCGGAGCAGAGATTGTTGCGTATAATGGAGGTTTTACTCTTGCGTATGATACTTGGTATAACGTATTTATCACCTTTGACACCTCTGATGCAAATAAGAGATTTGTATTTGTCGATAATGTTGATCGGAGTTCATCTGGCAGTGGCTTCTACGGGTATTCTGCAAACGGGCAATATGATTTAGGTGACAGTGACGACATTGATGTTTTGGGTAGGATAGCTAATCGAGATGCAACGCTCAGTAACTTCTATTTAACCCAAGATTACATAGACTTCTCGCAAGAAACTAACCGTAATGCGTTTGTAGATCAACTTGGCTACCCTGTAAATTTAACTCCTGCTATTGAATCAGGAGACCTACCAGAACCACTCATCTACATGAAATTTGAAGACACCACAGCCTTCGGTATTAACGGGGGGACAGGTGGTAACTTTACTCTAAACGGCACATTAATCGCAGCCGAAGATGTAACCCCAACATAGCAGACAGGAGAACACACAATGCTATTATTAAAAGCAACAGGCAGCACAGTAGAGCAATACCCCTATTCACTGGGTATGCTACGAAAAGACAACCCAAACACTAGCTTTCCAAAGCAGCCTAGTGCAGAAGATATGGCAGCATTCAATGTCTATCCCGTGACCGAAGCAAACCCAACAGTTGGCGAGGGTCAGCGTTTGGCTAAGACTTGGACACCCACACTATCAGGCAGTGATTGGGTATTAGACCACCAAGCTGTTGATCTAACATCAGATGAAGTGGCAGAAGCTACGGCAGTGATTGCAGCTAATATGCGTGAGAAGCGTGATGGATTACTCGCAGCTACCGACTGGACTGCAAACTCTGATGTGACAATGACTACTGAAATGGCAACCTACCGCCAAGCACTTAGGGACGTACCTACACAATCAGGGTTTCCGAGCGAAGTCACATGGCCTGATAAGCCTGCTTAATAAGGATTTCTAATATGCTGTCTGCGTTAAGCGCGTTAATTGGTCCGGTATCAAGCATTCTTGACAAGGTTATTCCTGATAAAGACTTGCGTGAACGGTTGTCGCATGAAATTGCAACAATGGCTGAAAAACATGCTCAAGCGCAGGTTATGGCTCAGATTGAAGTCAATAAAGTTGAAGCCGCGCACAGCAGCATGTTTGTGGCTGGCTGGCGTCCAGCGATTGGTTGGATATGCGCGATGGGCATGGCAGGCAACTTCTTAGTCATTCCATTCGCTAACATGGCGCTAGAATTATCAAAAACAGGCGTAACTATACCCATGATAGCACTGTCTGAGATGATGCCAGTGCTGATGGGCATGTTAGGATTAGGTGCCATGCGTACTGTAGAAAAAGTAAAAGCTGTGAGTAGAGAGAAATAATATGAGCTACACGATGACCTACGACAGCCTGTTGGTGGACCTTCGCAGATATTTAGAGCGAGGGTTTACTCAGGATAGCGATCAAATAGTGTTTGATCAACTCCCACGTTTAATTACCTTGGGAGAGAGGCGTATTGCGCGTGAGCTTAAAATAGAAGGATTCATCCGGGCAGTTAATCTACCGCTGGCGATTGGAGTATCAACGTATTTAAAGCCTGACAGATGGCGCGACACTATATCGATGAATGTTTCTGGAAAGTCTATATTTGCGCGATCTTACGAATACTGCCGCAACTATTGGACAAACGAATCTGAGACTGCCACGCCTGAATTTTATGCAGATTACGACTATCAGCATTGGCTAATAGTTCCGACTCCTAATGCTGCAAGCACAATGGAAATACTTTATTACGAGCAGCCAGCTCTTTTGGGAGATGATTTCCAAAGTAATTGGCTGACAGAATATGCGCCTGATGTTCTATTATATGCCGCACTTCTGGAAGCAGCTCCATTTTTAAAAAATGACGAACGAGTTGCTATGTGGACTGGAATGTATGATCGTGCAGCGCAGGCATTGAACGGCGAGGATCTAAGTAAGATTATGGACAGATCAGCAAATAGGAGTGAAGCGTAATGCCAAGTTATACCGATGTTTTTGGCGGTGCAAATATATACCCAAGTGAAATAAGCTATAGCTCTGTTGCTTTAACTGCCAGCATTGTGCTGAGCTGGCCAGAAGAAACGTCTACAAACGTCAATTTAGCCACTAGAATCATGGATGTTACCCCATCTGCGATAAACTTTAACATTACCCTACCTGATGCCACTAAAAGTGGTACGGGTAATACGATATTATTTAACAATAAAGGTAGCCATACATTTACGGTTTTAAACGCTGGCGGTGTTCAAGTCGGTACAATCGCTGCGGGACAAATTTGGCAAGTTTACTTAACTAGTAATACTAGCGTAAACGGCACTTGGCAAATCCTGCAGTATGGAGCCACCACATCGAGCGCGAACGCCTCGGCATTGGCTGGCACAGGCATTGTTGCTGTTGGCACTGTTTTATCTCAGTCAGTACCTATTACAGCATTTAACTCGAACTATACTGCTGGCGATAATGATCGAGCAAGGATGTACAACTGGACTGGAGCTGGAGGTGTTTTGACACTACCAGACCCTACTATTGTTGGCGATAATTGGTTTCTCTATCTGCGTAATTCAGGATCAGGCCAAGTTGCGGTAACGCCAACAGGCAGTGTTCAGATTGATGGTACGTCTCCGCTTCCTTTTCAGCCTGGAGAGTCAGCAATAGTCGCTTCTGATGGTACTAATTTTTACACTATAGGATTTGGTAAATCAGCGACTTTCGCATTTGATTACACAGTAATTGATGTGCCCGGATCGGGCAACTTTGTGTTGTCTGGAGCCCAGCTAAATCGAGTTGCTTATCGATTCACTGGAGCGCTAACAGGCGCTAGAAACATTATTATACCCGCAACCGTACAGCAGTATTGGATTGATAATCGCACCACTGGGTCACATACATTCACAGTAAAAGTTAGCGGAACCACGGGTGTAGTTTTAAGCACCAATGAGCGCGGTATATTTTATTGCGATGGTAGTGTGATCTTAGATGCTGACACTGCAACTATTGGCGTACCTATTTCTATCGCAAATGGCGGTACTGGAGCCACCTCCGCAGGAGCTGCATTAATAAATTTGGGCGGTAAATCTACAGGTATCGCTATATTTGAGTCTGTAAATCAACGGACTGCATGGACCGCGATTGGACCAGCAGACGGAGGCACTTACTAATATGCCTATTCAAACAGCTGTATTAAAATCATCTCCAGGAATCAAAAGAGATGGAACCAAGTTTGAAGGCGATGCGTATACGGATGGTCAGTGGGTGCGCTGGCAAAGAGGGCTTCCTCGCAAAATGGGTGGATACAAAACTACTCAGAAATTATTACAAGAAATAAGCCGTGGATTTTCTACGTTTACGCAGATGCTATACGTCTACTGTCATTCGGGCAGCGCAAATAAATTAGAGCGATTTACGCTAGACGCTACAAGTAACAGTTCAGTTATTACCGACAGAACACCTGTTGCTGTAGGCGCATATGGAACTGTAACTTTGGCTGGCGCTAGCGGATCAGTAAGTATGATTGCTGTCAATGGCGTTGACATTATGTCTGGAGCTGTGGCCTTTAACAGTACATTAAATCAAACAGCAACAGATGTTGCCTCCAATATCACTGCATTTAACTCAACGCCAAATTACACTGCTGCGGCAGTAGGCGCGGTAATCACCATTACTTCAGTTACCACAGGTGATCAGGTTAATGGATTTATCATTACCAACACATTAACCACGCTTACGTCTACTTTAGTGAAATTCGACTACGGATCTGATCCTCTGCTAGCAAATCCTTTCAACTATTGGATGTTTGATGTCCAATATGCCTCATCTACTAATCAAAACTATTTAATAGCCTCAGTGGCACCAAATGGTACTTGTGTGTGCAATGATCAGGATGGTCAAATATTCTTTGGAGAAGTCTTAGGAACTGGCGATTTGAAAAGCATACCACTTCCTCCAAACGCTAATGTGACTGGCGGAATTGTTAGTCTTCATCCTTACTTATTTTATTATGGTACTGATGGCATTATTGGCTGGTCAGTTCCTGGAGAGCCAACGGATTTAACTGGTTCAGGTAGCGGCCTAGCTCGCGTCTGGGGGCAAAAGATCATCAAGGGTCTACCAATGAGAGCGGGATCTGGAACGGCCCCTGCAGGAATATTTTGGGCGTTTGACGCGGTATTAAGGGCTACTTTTACAGGCGGATCAACAGTATTCCAGTTTGACATTATTGCGACTGGCACTTCAATTATGTCTCAGTTCTGCGTGGTAGATTACGATGGAGTATTTTACTGGGCTGGCGTAGATAGATTCTACATGTTTAACGGTGTAGTGCGCGAAGTACCAAACAGCATGAATCTTAATTACTTTTTTGACGGCATTAACGTCAACGAGCAAAGCAAAACATTCTGTTTTCAAGTGCCAAAATACGGCGAGATTTGGTGGTGTTATCCTCGCGGAACAGCGACAGAATGCACCCACGCTGTCGTGTATAACGTGCGAGAGCAGACTTGGTATGATACTGAGCTCCCTAACGATGGAAGGTCTGCTGGACACTTTAACAACTCATTTGCTGCCCCAGTTCTCACAGGCGTTAAAAATGATGGCGGCGGCTATAAAGTTTGGCGTCATGAGTTTAAGTCTGATGAGTATGATGGTCCATCAGTAAGACCCATTAAGTCTAACTTTGAGACAGCTGACTTATCTACCCTAGTTACTGGAAATAATAGATATTTACGCTGCACAACGATTGAGCCGGACTTTGTGCAAAGCGGTCCGATGACTGTTAATATAACGGGAAGAGCTAACGCAAGAGCGCCAGAAGTGGTCAGTACAACATTTGAGTTTCCTGAGTCGGCCTCTGAACCTTATCAGCAGATAGTTATGCTAAAAGAGCAGAGAAGAGAGCTTAGAGTTAAGTTTGAAAGTAATGAGCTGTACGGAGATTATCAAATGGGCCAGATCATCGCGCACTTTGACAGCGGTGATGGTACGGATCTAGGATGAGTCTTAGTGTTACGCTCCCAGTTGGTATTGGTCTCAAGGACTGGGCTGACTGCCTAATCACTGATTTTGATGCTTTTGGCGTTTACCAGCCACTAGATGATGTGAATAAGTGGCAAGATTGGGCTATGCAGTACATGCGATCTAGTAACTTAGTGGAAGACTTTCCAGATCCGTATAGTTACGCTATTACGGACTGGCGAGAATGGGCAGAGAGGTTTGTTCAAACAACATTATGAAATATATTGGCTATCAAGACGAAGAAATGGCAGAAAAATGGGCAAGAAAATACTTAGGAATTAAGAGCGCTCCTAGTGTTTTTAGAGCGTTATCGGCTGTTGATGATGCTGGCGAATTTACGTGTGTTATTTTGCTAACAAATTTTACTAAAAGAAATATAGACATAAACATTGCCGCCACTTGTCAATGGACGCCAAAGGCGACTATTAAAATGTTTAACGGCTTATTTAAAATGGTTTTTGATGAACTCAAAGCAGTTAGGACCACAGCATTGGTTGCTGCCAGTAATACAGATTCTCAGAAATTCTGCGAGCATTTGGGATTTCTAAAAGAAGGGACAATGAGAAAAGCATACGATGACGATGAAGACATGTTTATTTATGGCTTTCTTAATAATGAATACAGAAAACACGACTGGTGTAGGAGTTAAATAAATGCGGGAACAAATTATAGAGTTCGCTAGTCAGAGTCCAGAGTTCAGTCAAGGCATTGATGTCATAGAAGAGCGTCTGTCTCGCACAGCTATGGTCCCAGAAGACTTAGACGAAGCGATTGAGATGCTTGAAGCGGCTCTTGAGAATCCAGCTATGTACGCCGAAATGGTGCAGGCTGCAATTGCTGACGGCCTAATAGATGAGGGCGATGCTCCTGCTGAATTTAATGCTGAATTTATTATATCTATTCTGATTGCACTTTACGGACTACAAGATCGAGGTACGGCACAAGGTTTTGCCCGTGGCGGTTTAATGGTAGCTGGAAGACATTTAGCTAACCAAGGACAAGGTGGCGACAGCATGCTGGCCCACATTAATCCTCGTGAAGCTGAAGTGTTACGAAGGATGGGTGGCCAAGGCACGACAAACCCAAACACTGGATTAGTAGAATATAAAAGTTTAAAAAAGATATTCAAGACGGTTCTTCCTGTTGCTCTGACGGTTTTTGGTGGTCCGCTAGCGAAGGGTATTGGTGAGGCTATGGGCTTTATGAGCTCTATGGGTTCGGCAATTGCAGGCAACGCAGTTCTTGGCGCAGGCACAGCAGCATTGACTGGTGGAGACCCTTTACGTGGCGCAGTAATGGGTGGTATTTCTGGAGGCGTTGGTGGTGCAGCAGGTCAAGCTGTTAATAAAGGTCTTGGTTTAGGATTAACATCACCAGGAGCAATAGCAACGCTGGGAAGCGGTTTAGTCGGCGGTGCAGCAGGAGCTATTTCAGGAGAGGGTTTTGCTCAAGGTGCGTTACAAGGCGCAGGTGGACAGCTTCTCAAAAACTTTGCAGGAACAGGCTCTGGAACAGGAGCGCCAAACGCTTTCCAAGGCGCAATACAAGCTGGAGTTGATCAAACTGGTAACATGCTCACTGCAGGCTACAAGCCTCAAGAAGCTGTTGTTGGTGGAGCGACAGCAGGTCTATTTACTGCAGGACAGTCTTTGTTGTCTGGTCCTAAGCCAGCTGAGTCTGTTGTTAGTGGATTAAAAGACGAGCAAAACACATTTGCTGGCCGTAAAGATTACAGCGGCAATAAAGACGTAGGATTCGAGTTTAGAATGCAAGGCAATGACAGCGTCGGTCCTTTAGTCAACAAGATTAGTGGAGACAAAATCACTGGCTACTATGACGGTCAAGCTTACACAAACGGCATTCCTAATACGCCAGACACATTTGCTGCTGCTTCGAGCGCCCAGTCTCCTCTTGGAGAAGACTTTATGGCTGGAATAATAAGCGATCCACAAATCCCAAGCCCAGCCTTCAGGGTAGGAACTGCCGGCAAAAGCCCAGCTTTGCCTGAGCCCGGATTCCTTGCCAACGCTATGGACTACTTGAAAGAAGATAAATTAAGGACCGCCGGCTTAGGAATTTTGGCCGCTGGAGCCATAGAAGCTCCTGAAGATGTTAGTATGGCTATTGAGGAAATGTCTCCACAGCAAAAAGAATACTTTAATAGACCTCTTCAGTCTTGGGACTGGGATGCCATTCGGGCTGACGCCAACCGAGCTAATATGTCTTTGACGGAGTATATGGCGGGGAATTTTAACAATATGACTTCTGGACAGTATAATATGCAGTCTACGGGCGATGGTTTTAACGGTTACTATCGAGGCGGTCCGATGCGTATGAATCAAGGCGGTCCGTTAAGCCAAGCATCTCGCTATGTAAGAGGTGGAGGTACAGGTAGATCTGATGAAATACCAGCTTATTTGTCCGATGGCGAGTTTGTAGTTGATGCAGAGACTGTTGCTATGCTGGGCGATGGCTCTAGCAAAGCAGGTGCAGCGGCACTTGATACAATGAGAGAAAATATCCGATCTCACAAAGGCAAAGTCTTAGCTAAAGGAAAGTTTAGTCCTAACGCTAAATCCCCATTACAGTATTTAAAAGGAGCATCAAATGGGTAGTATTTTTGAAGGAAGCCCTCAAAGTGCAACATCTTATAGCGCCAGTACCAGTGAAACGCCAGAGTGGATGCAGGATGCGATTTACAACCAAGTAAATTGGGCTACAAACATAGCTAATAAACCTTATGAGGCGTATGCATTGCCTACTGTTGCTGAATTATCTCCACTGCAACAGCAAGCCTACACTGGTATTCAGAACGCACAAGGAGCTTATAAAGAAAATTTCGGTAAAGCTCAAACTGGCATGGAAGGCATGTCTACAGCAGGAACTGCTGGAGCGTTGGGCACTGCTCAAGCTAATTATTTAAGAGACGATCTGGCTGGTCAGAATCTAAACGCTGGGCAAAATCTTTTTACTCAAGCCGGAAACTTAAACATCCTCGGCTCTGCTCAGCCTTTGCTAAATCAGGCTCAGACCAATGCAAATAATATTGTTGGGTCGGCGTCTCCTTACCTAACTCAAGCCGCAGGCATGAGCGCATCTGACGCGGCAAACCCCTATTTGCAAGCTGGCTCTTCAGCAAGTTCATTTGATGCGGCGAATCCTTATCTACAAGCTGGGGCATCTGCTAATGCTATGGATGCCGCTAGCGGTTACATGGGCACGGCAAACGCAGCAAGCGGGTTTAACGCAGCTAATCCTATGCTGCAACAAGCAGCATCGGCAAGCGGGTTTAACGCAGCTAATCCTATGCTGCAACAAGCAGCATCGGCAAGCGGGTTTAACGCAGCTAATCCTATGCTGCAACAAGCAGCAGCAGCAAGCGGGTTGAACGCAGCCAATCCTATGTTACAACAAGCAGCAGCAGCAAATGCTTTTAATGTTGCCAATCCTTTGCTTCAGCAAGCCGCTGGCGCAAGCGGTATGAGCGCGGCTAATCCTTATCTGCAGAGAGGAACATCAGCAAGCGGCGTAAACGCTGCTAATCCATATATTCAGAACGCGGCAGCAGCTAGCGGTATGAACGCTGCTAATCCGTACATGAATCAATCTCAGAGCACTACTGCCCAAGCATTAGCTGACAAAGCTCTTAATGCGGCTAATCCTTATTTACAGCAGGCGTCTCAGTCTTCTGTGTCTGATATTGGCCAGTATATGAATCCGTATCAGACGAATGTTATGGATGCATTAGCTCAACAGGGTTCGCGCAATTTAACTGAAAACTTACTACCTAGCGTTTCAGATGCTTTCATTAAGGCAGGCCAGTTTGGTAGCAGAAACATGGGTGAGTTTGGATCTAGAGCATTACGAGACACGCAAGAGTCTGTTCTAAGACAGCAAGCTCCAATGATGCAACAAGGTTACGCTCAAGCCATGCAGGCTTCAGCAGCTGACAAGGCACGACAAGCTAGTCTTGCTGGCACGGTTGGCAGTATCTCAGGCGCAGACTTGGGTCGCACATTACAGGGTGCTGGTCAATACGCTCAACTGGGCTCTCAGGCGGGTCAACTTACAAATGCAGACGCTGCTCGACAAGCTCAGCTCGCATCAACAATGGGCCAACTTACAAATGCAGACGCTGCCAGAGAAATGCAGGGTGCCTCTACAGCAGGTCAACTCACTAATGCCGATGCAGCAAGGCAGGCACAGGTTGCTAGCCAGATGGGGCAGCTTACTGGACAGGATGCAGCAAGGAAGCTTCAAGTTGCTAGTCAACTAGGCGCTCTAACTAACGCTGATGCGTCAAGGAAGCTTCAAGCTGCTAGTCAACTAGGCGCTCTAACTAACGCTGATGCGTCAAGGAAGCTTCAAGCTGCTAGTCAACTAGGCGCTTTGACTAATGCTGACGCAGCAAGACAAGCTCAAGTTGCTAGTCAACTAGGTGCTCTAACTAACGCTGACGCTTCTCGACAAGTGCAGCTTGGGCAAATGGCTGGGCAGCTTACAGGTCAAGATGCGGCGCGACAATTCCAAGCAGCAGGCATAGCGGGTCAAATGACCAATGCTGATGCAGCGCGTCAGATGCAAGCAGCCTCGACAGCGGGTCAGATGATGGGTCAAGACGCAAATCGTCAGGCTCAGCTGGGCCAGACTATGGGCCAGCTAACTGGGCAGCAGGCTTCGCAGCTTGCTAGCTTGGGCGCAACGACTGGACAGCTAACAGGACAGCAGATGTCTCAGCTTGGAAACTTAGCTCAGGCACGTACTGGAGCTGGTCAAAGTCAGCAGCAATTTGGCTTAAATGCAGCATCACAGGTTCAGAATGCTAGCGCACAAGACTTGCAGCGCCAGATGGGCGCATTGACTAGTATGGCTAATATGGCAACAACGTCTCAAGATGCTAATTACAAAGATCTCGCCGCTCTTGAAGCCGCAGGAAAATCAGAGCAAATGCAGCTCCAAACAGAATTGTCAGCTGCAGAGAGAGAATTCATGAACCAGCAGCTTTACCCACAGCAGCAGATGGATTGGCTCAGTACACAAGTTCGAGGAATGGCTCCAATTACAGATCGAAGAACAACAACATCTGGCAGCACGACTGGCGCAACTTACAATAATTCACCTCTTTCGCAATTGGCCTCTGGCTTTGCAACGTATAAAGGCTTGAATCCAGGATAATAGGAGTTTGACATGGGCTTTAATCTAAATAAATTAAAGAAACAGTACGGCGTAGGTTCGGCGGCTAAGCTTGGATATGCAGGGGTTAAAAATCCTGGAGTTCTTGAAGATTTTAACTACGACAAAGAAAAAGTAAATGCTGCGGGTGAGTTAATATCTGAAGACGATCAAATAGCTAATTATAAGACGAGAAAAAATAATTATGATGACCTAAAATCTAAATATGATCTTAATAATGTAAACGATAGAGCCGCTTATGACAACTACTCTGCTCAGTACGATCAACGTCTTGCAGGCACTCCCATGTACGCCAATAAGCAATTCGCAGGCTCTAAGCGCGTAGCTCCTAATACTGTAAATGAAATGTATGAGAAGTATTTGGGTCGAGAGAATGAGAATAACAACAAAATGTATCCAATGGCGATTGGCTATGGACCTAGTCCTGAAGAAAGACAAAGAGTTTACGATGACGAAAATCGACAGGTAAACGATGCTGAGCGTAATGCGTTCATTAGAAACGCAGACACAGAGTTGTTCCAACGAGGTATCAATAATACGGGCAACCAGTACCTGATGAATCAGTCTGGAAATTACTTCGGAAATTTCTTAGGCGCACCAGCCTACGGCGCTGGGCCTCTTTCTCCATCAAATCCTGCTTTTGATATTGTCGATTACGATAATAAACTTCCAGTTGATGAAGTAATGCCGCCAGTAATGCCACCAGTAATGCCACCAGTAATGCCACCAGTAATGCCACCAGTAGTACCACCAGTAATGCCACCAGTAATGCCACCAGTAATGCCACCAGTAATGCCACCAGTAATGCCGCCAGTAGTACCGCCAGTAATGCCACCAGTAGTACCGCCAGTAATGCCACCAGTAGTACCGCCAGTAATGCCACCAGTAATGCCACCAGTAATGCCGCGTACAAATCAACTTCCTGATTGGATGATCGCACCGCCTGAAGGGTCAATGAATACCATGGCCATGGTTGAGCATACAAACCCCGTTACAGGGGAAACCTTTACGGCACCAAACGGTGGTTATAGCATAAACCCCGCTTATATAGAATCTCAATTAAACAATCAATATGTGGAGAATCTTGGCCGTCAGATCGGTACTCCCGGATTAGACTATTATAGCCAAGCATTATTGGACAACATGAGTGACTCCTCTACTGGTAAATCGTGGGATCAAATCGTTGCCGACTTAGATTGGGTTGAGCAACAAGGTGGTGAGCAAGCCGCAATTAACGCACAATCAAATTTAAGCACCGTAGGTAATGCTTCTGATGATGCGGCTCAAATTACAGCAATGAATGAACTTCTTGCAGCAAATAGAGCAGGTCGAATGGAAGCTAGCGAGAAGATGCTTGGATCGCAATATACAAATAATGATCAAGGCGACTTGATGAATGTATTCAAAGGCGCAGAAGAATATCGTCAAGGATTTGTAAACGAT
>Ga0075448_10000186_pt1 | contig 22269 bp, 19 predicted proteins | sample CoawatmetaG10DNA_2_FD_72353 | JGI IMG/M metagenome (GOLD analysis project Ga0075448, IMG submission 72353) | Marine microbial communities from the West Antarctic Peninsula - Coastal water metaG108-DNA | ecosystem: Environmental > Aquatic > Marine > Coastal | place: Atlantic Ocean: West... | reverse complement strand
TTCGAGCCTGGCGTATCTGAAGCGCTTGCCGATCGACCTCATCAAGATCGACCGCGCGTTCGTCAAGGACATCGACCGCGATTCCAACGATGCCGCCATCTGCACGACGGTCGTGGTGCTCGCCCATAACCTTGGCGTGAAGGTGTGTGCCGAAGGTGTGGAAGACGCTGCGCAGTCCGCCTTCCTGGCCTCGCACCAATGCGACGTGCTGCAGGGCTATTACTTCAGCGAGCCGCTGTTGCCTGAGGCTGTGACGGCATTGCTTGAACGCGATACGCGCTTCACCGGGTAAGGCAGCGCCGCCGCTGCGGCGCTACGCGCGGAACACGGCGATGGCGTGCTTCAGGTCTTCCGACTGGCGGGCCAGCACCGACGTGGCGGCCGCCGCCTCTTCCACCAGCGTGGCGTTCTGCTGCGTGACCCCATCGAGCTGTGAAACCGACGCGTTGATCTGCGCAATGCCGCTGCTCTGCTCGCGCGAGCTGGCCGAGATTTCCGACATGAGCTGCGTGACGGTCTGCACCGATCGCACGATCTGCGTCATGGTGGCGCCCGCCTTGTGGACGAGATCCACGCCGTCGCGCACGGACTGATCGGATGCACGGATGATCTCCTTGCTCTGCGCTGCAGCCTGCGCGCTGCGCTGCGCGAGGCTGCGCACCTCGCCGGCGACGACCGCAAAGCCACGGCCTTCTTCGCCCGCGCGTGCGGCTTCAACTGCGGCGTTGAGCGCAAGGATGTTGGTCTGGAACGCGATGCTTTCGATGGTGGCGATGATCTCGGTCACGCGCTGGCTGTCGGCGCGGATGGCATCCATGGTTTGCACGACGCGCTGCACGACTTGGCCGCCGTCGGCCGCAATGGTGGAGGCCTGCTCCGCAAGGGCGCTGGCGGCACGGGCGTGGTCGGCATTCTGCGCAACCATCGATGTCAGCTCCTCCATGCTGGAGGCGGTTTCTTCCAGCGCGGCGGCCTGCTGCTCGGTACGTGCAGAAAGGTCATGGTTGCCGGCGGAAATCTGCAGCGTGCTGTGCGCAACGTTGGCGGCGCCGTCCTGGATGTCGCGCACCATCGACGAGAGGCTTGCGCGCATGGTGCCCATGGCACGCATGACTTCGCCCAGCTCATCGCTGGAGCGGACTTCGACCACGGTGGTCAGGTCACCGGCGGCCAGTCGCGTGGCAAGCGTGGCCGCTTCTTCCAATGGCCGGATCAGCGTGCGTGCAAGCAGTACGCCTGACATCGTAGCCAGCCCGGCGCAACCCACGCCGGTGAGCCACAGCCAGTCGCGGCTAAAGACGAGCCACGCTGCGCCATGCAGATCGGCGGCTTCCAGCGCGATGTGCGCCCATACCGTGCCGATCAGGATGGCCGATGCAATCAGTGTCTGCAGCCCAATCACCTTGAAGCGCAGGCTGTCGATCTGGAACAGATTGACGGCGCGCCGCCATCCCGTGCGCAGAATGCGGCCCGCGCGCACGGTGTACGACGTGTCGCCTTCATTGATGGCGGTATAGGCGCGTTGCGCGCGCGCGATCTGCGCAGGCGTGGCCATCGAGCGCACCGATGTATAGCCGACCACCGCGTTGTTCTGAAACACCGGCGTTACGTTGGCCAGCACCCAGTAGAAGCCGCCGTCCTTGCGTCGGTTCTTGACGAAGCCGCGCCACGCCTTGCCGGCTTGCAGCGTGGCCCACAAATCGGCGAAGGCGGCCTCGGGCATGTCAGGGTGGCGCACGAGGTTGTGCGGCGCGCCCATCAGCTCCTCATGCGAATACCCGCTGACGCGTACGAACGCCGGGTTGGCGAAGACGATGCGACCTTTGAGATCGGTGCGGGAGATGAGGTAGTCCGTCGGGTTGAGGGCGGTTTCGGCTTGGGTGACCGGCAGATTCTTGCGCATGGTGGTGCCGCGCTTCGTGGGCGCGGATGGTCGTAAGGAGGCGTGAGCGTGAAAGGCACACTGTCCTTCTTTGCATCGGCATGCTGCGGGCGGCCTAAAGATCATGTCTGCGCCGCAAGTTGATCTGGATCAAATCCCAAGAGCGGCCCAGATTGGCATGCCCGTTGCTAGATTGCTGGCAATGCGCTGTTCAGGCGCTGCAGACGGAGGAACGAGGTGCACAAGATCTGTGGAGACGTTGAGATCGTCCCGCGTGTGGTTCCCGCTGGCGGGCGGGGCTGGGAGGCGCGTGTCGAGGTGGTCTTCCGCGGTGCGGAAGGGCAATCGTTGTCGGGCTCGCAGCCGGTGCGGCCAGGATGCACGTTCGGCTCGCCGCGCGAAGCGATGGACGCGGCGCTGCTGCACGGGCAGCGCCTGTTGCGCGAGTGGGTGAGGGGCACGACACCCCAGGCAGAAGTCGCAACCTGACGCGACGCGAAGATCAGCGCGCCTCGCTCGCCTTGCGCTCTTCGCGTGATAGGCCGGCCGTCCAGTAGCCCTTGGCGTCGATGGCGTCATGCGGCACGGCCCAGGCGCCTTCGATCAGCGTGCGAACCTGTTTGAGCAACGACGCCTCGCCGGCCAGGAAGACCTGCGGTGTGCCGGCCGGCATGGCTTGCGCGCTCAGCGCGCCGACCATCATGGCGCCGGCGTGTGCCGTGTCGCTTTCCACCCAATGGATGTTGCGGCTGCGCGGGTGCGTGGCCAAGGCGCCTTCAAGCGGCAGCCGGGCGCGGGCGTCGCCGATGGCGATGTAGGTCAGCACCTGCGCGTGCTCGGGCAGCGTTTCCAGAATCGCGAAGATGGCAGGCAACGCGGTTTCGTCGCCAATGAGCAGCGTCCAAGGCGCGGCGGGGTCAGCACGGAAGCCCCGCTTGGGGCCGGCAAATTCGACTTCATCGCCGGGTGCGGCATGCTCCAGCCAGCGTGCGGCAGGGCCATGCTGGGCTGCGGGTGTCTCGTCGTGCACGACAAAATCGATTTCAAGTTCCCCGCGGGCCGCGTGATACCGGCGAATCGTGTAGGCCCGACCGAGCGTTCGGCCGTTGCCCGCGCGTTCGTGCGGAAACATCAGCTTGATCGCTGCGCCGGGCGGCGCCTCGGCCAGATCGGTGAGATCCGTCGCGGCCGCGCCGGTAAAGACCACGCGGCGCATGCGGGGCGACAACGTATGGATGGCGCGCACACGCACGCGGCGTGTGGCGGGTTTGACAGTACTGAGCAGCTGCGACATGAGACCTTGTGTGCGATTGAAGGCAAACATAGATGGCTGCGAAATGGACCGAGGCGAGGGGCCGGGCGACGAAGCGTCACCCGGGGCGGACTGGATGCTGCCGGTTCCGCTTACCGCTCGCCGGTGATTTCCTTGAGGGCGCGTAGCAGGATGTCTGCCACGCGCTGCTGTTCTTCGCGCGAGGCGAAACGTTTTTCCATGAGCGCGAACTTCAGGCGCCAGCGCGCCGTGCGCAGCGGGTCGTGGCCGGTGTCCGTCCATTCGGCGGCGTTGTCGGTTTCGCGGTCGAAGGCCATGGCTTCATTCATGCGCTTGACGCGCTCACCCATGGCGCGCAATTGCGCGAGGATGGCATCGGCGCTGTTCTGGCGCTCGGCCAGCCAGGTTTCGCCTTCTGGCGTGATGCCGTAGCGCTTCTTGTTGCCTTCGACGGTGACGGAGGCAAAACCGTGGTCTTCCAGATAGGACAGCGCCGGGTACACCATGCCCGGGCTTGGCGTGTAGAAGCCAAGCGAGTGTTCTTCCACCGCCTTGATCAGCTCATAGCCGTGACGCGGGGTGCCTTTCAGGAGCGCCAGCAGCACCAGCTGCAGATCAGCCGAGCTGAGTCGCCGGCCGCGCCACGGGCTGCCGCCCTCGTCATCCCCTTCCCCGTAGCCGCCGGGGCCGCCAAAGCCGCCCATGCCGCGTCCGAAACCGTGTCCGCCATGACCGTGGCGACCCATCATGAAGTGTTTTTCAATCCACATTTTGTGGTGATGTCCGAACCATCCACGCATTGCTGTTCTCCTGAAGAAGATCATCAGATATATCGTAAGATACATCGCATGATAGTGGCGGCCTCCCAGAAGTCAAGGACATCAGAAACGGGAGCGGAGGAAAAACGATGCGCGGACTACGGTGCTGGCTTGCCGCCGCCGAGTTTTGCAACGTGTACAAGCCAGCGCCGCACAACCTCTTCTTCCTTGGGCGAGAAGCCTTCCAGCAAGTCCCGCTCGATGCCGCCCGAGCGTTCGCGGCACGCTGCAAGCAGGGCGGACCCGTTCGGTGTGACGTCGATGTGCTGGATTCGGCCGTGCACGGCGTGGGGCCGGCGGGTGATGGCGCCGCTGCGCTCCAGGTTGGTGACGATCACGCTCACCGTCTGGGGCGTCAGCATGGTCAACCGGGCGAGGTCGGCGTTCGAGATGCCCGGGTAGGCGCGGAGCATCGTGAGCACCAGGAATTGCGGCAGCGTGACGCCCACGTCGGCCATGGCGCGCTCCATGCGCAACCGCTGCGCGGCGCTGGCTTGGCGTAGCAGGTAGCCGAGATAACCTTCCTCGCCGCGCTTGCCTTGGCCGGGCTCTGGAATGGCGGGCGCGTTGGCGGATGTGTCGTGTTCCTGGGTGGCAACAGGGGTGCGCTTGCTCATGATGTAAGAGTTCGAATATGATGTTCGAACACTGATATTAACACTCCTCCCATCCGAACCCTCTCAGGAGCCAGCCATGGAAGATCTTTCCCCGCGCATGGATTACTCGGAATTTGTCGATACTGCCGTCGGCGTGGCGCCGGCGTTGCAGGCGCTTGGCAAGGCGGTGGACGCCTCGGGGCTGGAAAAGCCGCTGACCGAGCTGATCAAGCTGCGCGCCTCGCAAATCAACGGCTGCGCGTTTTGCGTGCAGTTCCACTTGAACCTCGCGCGCAAGCTGCGCGTGGCGCCTGCCAAGCTCGACCTGGTGGCGGTCTGGCGCGATACGCCGGCCGTCTTCACGCCGCGCGAGCGTGCTGCGCTAGGCTGGACCGAAGCGCTGACCACCTTGGCACGCGCCGCCGGGCACGGCGTGGAAGACCACGAATACGATGCCGTGCTCGAACATTTTTCACGGACGGAAGTCACCTTCCTGACGGCCGCCGTCGCCAACATCCAGGCATGGAACCGTATTGCCGTTGCGATGCGTTTCGCGCCGCCGGTGCCGGCTGCTGCAGCGGCAGAGGGTGCATGACCATGGACGCCATCCGCCCCATTGAAGACGAAGCCGCGCTGCGAGCCTGCTTTCCCCTCATGCATCAATTGCGGCCGCACCTTGCCGACGCAGACGAGCTGGCCGCGCGCTGGCGTCGGCAGGTGGCAGACGGCTATCGCCTGATCGCCGTCTGGCGAGAGGGCGCGCCCGTTGCGCTGGCCGGCTATCGGTTGCAGGAAAACCTCGTCTACGGGCCGTTCCTGTATGTCGACGATCTGGTGACCGATGCCAACCTGCGCAGCAGCGGCCTCGGCAACGTATTGATGAGCCACCTCAAGGCCGAAGCCGAGCGCCTGGGCTGTGCGCGGCTCGTGCTCGATACGCCGCTGTCCAATGTGCTTGGCCATCGCTTCTACTATCGCAACGGGCTACTTGCAGGTGCCTTGCGCTTTGGCATGAACACGCAAACGGGGGCTGCGCGATGACAACACTGCTGCACGTGGCCGTGAGCCCGCGCGACGATCGCTCGCACAGCCGGCGTGGCGCAAAGTGGGTGATCGCACAATTGGCGGAGGCCGTCGGTGGCCTGCGCGTCATCGAACGCGATCTGGCGGCCACGCCGTTGCCGCATCCCAGCGCCGGTTTTGTCGAGGCCAGCCTCACGCCCGATGCCGACCGCACCGCAGCGCACCGAGCAGCGCTTGCGCTGTCGGAAACACTGATCGGCGAACTGGAAGCAGCGGATGCCGTGCTGATTTCCACGCCGGTGCACAACTACACGGTGCCTTCGGCGTTGAAGGCGTGGATCGATCTGGTGGTGCGGCCCGAGCGCACGTTTCGCCGCACGCCAAAGGGCAAGGTCGGCACGCTGACCGATCGCTCGGTGCTGGTGGTGTCCGCTTCAGGCGGCAACTTTGACGGCGCCCACGCGCAGACCGATTTCCTGATGCCGTATCTGCGTTATGTGTTTGCCACGGTGGGCATCCATCAGGTGGAAGGCATCCGCTTGCAGAACACCGCGCGCGGTGCTGATTCCTCCATGCAGGCCTTCGAAAGTTTCCGGCAGGAACTGGCTGCGCGGATGTTGCTCATGCCGCTGGTGGCCTGATTGCGTCAGGCCCGACCATGGCGTTGTGCGTGTCAGTGGACGGCCCCGCCGCTGACCTTCAGGTCCGCGCCCGTGGCCAGCGCTGTACGCACTGCCAGACGTATTCCTTCGATCTGCGTATCGATCGACAGGCTCGGCCGGCCCGCATGCCGCGCTGCCAGTTCGGGCGTGGTCGGCACGTGGATGAAGCCGCCGCGCACCTGCGGCGCGCGCATGGCAATGTGGTGCATCAAACCGTAGAACAGGTGGTTGCAGTTGTAGGTGCCTGCACTCTGCGACACGCCCGCGGGAACGCCGGCCTCGCGCAGCGCATGCACGATGGCTTTGATCGGCAGGGTGGAGAAGTACGCCGCTGGCCCATCGGCCACCACTGGCGTATCAACCGGCTGGTTGCCCGCGTTGTCGGGAATGCGTGCGTCGATCACGTTGATGGCTACGCGCTCCACCGAAATCTCCGTCCGGCCCGTGGCCAGCCCCAGCGCGAACACCAGGGCGGGTGATGTTGCCTCGATGGCGTCCACCAATCTTTCGTTGGCAAGGCCAAACACGCACGGCAGCTGCCGCGCCACGATGACCGCGCCGTCCACCTGCGTGCCGTCGAGTGCCTGCGCGATGTCCCACGAAGGGTTGGTGGGGTCGGATTCAAACGGCTCGATGCCGGTGACGAGAACGGTAGTCATGCGCGCGCTCCTGTTGGATATGCGTAGTGATGCAACTATTTGCCGATCAAAAAGGCGGCCATGGCCGCCCCCGTTTGTCTTACGTGTTCAGTGCACTCCGAACGTCGCGGATGGCCTGCACCGTATCGTCGAACGCGCTTGCGCCGACGTGCTCGCGCAAGCGCCGTGCCACCTTGGCGCTGGCCGCCTGCAGCGCGGCTTCCACTGCTCGGGCCGCTTCCGTGGGGAACAGGTTCCACTCGCGGCCATCCTCTGCGGACGGCTGGCGCTCCACCAGCCCCTTGGCGACCAAGCCATCGACAAGACGCGTGGCCGTGGGCCGCGCAATGCCCAGCACCTCGGCCAGTTCGCGGTTGAGCACGCCGGGTCGTTTGAGCACCACGCGCAGCACGAACCCTTGCGGCGGCGTCAGGCTGAACGGCGCATACGCGACCGTCCATTCGCGCTCGACCGAGCGCGCCAGAGCGGTGGTGTTGAAGTACAGGCAGTGATCAAACATGTACCGTAGTCTAGCGACGGATCATTAGGGATACAACGAATTTATTCATCCATCGATCTACTGGGGGGGGGCGGCTCAGCGTGCAGCTCAGGGCGGCGCATCCGCCATCTGCGTCAGCTGCTTCAGTGCCTGGACGAAGTACGCGCGATCGTGCGGTGCCAGGTCTTGCGTGGTTTGCGAGAGGCGCTCCATCGTCGTGCGCAGGGTGGCGTGATCGCGGTCTGCGTGGGCAAACCACGCCAGCTCCAGCAGCAAGCCGCTCACTTGGACGTGGCCGTAGCGATGACGGCCACTGTCGTGCTCGCGCAGACGCAGCGCCGCCACGTCGGCCCAGCGCTGGGGCCAGTAGCGCGCGTCAAAGGCTTCGGCAAACGGTCCGGCCTGCGTGCGCAGGTCGGTCAACGTCAGCGCAGCGCGGCGTGTGTCGGCGCGTGCAATGCGCATGAGCGCGATGGCGTTCCACGCCGATTGCAGCGGTCCGCCGTTGCGCAGCGCCTGCCATTCGCTCATGGCCAGCCAGCGGACGGCATCGACCGTGCCGTCGGCATGCACCGCGTTGCCAAGCACGTCGCGCAGCAGCCAGCACGTCATGCCGAGGTTGGCGGCAACTTGCTGCACGGCGTCGGAGGCCTGGCTTTCCAGCGCGGCCGCCAGCGCGGTTTCGAACTGCGCGACGATGTGCTGTGCGGCGTGTGCGCGTGCCTCCAATGCAATGCCGTCGGCATCCGCGTAGAGCAGGCGGGCGCGATCGATGAGGGCGCTCAAGTTGTTCCACTCAAAACGGATCTGCGGGTGATAGCGCAGCAGGCTGCGGCCGGGCTCGGCGTCGGCCAGGCGCGCGAGCAGGCCGGCGGCAAGGTCGAGGTCGCGTCGGTCATACGCACACCATGCGGTGACGATGCGCTCCATGGCGGCGAGGTAGTCGTTGCCCAGCACATGGCGCTGCCGACGGTGCGCGCGCAGTTGCGAGAGCAAGGCGCTGGCGCGTGTCGAGTCGCCCAGCCGGCGCGCGGCCATTGCCTCGCCCAGGGTGACGAGGGCGCGCTGGAAGTCGTTGTCGGCGGCGTCGCCGGCGTGGCGCAAGGCGAGCAGGGCGCCGCCGCGCTCGGTGTCGGACGTGCTCGTGCCGGTGCTCAGTGCATGCAGCAGGCGGCCTTCGCGCATGGCGTGGCGCGCCGTGAGAAAGGCGTGCCAGAAAGCCGGATTTGGTGTGCCGGGTGCGGGCCCGGACAGTGCGCTGGCGTTGGGTTCAGCGCCGATATCTGGGCTGCCCTCCGGCGCCGCGATACCGAGGAAGGCGCGCACATCGGTGTCATCGGCAATCCGTCCTTCCACCAGACAGACCACGCGCGCCGCGTCTTCGGGCGTAAGCCAGAACGGGCCCTGGCTGCGCTTGTCTGCGTTGAGAAAGCGCGGCTCGCGATCGCGCTGTTCGCCCCAGCCGGCTTGCACGCCCCAGTTCTGCCAGTCGCGAAAGGCGCGGCTGATCATCATGCGCTGCGTGCTGGCGTCCGACACAGCGCCGCGCAGGTCGGCCAGGCGCACCAGCGGTTGCTCCGGCGACAGACGATGCGCGTAGGCCAGGCGCACGAGCAGCCACAGGCTCTGGAACGGGGCGCGTCGGCCGTCGACGGTTTGCGGCGTAGTCAGTTCCACATGAAGTGGCGGCAGCGTGGGCGGTGTCATACGGGCAGCGTGGGCAAGGCGAAAGCGTGGCCGCCATTGTGCGCCACGCCGCCTGTTACAGGCGTTACGCGCGTGACGTGAGGCAAGGCGGGGGCGCTGGCCGCAGCGCACGTCGGCCCCTACGATGCGCAGCGCTGGCGGCTGCCGAAGCCTGCCGGCATTCGCCCACAACCTCAAAGGAGTTGTCTCATGCTGTCTCGCTACTCGAAGACCCTCGCGTTTGCCGTGGTGGCCTGCACGCTCGCAATAAGCACCGCCACCGCTCATGCCGAGCTGGTCGTGCGCAATGACCTCAAGCGCGTGTTCGACGACGCCGGCGTCTCCGGCACCTTCGTGCTGATGGACATCACCGCCGACCGTACCTATGTCGTCGATCCGGCGCGTGCCGCGCGGAGCATCCATCCGGCTTCGACGTTCAAGATTCCGAACAGCCTGATCGCCTTCGACACCGGGGCCGTGCGCGACGATCAGGAAGTGCTGCCCTACGGCGGCAAGCCGCAGCCTTACGAGCAGTGGGAGCACGACATGGCGTTACCCGAGGCGATTCGCCTGTCGGCCGTGCCGATCTATCAGGAAGTCGCGCGCCGCGTTGGCTTCGAGCGCATGCAGGCTTATGTCGATGCGTTCGACTACGGCAATCGCCAGCTCGGCAGCGCGATCGACCAGTTCTGGCTGCGTGGCCCGCTGGAGATTTCCGCTTTCGAAGAAGCACGCTTCACCAGCCGCATGGCGCTCAAGCAGTTGCCGGTGAAGCCGCGCACGTGGGACATGGTCCAGCGCATGCTGTTGATCGAGCAGCAGGGCGATGCCGCGCTATATGCCAAGACCGGCGTCGCCACCGAATACCAGCCGGAGATCGGTTGGTGGGCCGGCTGGGTGGAGCGTGCGGGGCATGTCTATGCATTCGCGCTGAACATCGACATGCCGCGCGAGGGCGATATGGCCAAGCGCATTCCGCTGGGCAAGCAGTTGATGCGGGCGCTCGAGGTGTGGCCGGCACCGTGAGACGCGCGCCTGTAGGTTGCTCTATCTGACCCGCAATTAGGGATGCCCGCAATCCACAGTGAGATGGATCCGGAGGACGATGAAAATCGTAAAAAACTATTGCGGCGGTTCGTCGGAAGGCGGACAAACGCGAAACATCGCCCGAGGGACGGGCATCCGGGGGTCTTATGTTCAGGGTCTACAAGGCAATGGCCGTCGCCATCACGGCGGGCATCGGAGCGAGTGGCGCGCTTGCGGGCGGCAGCCAGGACGGCGTGATTTATTTCACAGGGGCAATCGTCGAGGCCGGGTTCCGTGTGCAGCCAGCGCTGCCGGCGGCGGGCGCTGGCCTGCAGGCGCGTTCATCTGCGTCGGGCGATCAGGTGGTGCTCGATTTTCGCTCGACAGCGGTGCGGGCCGTGCCGGTCGATGTGTCGGTGGAGGCGCGCGCGGCATCATCGCTCAGGCCCCTGCGGGTCGGGGATGCACGCAGCAAGGCGGACGTCCTGACCAAATACAGCGGTTTCAAGGCCAGCCTGCTGACGGCAAACAACGGCACGCTGACCTTGTCGCGCGCGCCGGGGGTGGAACCAGCGCTCGCGGTGGTGACGCTGTCCTACCAGTAATGAAAAAGGCGGGCGAATCCCCGCCTTGTTTGTGGACCGCTGCGACGGCGTTTACGACGCCACTGGCCCCACCGGCGATTGGAACGGGTGATATTGATACAGCCACGTTTCCGACAGCGGCTTGCCATCCACACGCAAAAACAGCCGCATGTCGACCGGTTCCTTCCCGTCGACCGTCAGATCGAACTGCGCGCGCCAATGCCCCGGCACGCCGTTCGGCACGGCTTCGGTAAATACATACGAAAACGTGCCGCGCGAGCTGCTGAGTACTGCCTCCGGCTTGGTGCCGAAGGGCAGCTTCTCCAGCGGGCCGCCCTTGAACTCGACCATGAACTTGCGCACGCCGCGCGGGCGCGGCTGGCCCGGCTGGCCGCCGTTGCCCATGCGCGTGGCCACGCAGCGCGCCAGCTGTGTCGGATACGGCTCGTCGGCCAGCCAGTGCAGGCGATAGCGCAGGCGGTACTGACTGCCCGCGCGCGCCGGCGCCTTCGGCACCCACATGGCGACGATGTTGTCGTGGATCTCGTCGTCGGTCGGGATCTCGATGAGCTGCACGGCGCCTTCGCCCCAACCCTCCAGCGGCTCGACCCACAGGCTTGGCCGGCGCTCGTAGTGCACGCCGTCCTGGTAGTTGTTGAAATCGCGATCGCGCTGCAGCAGGCCGAAGCCGCGCGGGTTGTTGTCGCCAAAGGCAGACGCCATCGTGCGCGGCGGATCGTTCAGCGGGCGCCAGATGCGCTCGCCATTGCCGGTCCAGAGGGCGAGGCCGTCGGAGTCGTGCACCTCGGGGCGCCAGTCGGTGGCGGTGCCCTTGGCGGTTTCCGAAAACCAGTACATCGACGTGGCGGGCGCGATGCCGAAACGGTCGACGTCCTTGCGCAGGAAGATCGCCGTGTCGATGTCCATCACCACGCCCTTCGTGCGGTGCATGACAAAGCGATATGCCCCCGTGATGCTCGGGCCGTCGAGCAGCGTGTAGATCGTCACGGAATCGGCGCGGTTGTCTGCCGGCGTGTCGAACCACACGTGCGTGAAATTGGGAAACTCTTCCGGCTTGCCGGCCTGCGCCACGTCCAGCGCAATGCCCCGTGCGGAAAGCCCGTACTGATACAGCTCGCCGATGGCGCGGAAGTACGACGCGCCCAGGAAGGCGACCCAGTCGTTCTTCTTCCAGTCGAGTTTCTTCTGGTCACCCAGGCGGCTTTCCTGGAAGCGGAAACCGGCAAAGCCGCTGCCGCGCGGCAGTTTGCGCGCCGGGCTGTCGGCGGGCATGTCGAAGTACGACTCGTCGTAGACGATTTCGCGGGCGGCGCCTTTTTCCACCACGTGCATGCGCACCGGGGTGCGGAAGAACGTGCCGAGGTGGAAGAACGTCACCGGAAACTGGCCGGGGCCGTCGGCAAACAGCGCGTGGGCCGTGTCGAACTTGATCTTGCCGTGCGCTTCGTAGTCGATCTTGGAAAGGATGTCGGCCGGCGCCGTGGCAGGCGGCGCGTACGGCTTGCCGGCCATCGCGCGGGCGCGCTCGATCAGCGCATCGAAAGAAAACGGCGCCGCATCGCCGAGCTTGACGCGATCGGCGGCCAGCGCTTCGGGCGTGATGCCGAGTGCCGCCAGCGTGGCGGTAACGGAGGCGGAGGCAAGAAGGGTTCGACGTGTGACCATAGGTGCCTGTGATGTAGCTGGTGAATAAGAATGGTCCGACATGGTAACGCGCGCCGGGGTTCCGACGCGGGCTGAGGGGTCGTCCGGACGGCCGATCCGTTACCGGTCAAGCGGCCAAATCGACCGTTCGTCGCAACAGGTTTGCGCCTTGAAGTGCCGGTTACGATACTTGGCGGCACATCGGCCTGGGGACTCGGATGACGCAACGCTTTCGCAGCATCGGCATCGCTTTCGCATTGGCCTGCGCGTTATGCAGCGCGCAGGCGGCACCTTGCGACGCGCCTGCCCCGTTGAACGACGGCTGGCAAATCGAGGCGGAACCGGCCGCGGCGGGTTTCGACGCCCGCAAGCTCTGTGCCGTCCTGAACAAGGTTGCCGACGCCGATATCAATGTCCACAGCCTGCTCGTGGTGCGCCATGGCCGTCTGGTGGCAGAGGTCTATCGTGCTGGCAAAGATGAGCGGGTGAAGGATCTGTTCCGCACCACGCGCACGTTCGACGCCAGCACGCTTCACGACATGCGCTCGATCAGCAAGTCGGTGACGAGCCTGCTGTGGGGCATTGCGCAGGGGCAGGGGAAAATGCCGCCGCTCGATACACCGGCGCTGTCGCTGTTTCCCACGCTGGCCGACCTGAATCGCGACGGCCGCGAGGCGATCACGCTGTCGCAGATGCTGTCGATGTCGAGCGGCCTGGCCTGGAACGAATGGCGTGCGACGAGCCTGTTCAATAACGACGAGTTCGGATTGTTCTGGCACACGTCTCAGGCGCACTACGTGTTCGACCGGCCGATGGCGGCTGCGGCTGGCACGCAGTTCAATTACAACGGCGGCAACATGGCGGTGCTGGCGCTGCTGCTGGTGGAGCGCGTGGGCATGTCTGTGCCCGAGTACGCGCGCCAGCAACTGTTCGAACCGCTGGGCATCACCGACTGGGAATGGGTGGACGACTATCGTGGCCGCCCGCTGGCGTTTGCCGGCGTACGCCTGCGCCCCCGAGACCTCGCGCGCATCGGCCAGCTCGTGTTGCAGCACGGCCAATGGAACGGTCGGCAACTCGTGCCCGCCGAGTGGATTGCCGAATCAACGCGCCCACACATCGACACCGGCATGGGCTTGCAGTACGGCTATCAATGGTGGCTCGGCAAGGTGGTGGCGGGCGGCACCGAATACGCGTGGATCGGAGGCATCGGCAACGGTGGCCAGCGCCTGTGGATCGTGCCGGGGCTAGACATGGTGGTCGTCACCACGGCGGGCGACTACAACCACCGCGCCAGCTGGAAGCAGGCCGAAAGCCTGCTCGACCAAGTGATGACGACCGTGCAGCCGTCGCGCCGGTAACGTCTGCGCGGCTGAACGGGCTTACAGGAACCGGTCGAGGATCTTGCGGCTGTGCTTGTCGAGCGCAAGCAGATCGCGGATCAGGTAGTGGATACCGTGGCTGTCGGAAATGAGCAGCGTGGTGCCGGTCAGGCGGCGGATATCTTCTTCGCCGCGCAGCACGAGGTCGGTCTGGCCGCGGTCGGTCTGCACCGTCCACGTGCTGGGCGTGGCGTAGGTCGATACGCCGACGATCGTGCGGATCTCGGGCATGAATTCCCGCGCGCCGAGTTCGGCTTCGATCAGCGCGCGCATTGGCGTGGGCAGCGCGTCGGGTTGCGTGATCCATGCCAGCTCGCGGCCGTCCGTGCTCATCAGGCTCAAGCCCTCGCCCGCGGCGGAGATCGGGAACGCGCGCACGGGCACCACGCCTTCATGCACGGTGCCGTCGGCCAGGGTCATCACAAGTTTGCCGAAGCCGTTGCGGCTCAGGGCGAAATCGGGCGTTTGCATCGCAGTCATTTCAGAGTGGGGATCACTGCGCGTAAGCCGGCGCCGCGGCGTCCACGCGCTCGCCGTCGCTGGTCAGATCGGTTTCGGCATCGACATTGCGGGCCTGCGCCTGATAGAGCTTGTAGTACGCCCCTTCGCGCGCGAGCAGCTCATCGTGATTGCCGACTTCGACGATCTGGCCGCGATCCATGACGACCAGGCGATCCGCCTTGCGCAGCGTCGACAACCGGTGCGCGATGGCAATGGTCGTGCGGCCCTGCACGAGGTTGTCGAGCGCCTTCTGGATTTCCTTCTCGGTGGTCGTGTCCACGGAAGACGTGGCCTCGTCCATGATCAGGATGCGCGGGTTGATGAGCAGGGCCCGCGCAATCGAAATACGCTGGCGTTCGCCGCCCGACAGGGCCTGGCCGCGTTCACCCACCAGCGAGTCGTAGCCGTGCGGCAGGCGCAGGATGAACTCGTGGGCGTGGGCGGCACGCGCGGCGGCAATGATCTCTTCGCGCGTGGCGTCGGGTTTGCCGTAGGCGATGTTGTCGGCGATCGTGCCGAAGAACAGGAACGGCTCCTGCAGCACCAGGCCGATGTTGCGGCGGAATTCCGAGACGGGCAGCGAGCGGATATCGGTGCCATCCAGGCGGATCGCGCCTTCGGACACATCGTAGAAACGGCAGATCAGGTTCACGAGCGTGCTCTTGCCCGAGCCGCTGTGCCCCACCAGCCCGATCATCTCTCCCGGCCGGATCGACAGGTTCAGCCCGCGGATCACCGCACGGTTGCCATAACGGAAGCCCAGGTCTCGCAGCTCAATCGCACCGTTCACCTTGTCGATGTGCACGGGCTTGGCCGGCTCCGGCACGCTCGACACGTGGTCGAGGATGTCGAAGATGCGCTTGGCGCCGGCCGCCGCCTTCTGCGTGACGGACACGATGCGGCTCATGGAATCCAGGCGCGTGTAGAAGCGGCTGATATAGGTCAGGAACGCCACCAGCACACCGACGGTAATGGCGTCGTGGCTCACCCGCCAGATGCCGAAGATCCACACCACCAGCAGCCCGACTTCGGTCAGCAGCGTGACGGTCGGGGTAAACACCGACCACACCGCATTGACGCGATCGTTGATCGCCAGGTTGTGCTTGTTGGCCTCGGCAAAGCGCGTCACCTCGCGCTTTTCCTGGGCAAAGGCCTTGACCACGCGGATGCCCGGGATCGTATCGGCCAGCACGTTCGTGATTTCCGACCAGATCCGGTCGATCTTCTCAAAGCCGTGGCGCAGGCGGTCGCGCACCAGATGGATCATCCACGCGATGAAGGGCAGCGGCACCAGCGTGACGAGCGCCAGCCACGGATCGATCGAAACCAGGATGACGGCCGTCATCGCGATCATCAGCACATCGGTCGCGAAATCGAGCAGGTGCAACGACAGGAACACGCTGATGCGGTCGCTTTCCGAACCGATACGCGCCATCAGGTCGCCGGTGCGCTTGCCGCCGAAGTATTCGAGCGACAGCTTGAGCAGGTGCTCGTAGGTGGTCGTGCGCAGGTCGGCGCTGATGCGCTCGGACACGCGCGCCAGCAGATAGGTGCGCGCCCAGCCCAGCACCCACGCCACCAGCGCGGCGCCAAACAGGCCCGACAGGTAGAGCGTTACGAGGCGGTAGTCGACCGGTTGCCCGTTCTGGTAGGGGATCAGCACCTTGTCCATCAAGGGCATCGTCAGGTACGGCGGCACCAGCGTGGCGGCCGTGCCGATCAGCAGCAAGGCGAAACCGGCCAGCAATTCCCAACGATACGGCCGGGCAAAGCGCCACAGGCGCAGCAGCGCCCAGGTCGAGGGCGGCTGCTCCAGTTCACGGCCGCATTGCGGGCAGTTGTCTTCACCGGCCGGGAGGGGCGCCTTGCAGGTCGGGCAGGTGTGCGCGTCGGGTTGCGCGGCTTGGGCGCCGGTGGCGAGGGCAGTGCGCTGGGCATCGAAGGCATCGGCCAGCCGCAGCGCGTCGGTATTGTGGCCCAGCGTGTAGCGCCAGCTTGCCAGGCGGCGCTGGCCGTCGGACAACTCCAGCGTGCCGACGCCGGCGTGGTCGCTGTGCGCCAGCGTCATGCCAGGAGCGATGTCCCAGCTTTGCAAATCCTTTTCGCCGGGGGCTTGGCCTATCAGGCGACGGTTCGTAACAACCAGCCACCCGTGGGTAAAATGCAGTCTTGCGTCCAAATCCAGCTGCAGCCCGGCCAGGATGGTTTCTTCTGGAGCGAGGCTCGAAGCAAGCACGACACTCCAGGGTTCCTGAGCGCGGGCGACGGTGGGGGCGGACGATGGGGAGGACTGGGTCATCAGTGGCGCAAAGAATTCAAAAAGCGCGTCCAAATGGCCAAAAAACAGCCCAAAACGGGAAAAGGACGAACATAAATCGAGGCAAGAGTGCGGCGTCGCAATTGTTGCGGCCTGCAAAATTTGCTCGCAAGTATACATAGCCACGCCAGCACGGCATTTGGTGCGCTGCACAACGCACTCCGGGCTCAAGACGTCAACGCCGACGCCGTTGTAACGTTATTGAAAGGTAACGGTTCGGTTTCACGGACCAATTCACGGGTACATCGCCCCCTGCTTCCAAGCAAAGTCAATGAAGAAGAAGGACATTGAGATTCTCGATGTCATGTCCCTGCGCGGCCCGAATATGTGGACATATCGGCCAGTGCTGGAGGCATGGGTCGATATTGGTGAACTGGAGGACTCTCCCTCCAACACGATTCCCGGGTTCTACGAGCGTCTGTCGACATGGCTGCCCACGCTGATCGAGCACCGCTGCAGCCCCGGCGTGCGCGGCGGCTTCCTGATGCGCTTGAAGGAAGGCACCTGGCCCGGCCACATCCTGGAACACGTCACCCTCGAATTGCAGAACCTGGCCGGCATGCCCGGCGGCTTCGGCAAGGCGCGCGAGACACCCGTGCGCGGCGTCTACAAGGTGATCGTCCGCGCCTGGCACGAAGACGTGACCCGCGCTGCCCTGTTCGCCGCCCGTGATCTGGTCATGGCGGCCATCGAAGACCGCCCGTACGACGTGGACGCCACCGTCGAAACGCTGCGCGACCTGGTGGACGAACAGTGCCTGGGCCCCAGCACCGCTTGCATCGTCGATGCCGCCGATGACCGCAATATCCCGTCCATCCGCCTGTCGGACGGCAATCTCGTGCAACTCGGCTACGGCGCTCGCCAGCGCCGCATCTGGACGGCCGAGACGGACCGCACCAGCGCCATTGCCGAATCGATCTCGCGCGACAAGGACCTGACCAAGAGCCTGCTGCAGTCGTGCGGCGTGCCCGTGCCGGAAGGGCGCATGGTCGACAGCGCCGAAGATGCCTGGGAGGCCGCCGAAGACATCGGCGTGCCGGTGGTAGTCAAGCCGTACGACGGCAACCACGGCCGCGGCGTGTTCACGAACCTGATGACGCGCGAAGAGGTGGAAACGGCTTATGCCGTGGCCATCGAGGAAGGCAACGGCGTGATCGTCGAGCGCTTCGTCTCCGGTAACGAACACCGCCTGCTGGTGGTGGGCGGCCGTCTGGCGGCGGCGGCGATGGGCGAGACCGCGTCGGTGGTCGGCGATGGCACCTCGACCATCGAAGAATTGATCGAATCGCAGATCAATTCCGACCCGCGCCGCGGCAGCACTGAAGAACACCCGCTGAACTTTGTGCGCCTGGATTCCGCCGCACGCCTCGAACTCAAGCGCCAGGGCTACGCTGACGGCAGCGCCGTGCCGCCGGCGGGCCGCAGCGTGCTGATCCAGCGCAACGGCAACGTCGCCTTTGACGTGACCGACCGTGTGCATCCGAGCGTGGCCGCGCACGCATCGCTGGCCGCGCGCGTGGTCGGTCTCGACATTGCCGGCGTGGACCTGGTGGCCGACGACATCTCGCGCCCGCTGGACGAGCAGCGTGGCGCCATTGTCGAGGTCAACGCCGGGCCTGGTTTGCTGATGCACATTCGCCCGGCCCAGGGGGAACCGCGCCCTGTCGGCCGCGCGATTGTCGATCACCTGTTTTCCGACAAGGACGGCGCGCAGGACGATGGCCGGATTCCCATCGTCGGCATCACGGGCACCAACGGCAAGACCGTCGTGGCCAAGCTGGTGGCGCAGATGCTGCAACTGTCGGGCAAGCACACGGGGTTGGGCTGCAGCGATGGCCTGTACCTCGATCGCCGCCAGGTGGAATCCGGCGCGCGCACCGACCGCGCCGCGTGGGATGCCTGCCATCGCATCCTAATGAACCGGGCGGTTGAAGCCGCCGTGTTCGAGAGCGACAGCGGCATGATCCTCTCGCAGGGGCTGCCGTATGACCGCTGCCAGGTGGGCGTCGTCACCAACTTCGGCATGCCCGATCACCTGGGCGATTTCTACGTCGAAGATGAAGACCGGATGTACAGCGTCCTGCGCACGCAGATCGACGTGGTGCTGAAGACTGGCGTGGGCGTGCTCAATGCCGCCGATGCGCGCCTCGTTGAAATGGCCGACCTGTGCGATGGCGAAGTGATCTTCTTCGCCTTGACGGGCGATCTGGAGGCCATCGCCGCGCATCGCGCTGCTGGCAAACGGGCCGTATTCGTGCGCGACGGCAAGGTGGTGCTCGCCACCGGCCCGACCGAACTGGCGCTGGCCGACGTGTCGGCCATTCCCCTGACCTACGACGGCCGCGTGCCGTTCCAGCTTGAAAACGTGCTGGCGGCTGTGGCTACCGGCTGGGCGCTGGGCATTTCGAACGATCTGATGCGCGCCGGCATCCTGACCTTCGATGTGGGGCAGGTAGATGTGCCGGGCCGCTTCACGCTGTTCCAGCACCATGGCGCCACGATCGTGGTGGATGACGCGCACAACGCGTCGGCGCTGGAAGCCTTGGCCGCTGCGCTGGACAACTTCCCGGCGCAACGCCGCACGCTGGTGTTCGGCGCCGGCCTGCAACGCCGTGATGAAGACCTGGTGGCGCAAGGCACCGTCATCGGACAGACATTCGACCGCGTGCTGCTGTGCGAAGACGCCAGTGTCAAACGCACCGATGCCGAGTTCGATCGCCAAGCACGCGCGCTGCTCAAGCAAGGGTTGCAGGCAGGCGGTCGCGTGGCTGAAGTCGTCGTCGAAGGGGCCAAGCGCCGGGATGTCGTGGACGCGGCGCTCTCGCAGGTCACAGCAGGCGACCTGCTGGTTTTGCAATGCGATGAGTGCGCCATCGAGGGCACCGTCCAGCAGGTACACCAGTGGATGGGCCGCGCCGAATCCCAGAACTGACGATCGGGCCTGAGTCAGAAAGAACGCCCAAAGCACAACGGAAAGCTGATTGCATGGAAGTCTCTCGTATCCGGGCCTTGCGCGGCCCAAATCTCTGGTGCCGCCATACGGCCATCGAGGCCATCGTGGCCTGCTCGGACCAATCCCAACTGCTGGCCGAACTGCCAGGCTTTGAAGACCGCCTGCGCGCGCGCTTTCCGGCGATTGGCCCGATGCGCCCAGATGACGAAGCCGACGCGCCATCGATTGCGCACGCGCTGGAAGCCGCCGCGCTGGGCCTGCAAGCTGCCGCGGGTTGCCCGGTGACGTTCAGCCACACCGAGCCCACGCTCGAACCGGGCACGTATCAGGTCGTCGTCGAATACACCGAAGAGGAAGTGGGCCGACTGGCATTCGAGCTGGCCGGCCAGCTTTGCCTGGCTGCGCGCGATGACCAGCCGTTCGATCTGGACGATGCACTGCACCGCCTGCGCGAGCTGGACGAAGACGTGCGCCTCGGGCCCAGCACCGGCTCCATCGTCGATGCCGCCGTGGCGCGCGGCATTCCGTATCGCCGCCTCACGCAGGGCTCGATGGTGCAGTTTGGCTGGGGCAGCAAACAGCGCCGCATTCAGGCCGCTGAAACCGACATGACCAGCGCCGTGGCCGAATCCATCGCGCAGGACAAGGACCTCACGAAGGCCCTGCTGCATGCGGCCGGTGTGCCAGTGCCGCTGGGCCGTTCGGTGCGCAGCGCCGAGGAAGCCTGGGAAGCCGCGCAGGAAATCCACGGCCCGGTCGTGGTCAAGCCCCGCGACGGCAACCAGGGCAAGGGCGTGGCCGTGCGCATCCGCACGCGCGAAGAAGTGATGACGGCGTACGAAGCGGCCGCCGACATTTCTTCGGACGTGATCGTCGAGCGCTACATCCCCGGCCACGACTTCCGGTTGCTCGTGGTGGGCAAGCATCTGGTGGCAGCTGCGCGCCGCGACCCGCCGCAGGTCATCGGTGACGGCAAGCACACCGTGCGCGAGCTGGTCGACGAAGTGAATCGCGACCCGCGCCGCGGCGAAGGACATGCCACGTCGCTCACGAAAATCCGCTTTGACGACATTGCGCTGGCCACGCTCGCCAAGCAAGGCCTGAGCGCCGACGCCGTGCCGCCCAAGGGCACGCGCGTGGTGTTGCGCAATAACGCGAACCTTTCCACGGGCGGTACCGCCACCGACGTGACCGACGACGTGCACCCCGCCATCGCCGCGCGCGCCGTGGCGGCAGCGCAGATGGTCGGCCTCGACATCTGCGGCGTGGACGCCGTGTGCGAGACGATGCTCAAGCCGTTCGAGGACCAGGCCGGCGGCATCGTTGAAGTCAACGCCGCGCCGGGTTTGCGCATGCATTTGCAGCCGTCGTACGGCAAGGGCCGTGCCGTGGGCGAGGCGATTGTCTCGACGATGTTTGCGGATGGCGACGACGGCCGCATCCCCGTGGTGGCGGTGTCCGGCACCAACGGCAAGACGACGACCGTGCGCCTGATTACCCATCTGCTGGCGTCCAGCGGTCTGCGCATGGGCATGACCGGCACCGACGGCGTGTACATCCAGGGCCAGCGCATCGACACCGGCGACTGCAGCGGCCCGCGCAGCGCGCGCAACGTGCTGCTGCATCCAGATGTCGATGCCGCCGTCTTCGAAACCGCGCGCGGCGGCCTGCTGCGCGAAGGTCTTGCGTTCGACCGCTGCGATGTGGCCGTGGTGACGAACGTGGGCGAAGGCGACCACCTGGGCCTGAACTACATCAGCACGGTGGAAGACCTGGCCGTGCTCAAGAGCGTGATCGTGCAGAACGTGGCGCCGCGCGGCATGGCGGTGCTCAACGCCGCCGACCCGATGGTCGCGCGCATGGCCGACGGCTGCCCCGGCTCGGTAACCTTCTTCGCGCACGATCCGAGCTTGCCGACCATGGCGCGGCACCGTGCGCAGGGCAAGCGCGTGGTGTTTGTCGATGGCCCCGAGATCGTAGCCGCCGAAGGTGCCAACGAAACGCGCATCGCACTGGCCGACATTCCGCTCACGCGCAACGGCACGATCGGATTCCAGGTGGAAAACGCGATGTCGTCGATTGCGGCGGCATGGGCGCTTGGCATCGACTGGACGGTGATCCGCCGCGGGCTGGCGACGTTTGTGAACGACGCCGCAACCGCGCCGGGGCGCTTCAACCTGTTCGACTACAAGGGCGCCACGCTCATCGCCGACTACGGCCATAACCCGGATGCCATCCAGGCACTGTGTAACGCGGTAGCCACCATGCCGGCGCAGCGGCGCATGGTGGTGATCAGCGGGGCTGGCGACCGCCGCGACGAAGATATCCGCAAGCAGACGCAGATTCTTGGCGGTGTGTTTGACGACGTCGTGCTGTATGAAGATCAATGCCAGCGCGGGCGCGCCGACGGTGAAGTGCTTGCGCTGCTGCGTGAAGGGTTGCAGGGTGCGTCACGCACGAGCCGTGTTGATGAAATCCGTGGTGAATTTCTGGCTATCGACACCGCGCTGGGGCGGTTGCAGCCGGGGGACCTCTGCCTGATTTTGATTGATCAGGTGGAGGAGGCATTGGAGCATATTGCTCGGCGGGTTGCTGAGTAGATTAGAACCCCGGTGAACTTCGCTGGGGTTTTGGTTTTGTTTTTGTGGTGCATCCCTTGTTTCATCCCCTGCCGGGGCTGACTCACTTTCTTTGGTCTTGCCCAAAGAAAGTAAGCAAAGAAATGCGCGCCCGAGATGGCGACCCCCTCCTTGAATTTCTGTCG
>Ga0075448_10000180_pt1 | contig 22601 bp, 18 predicted proteins | sample CoawatmetaG10DNA_2_FD_72353 | JGI IMG/M metagenome (GOLD analysis project Ga0075448, IMG submission 72353) | Marine microbial communities from the West Antarctic Peninsula - Coastal water metaG108-DNA | ecosystem: Environmental > Aquatic > Marine > Coastal | place: Atlantic Ocean: West... | reverse complement strand
GCGCACCGGTGCGCAGCGCATCTTGTGCGTATCCGTCAAGCGCTCCACCGACGTGGCGATATCGATTGCGGGATTGACCGTGAGCGTGACGATTTCCGGCATTGCACACCTCCAGGGGGCACGACTGGCAGCATGACAGTGCCAACGTGTCCAGGCGATTTTTCTGGGCGCAGGGTAATCGGCCCTCGTTTGATACGGCACAAAACCAGCGCCATCCATCATGCCAGTATTGATTCGACTGGCCGAGTCACCCTTGCTGCTTGTCGTCTCAGGTTAGGGATCGGCTTGAAAATATAGGAGACGCAATCGCCATGAAGACCGCATCACAAAACCACGGGCACCTCACCGCGAAAGAGATCAGAGAGATCATCGGCCCGTTCGAGATGGAGGTGTTGACTCGTATTCTTGCGATTGACCCGACCATCGAGGATGTGCAGATCGCGTACAAGTGGCTTCGCTCAGACGAGCACCTCGTCCGCGGCATGGATATCGAACTCACCGGTAAGGCCAGGACGATCTATGAGCTCCTTGACGCCGAGTTTCCGGACTTCGACGCATTCGGGCGTGGCGCCTAGGTTCCTCTTGCAACAATCCGTCGAACCCGCACCGAAAGGGAGGCCGTCATGGTCAACGACACCGCGCACGTTGTCTGGCTCGAAAATCTCCGGCGGACCGATGTTCCACGGGTCGGCGGCAAGAATGCGTCGCTCGGCGAGATGCTGGCCAACCTGGCGGGACGGGGCGTCAACGTTCCGCCGGGCTTTGCACTGACAGCCGATGCTTTCAGGCAATTCATAGAGGCAAATGATTTGCAGCCGGTCATCTTCTCGGCGCTCACCGACCTCGACGACAGCAAACTTTCCCTGGCCGAAGCGGGACTTGCCATCCGACGCGCCATGCTTCGCGGTGAATGGCCAAAAGAGACGGCGCGGGCAATCCGTCTTGCTTACGATGAACTGAACCGCCGAACAGGGCAATCCGACTTGGACGTTGCCGTGCGATCCAGCGCAACGGCCGAGGATCTGCCAGAAGCAAGCTTCGCTGGGCAGCAAGAGACCTATCTCAACATCAAGGGCGAGCGCGCCCTGCTTGACGCCTGCCGGCGCTGCTACGCGTCGCTTTTCACCGACCGGGCGATCAGCTACCGCCAAGCGAAGGGAATCGACCATCTGAAGGTCGCGCTGTCGGTCGGTGTCCAGCGCATGGTGCGATCGGACCTTGGGGGCGCCGGCGTCATGTTTTCCATCGATACCGAGACGGGCTTTGACAAATCGGTCCTGATCAATGCGGCTTGGGGTCTTGGCGAAAACGTGGTTCAGGGAGAAGTCGATCCCGATGAATATGAGGTCTTCAAGCCGCTGTTGTCGGAACCGTCGCTATCGCCCATTGTCGGGAAAAAGCTTGGCGGAAAAAGCCTCAAAATGATCTGCACAACCGACAACGAGCAGCCGACGAAGAACGTCCCCACCTCGAAAGCCGAGCGTGCGGCTTTCGTCCTGAGCGACCACGATATCCTGGCTTTGTCTCGCTGGGCCTGCGTGATCGAACAGCACTATGGCCAACCAATGGATATTGAATGGGCAAAGGACGGGCTCACCGGCGAGGTGTTCGTCGTGCAAGCCCGCCCGGAAACGGTCGAGTCACGTCGTGAAGCCAGTGCGGTAAGGACGTGGCATATCAAGAAGGCAGGCCGCAAGATCCTCTCCGGTGTCAGCATCGGCGAAGCCATCGCCGCCGGCAAAGTCTGCATCATCGAAAGCCCCAGCGACATGGGGCGTTTCGTCGACGGCGCCATCCTGGTCACCCAGACGACGGATCCGGATTGGGTGCCTGTCATGCGGCGGGCGGCTGCCATCATCACCGACCAGGGGGGACGCACATCGCACGCAGCGATCGTCAGCCGAGAGCTGGGGCTTCCGGCCATCGTCGGCGCCGGTAACGCGACGCATCTGCTGCATGACGAGCAGGAGATCACCGTGTCATGCGCAGAAGGCCGAGAAGGATTCGTCTACGAGGGGATTGCCGACTTTGCGGTCGAAGAGGTCGACTTTGGCAATATCCCCGCGACGCGCACCAAGGTCATGCTGAACCTCGCCAACCCGGCGGCGGCGTTTCGCTGGTGGCGGATACCCGCCGACGGTGTCGGGCTCGCGCGAATGGAGTTCGTCGTGAACAACCATATCAAGATCCACCCGATGGCCCTGGCCCGCTTTGACACACTCAAGGACGAAGACGCCAAGCAGACCATTGCGGCGTTGACCACAGGCTACGAAGACAGGACGGAATATTTCGTCGATCGCCTTGCGCGTGGATTGGGACGGATCGCAGCGGTCCAGTATCCGCACCCTGTCATTGTCCGCATGAGCGACTTCAAGACCAATGAGTACGCGCATCTGATTGGCGGCGCGGAATTCGAGCCTAAGGAAGACAATCCCATGCTCGGATTCCGTGGCGCAGCGCGGTACTACTCCCCACGCTACCGGGAAGGCTTCGCGCTCGAATGCCGCGCCATTCGACGCCTGCGCAATGAGATGGGCTTCACGAACGTCGTGGTGATGATCCCATTCTGCCGTTCAACAAAAGAAGCGGACCGCGTGCTTGAGGTCATGGCTGACAACGGCATCCATCGTGGCGAAGCCGGTCTCCAGGTTTACGTGATGTGCGAGATCCCATCGAACGTGATTCTGGCAAAGGCCTTCGCGCAACGTTTCGATGGCTTCTCCATTGGCAGCAACGATCTGACGCAACTGACGCTGGGCGTCGACCGTGACTCGGCCGATCTCGCAGCGCTTTTCGACGAACAGGATGACGCCGTCAAGTGGATGATCCGCAGTGTCATTGCGAGTGCTCACGAGGCGGGTGCACATGTCGGTCTGTGCGGTCAGGCGCCGAGCGACCACCCTGAGTTTGCTGCCTTCCTGGTCGAATGCGGTATCGATTCCATATCGGTGAGTCCTGACAGCTTCATCGCGGTCAAACGCAGTGTGGCTGCCGCGGAGAGCACTGCCGCGAAAGCGCCGTGATACGGACGTCACTCAAACTGGTCCTGATCAGTCGCTGCGCTTTTTCACCCGTACCGCAGTCACCTTATATTCGGGCGTATGCACCAGCCGGTCTCGCACGGGAGAGGTCAATCGGTTGACCAGGAGATCGGCGCGGTGAAAGCTGCAGAACAGTTGCCCAATCTGCATCGCATGGCTGATATGCAACGGCAGGATCGCGGAACCATACCGGCTTGTTACCTCGACCACATCACCTTCGGTAAAACCGTGGCGTGCTGCATCCGCTGGTGCCATGTCCAGCGTGTCCGACGGCCGTAGCGCTGCGTTCGGGGTGCGGTAGCTCATCGTGCCGGCGTTGAAGTGCTCCAGCACGCGACCTGTGGTCAGAAGAAAGGGATAGTCATCGTCTGGCCGCTCGGGCGTCGGCACATAGGCGACCGGTATCAGAGCGGCCGTCTTGCCGCCGGAAAAACGTTCCCGGTGGAGCACGGGTGTTCCGGTGTGCGTTTCGTCAGGGCACGGCCAATGCAGGTTTTCGCCGTCCAGGCGCGAATACGCCAAGCCGGCGCCCTCTGGCCAGAGCGCGCGCACTTCGTCCCAGATCTGCTCGGGGCCGTCAAACTCGAAGCCCTCCGGCTTGCCCATGCGAGCAGCCAGCGCCTGGATAATCCACCAGTCGGAGCGTGCCTGCCCAGGAGCCGTCGTGACAGCATGAACACGCTGTACGCGTCGATCCGAGTTCATGAAGGTGCCCTCTTTCTCGAAGGCCGATGCCGCGGGCAGAAACACCGTACCGAACGCCGCGGCCGTCTGGTTGATAAACAGGTCCTGCACAATCACCAGATCCAAGGCGCCAAGCGCGGCAGCCGTTGCGGATGCATTGGCCAGCGAGAGATAAATGTCGTAGCCCATCACCCACAGCGCTTTGAGCCGACCCGCCTGGGCTGCATCCATCATTTCTACGACATCCAGCCCGCGCGTGGCGGGCAGTTTGGCACCCCACACCTGTTCAAAGCGCGCGCCCGCCTGGCCAATTGACTGGGCGCCGGTGAGGGTAGCCGGGTCGCATCCCATCTGTGCTGCGCCCTGTACGTTGTTCTGCCCACGCAATGGATTGATGCCGCTGCCCGGCCGACCGAGATTGCCCGTCAGCAGCGCCAGGTTGATGAGTGCCATCACCGCTTCGCTGCCTTGCAGGTGTTCGGTTACGCCCAGGCCATGAAAACACATGGCGGGCTGCCCTTTGGCGTAGATTCCGGCGGCGGCACGAATGGCCGGAGCCGACACGCCACATCGTTCGGCAACGCTCTCGGGAGCGTAGTCCGCGACATGCGCAGCGAAGGCATCGAAGCCGATGACCCTCTCGGACAGAAACGTGCGATCAACCCACCCTTCCTCGATGATCGCGGCGGCCAACGCGTTGAACAGCAGCACGTTGCTGCCAGCGCGCACTGGCAGATGCACGTCGGCCAACGCCGCCAGTTCTGTACGGCGCGGGTCGATGACCACGAGCTGCGCTCCCCTCGACACGGCCTGCTTGATGCGCGCTCCGACGACCGGATGATTCTCGGTCGGGTTCGCGCCGCAGATCAGGAACGCGCTCGCATGCTCGATATCGTCGAAGGTGTTGGTGGCTGCGCCAATGCCAAGCATCGTCTTCAGCGCTTTCGCACTAGGGGTATGGCAAACGCGGGCGCAACAGTCGACGTTGTGCGTGCCCAGCACCACGCGGGCGAACTTCTGCGCCAGGTAATTCTCCTCATTGGTCGCCCGTGACGATCCGAGTACGCCAATGGCATCCGCCCCGTTTGTGGCGATGATGTCTTGTAGCCGTGACGCCGTGAAGCCAAGCGCCTCATTCCACCCCACCGCTTGCCACCTTCCATTACGCCGCAGCATCGGTTGGGTGACACGGTCTGGGGCGTGGTTGTACTCAAACGCATACCGCCCCTTGAGGCAGAGATGCCCGCGATTGACGGGGCTATCTGCAGGGCGCACCAGGACTATGCGGCCACCGGCCGTTCCGACTTCCATTTGGCAGCCGACTGCGCAGTATGCGCACGTCGTACGGGTCCAAGCCGTAGGCTTGACGCCGGACCGTTTGTCGAACAAGGCTCCGCTGGCACAACTGTCTACACAGGCGCCGCAACTGACGCACCCCGCCGTGAGCAACGTAGGCCCCTTGCCGATTGCAATGCGCGTCGTATCGTCGCGCCCGATCGTCTCCCAGATGAATTGCCCTTGCACTTCCTCGCAGATGCGTACACAGCGGTCGCAATGGACACAGCGTTCCATGCCGACGCCAAGGTAGGGATGGCTGTCATCTTTAAAAAATCCGTCCTCGTGCTTGCCCCCGGGCGGCACACCGTATTCGGCCAGCAGACGGTGGAACGGGTGCTTCGGGTCTGCGGCATACGCCGTTCGCGGATAGCGCGCGGCGATGAGCTCCAGATTCGTGCGGCAGAGTGTGTCGAGCGCATGGCTGCGCGTCTGCACGACCATGCCTTCAGCCACTTCGGCTGTGCAACTCGCAACCGGCCGCCGTTGGCCTTCGACCTCCACGAGACACAGGCGGCACGCGCCAGAAGGCACCAGGCGTTTGTCGTGGCACACGTGCGGAACTGCCTTGCCCGCCGCCGACAGCACGTCGATCAGCAAGGCGCCTTCCGCCACCTCCAATGGGCTGCCGTCGATTGTCAGTCGCACCATGCTTGCAGCTCCGACGGATAGTGGCGGCGCACAGACTGGACAAACTCGGCCAGCCCCCGGCCATGCCCGCAAAGGCTGGTCGCCGCCAATGCATCAATCAACCGGCGAAAACGGTCCGCATCAACTGGCAGACGGTTGGCCGCCGCATCCGCCATCGCTGCAAGAATGGGCGTACCAAGATGACAGGGCGTGCACTTGCCGCAGGACTCGCGAGCGCCGAAACGCAAGACCTGGGCAACGATGTGTGGGATGGACGTGTCGTCGGCAAACGCGATGACGCCGCCATGCCCCACGGCGCAATCGATGGCCTGCATCTCTTCGTAGCCGAGCCGGGTGTCGAGCAATGTCGGTGGAACGATGCCGGCCAACGGGCCACCGACCATCAGGCCATTCAGCCTGCCACGACGCAACCCTTGCCCGAGCTGCTCGACGACATCCGCCAGACTGATGCCGAACTCGACTTCATAAAGCCCAGGGCGACAAAACAGAGAATTCAAAGACAACAACTTGGTGCCTCGGCTGTTGGAGAAGCCGAGGGCGGCATACGCAGCGGCGCCATGGGTCACGATCCAGGGGATCGCGCACAAGGTCTCGACGTTGTGTACCAGCGTGGGGGCGCCAAACAGTCCGCGCTCGCTGATCTGCGGAGGCCTTGGCCGCACTTCCGGACGGCGGCCTTCCAGCGCGTTCAGCAGGGACGTCTCTTCTCCACAGATGTAGGCGCCCTGCCCCACGACCAGCTCGAGTTCGAGTGTCGGCCCGAGCCAGCCAGCCACACGCGCCTGTTCCAGTGCATGCGACATGACCCGCACCGCATCCGGGTACTCCTTGCGGATGTAGATGTAACCGCGTCGCGCGCCTACTGCGTGTGCGGCAATCGCAGTGGCCTCAATGAGGCGAAACGGATCGTCCTCCAGCAGGAACCGGTCAGAGAACGCGCCCGGGTCACCTTCGTCGGCATTCACGACCACATACTTGGTTTCGGCGCATGCGCTGGCAACGGCTTGCCATTTGGTGCCTGCGGGAAATGCGGCGCCGCCTCGCCCTCGCAATCGGGACGCCTCCACCATGTCCAGCAACGCTTGTGGCGCCATCCGTCGAGCTTTCTCAAGCGCTGCCCCGCCGCGGCGATAGGTCGGCAGATCGCGCACGCCACCGCGCAGCACGTTGCCTAACAACACGGTTTGGCTCGCATGCTCGCCCACGTGCGGTCGAACATCGTGCGCGCCGTCACTGGGTGCGTCATAGCATTTGCCAAGGCAGTAGAGCACCGGGGTCTGCGTGGCCGCGGTCTGCCAGCGGTCCGGTCTATCGGCGCGGGCGGCAAAACACGCCAACCCCGCGCAAGCGCACTCGCTGATCGCCGTGTGCTCAAGGTGATAGAAGCCGATTGGAGCTGGATGCCGTTGCCTGGGCATCGTCACGGTCTCGATGGCGCCTCGGTTCGTGGGCAACGTCGCCGCTAGGGTAGACACGACGTCGCTGCCGTCAGCCTGTTCTGCATCCCCACCCCGCTCATGCCGATGCAGGCGCCTGCGCAGGACGTCTCGTAAGACTGGCTTCATGTTCGTGGCCGCAACGGAAGGACAGAATCATTGTTCGCCAGCCGGGCGCGCGCAGCTTGATGCCGGTCAAGTCGCCGGTTGATATCGGCCGGGTACGGTGACACCGAAATGTTGGGTTCGCGCTTGCTGCCACATGTTCGCGCGAGGTCTGGCCGCGACGGCAATGAGGCACCCAGAGCGCCGTACACGCTCAGCCCTCCTCCGCCAAAAGTGATCCGGTGGCGCTATGCCGCGAAGATGTGCTGTGTGGGGGCTTGATCCGAGTCAACCCCTAACGCGATCGACTACCTAGACTTTCCACGTTTGTCCCAGCATTCCGTGGAACGGCGATCCGGCTGGCCACGTCTGCCGCTTGAGCATACCGATGCAAAAAGCCGAAGCCGTCGTTGCAATTGGTAAGCGCAGCTTGCTGCTGCCAGCATGGATCAAGGCCGCCCTCGCCGCCAATGATCGTCTCAAACTCTTCCTGAGCGTTGTGCAAGCCGCTGCTGCACACGCAGCGCACCCCGATCTGCAGATGCTAGATCTGGCACCAGAGATCGGTGTGGCCCAGAGCGATGCCGCCTGGCTGCGTGACATGCCCGCAACAGCAATCCAGGTGGACAGCGCGTTACGCCTGCCAAATCTGCCGCGTTTCGCCAAGCGGGCGGCGGAAGAACTTGGCGTGATGGCCCGTCCGGTGCTGGAAGCACATGACAACGCATTTCGCGAGCGCGTGCAGAACTGGCTTGCCTGGCTGGGCAAGATCGATGCAGGCGAGTTGACCAACGCACAACTACGCGCGTTGACCAGCGGTGTGACAGCCGGCGGCGAAGACAGCTTGCACCAGCTGATCATGGATCTGCACAGGCAGCTGGCAGAACTAGAGCGCTCCCTCGCAACCGAGGAGATCGACGGTGCCCACGTATGGCAGGTGCTTCCCGAAGATCGCGCCCGCATCGCGGCGTTCATGCGCGGGCTGAATCGGACCGCGCCGCTCAAGTTCGACCATACAGGTCTGGGGACTGCTGTGACGCGGGACGGGGACAAGCTCTTACTGCAAAACGACATTGGCGCGACCGATGTACACGTGCTGGTGGTTCAGGTGCAAGCAATGACCATCACGGTGAACTACGCAGACCTGCATCGCCAACGGTTCGAGTTCTTTCGCTCGATGCTCGAACCATTGGACGTGCATTGGGAGGGGCTCCAATCGAAACTCGATCCCGCGCTGAACGAGGGACAGCCTTTCATCTTCGGCACTGCCCGCCTCGAATGTGGTGACGAAGCGTCGCTCGACGACGCGCTGGAAGGTATCGGCTCCCGCATCGTGTTTCTGATCGACTGGAACCGCGCGCGCAAGCGCCTGCTGTCGTTTGTCGGAAAGGACGCCGCCGTGGGCATCCTGCAAGAGGCTGCACGTATCGACGCCGGCCACATGGCCTGGCTCAAATGTGGTGGCGAAGCGCTCATCCACGGCGCCATGCAAGCCGTCGGCGCGGGCGTCTTCCGCATCGGGGACCGTCTTGACACCGTGCTTGGTGCCGCCGACGCATGCCGTTTCCTGATCGATGTGTTGCGCCTGGCAAGTCAGGCCATGCTTAATGACCAACCTGTCGCGCAGTTGGCAGACCAGACACGCCTGTTGCTGATGCGTTCCGTGCGTCTGTACGGCAGCGAATTCGAACTGCTCGAAGAGCATGCCGCGTATTGCCACGCATTGGCCCAGTCCGTCAGCGACGCACTCGAACACGACGTCATGAATACGTCATGCATGCAACCAAATTCGGGGGCCGGTGCCAGTGCAACGCAGAGGCTAGCGGCTCGCGCCAAGTCGTGGGAGCGGGAAGCCGACGAGCTCGTGACACTCGCTCGGGAGAAGGCGCAGCGGCAGCCGCGTTGGGGGCGCTTTGCCCGCGTGATCGAATCTTCCGACGACATTGCCGATGCACTGGAAGAAGCCGCCTTTCTGATGAGCCTGATTGCCGACGGCCATCAGATCGGCTGGAACGACGTCATCCGCGACACGCTTTGCCGCCTGGCACGCACGGTCCAGGTCGCCACGCAGGAGCACATCAAGGCGCTGGCGATTGCGCGCGACCTCGCTGGCTGCAGCGACATGTCCGACAGTGATGCCTTTGTTGCGGCCACGTGGAATGTGCTGCGCGCGGAGCGCCAATGCGATGAGCTTCTGAGACAGGCCCGGCATTTGATGCTCGCCAGCATGAAGGATGCCGCCTCGTTGATGTTGGCCAACGATCTCGCGCAGGCTCTGGAACTGACATCCGACCGGCTGCTTGCCGCCAGCTATATGCTGCGTGACGCTGTGTTCAGCCAAGCCGAGCAGGTATGAATATGCCTTCGAGCCTGACATACGCCGAGTGGCCCGCTGATGTCTACCTGATCGGCTGCGGCCGCAAGCCGCCTGGGCTCGTACATGCTGACGCATCGCTGGAGAACATTGGGTGCAAGGCGTTCGGCCTGTTAGGGATGTCGCAGTTGGGGTTACCGGTTCCACCCGCGTTTGTGCTCGGCACGGGCTACAGCCGGAGCGACGCCATGCGGCAGCTTGCAACCGAACGCAAGGTATGGGCCCCGGGGTTGCAGCAAATCGAACTCGCCTCTGACAGGCGCTTTGGCGATACGCGTGCTCCGCTGTTGCTTGCGGTGCGCTCGGGAGCCGCTGTTTCCATGCCCGGGATGCTCGAAACCCTGCTCAATATCGGGCTATGCGATGCCACGCTGTCTGGCCTGCTCCGGCAGACTGGCAACCCCCGGCTGGTGTGGGACACCTATCGGCGCCTGGTGGCAAGCTATGGCGAAGTTGTCGAAGGAATCGCACCGCAAGTCTTCGAGGCTGAATACAGCATGGTGGCCGGAGCAGCGGATGAAGTCGAACAGCTCGACTTCGCACAATTGCGCGAACTGACCCGGCGCTCGTTGCGGGCCTATGCACAGGCCGCCGGCCGACCGTTCCCGCAAGACCCGGAGGCCCAGCTCGCAGGCGCCATCCAGGCGGTACTGGCCAGTTGGGACACGCAGAAGGCGCGCGCCTACCGGCACCAATATCAGATTGACGAGAACATCGGTACTGCCGCCACCGTCCAGGGCATGGTGTTCGGAAATGGCGGTGGGAACTCTGGTGCTGGCGTTGGATTCACGCGCAACCCTGCCACCGGCGAACCGGCCATCTGGGTGGACTTTCTCTTCAACGCACAGGGCGAAGACGTCGTGTCGGGCCGGCGACGCGTGCAAGGGCACACAGAACTGGCGCGGACCATGCCCCGCCTATGGGAAACACTGTGTGAGTTTGGGTCACGCATCGAGCGAGCCTTCGGCGACATGCAGGATTTTGAATTTACTGTGCAGGACGCACGCCTCTATCTGTTGCAGACGCGCAGCGGGAAACGTACCCCAGAAGCCGCCGTACGCATCGCGCTCGACCTTCTCGACGAAGGCATCATCGAGGCGGCAACCGCCCAGGAACGCACGGCGGGTATCGATCCGGCCGTGCTGGTACGTCACCGCGTTGCCTTTGGCGACGGCAACTCACCAGAGCCGTTGGCACATGCCGCGAGCGCATGCAGCGGAGTCGCAGCCGGCGAAATCGCCCTGGATGAGACCGCCGCGCGGGCACGGCAGGCGGCCGGAGCATCCGTCATCCTGGTGCGCAGCGATGCGCAGACGAGCGATCTGACGGCAATACAGGTAGCCTCCGGCCTGCTCACACAGCGTGGAGCGCGGACATCCCACGCGGCGGTGGTCGCGCGCCAACTCGGCAAGGTGTGCCTGATCGGCTGCGAAGCGCTGCGCGTGCACGAGTCCGCCCGCGCAATCTCATTGGGCGAAACCACCCTGCAGGAGGGCGATTCCTTGACCTTGGATGGCAACGACGGTTCCATCTATGCGGGCGAGTTCAGTGTGGTCGCGGAGCCATTGACCGATCTGCAGGCAAGACTCGCGCGACTACGCACGGGTGGCACGCGCGCTCAGTCGCACGACTAGCGCCCTTCTCCGACTCCGTCCAAACGCGGTTCATGCCCGGCAAGCGCAGCAGCCGGAATCCGAAAGCTGCTCTAGGTGGCGCTCCAGCGCGCCTGGGTTGAGGACGGGCTCAGCTTGCGGAGGAGTTCCAACGTATCTCGTGAGGGCACGAGAAGCTTCGCATGATCGATAGACCGGATCTGTTACACATCCGATGGTCATGCAGCACATCGGCGTTTCAATCCCGCCGCTCTGACCATCTCATGCATGTCTCGAAGGGCATTGAGAAGCGCGACATACACGTCCACATCAGATGCCTGGTCTATTGCAAGCTCCTGCCCTTGCATCTCCACCTCGACGTGAACGAAATATGGGCCGCCACAAAGCGGCTCGGCTCTCTCGGAAGCCAGCCTCACGCTGCACCTTTCGATGCTGCATGGCAGACCATTGAGCTTGTTGAAAAATCGCCTCACGGCTTCTTTGATTGCATCTGAGGGGGGCAGGTGACGGAACTGAATCTCGACTCGTCGAGTGTCCATGATCTAAACGTATGTAAAACCGAAGTTCAACAGCGAAGCGGAACCAATGCGAACTGAGCTGCCAGCCTATTGGACGCTACGTAGCGCGCCTTGACCTATCTCAATAACGCAAGACCCCCTCACTTCACTCACCACCCAGAGGACGTATCCATCGATGTCGTTGCATAGGCTGTGTGAGATATGCGAGTGGGTGCACTCAGCGGAACGGTCACCTTCACGCTGACACCACCGCTCGGCTTCGATTCCATGTGTGCTGCGCCGCCCAACAACCACGCGCGCTCTCGAATACCTATCAGCCCGAGACCTTGCTGCTTAGCCGCATCCCGGATCGACGGGTAGCCTATTCCGTTGTCCGCCACGGATACCTCACAGTTGCCGCCCACCGCGTGGACATCATGTGCACTTGGGGCGCTTGCGCATGGCGCGCCACATTGGTCAGCGCCTCCTGCACGATACGAAGCACGCCAATCGACGAATGCCCATCCAACTCGCAAGTATCCGCGCTAACCATGACTGCTATGTGATACCGCCACTCGAAATCCGTAGCGATCCACTGGATCGCCGGCACCAAGCCCAGGTCGTCAAGCAGTTGGGGACGCAGGTCCGAGCAGATGCGACGTATTGATCTGTCGGTCGCCTCAAGGCTGATCCGAATCGCATCGAGACGGCGCCAACAACCGGTCAAAACAGCAGGCTGCATTTGCTCGGCAATTCCGGCAGTCGCCTCGTGCAACGCCCGGAGGCGCGGACCGAATCCTTGCTGCAGCTCGCCCGCAATCGCTCTCTGATCTTCCTCGCGAGCAAGCAGCGTTGAATCTGCAAGGTCGTGAAGTTCTTCCTGTAAGCGCATTTGGGCCTCATTGGCTTTCACGCGCTCACTGACATCACGCAACATGATCGTGTACCACTTTGTTCCAACCCCCTCCGAGTGCGAAATGGACGCCTCGATGGGAAACTCATGGCCATCGGCATGCAAAGCGAATATTTGCCGTTGGCTGCCCATTCGTCTTTCGTTTGACCGAGTCCTGCCGAATTGCTCGACCCATATTCTGTGAGCGGCACGGAATCGCAAAGGGATCAATCTGTCCACCGGCTGCCCAACCAGGTCATCGGCTGCATATCCGAATAGCACCTGGGCCATCGGGTTGAAGAGAACGATGCGCTGTGCTGCGTCAACTGTGACGACCGCCTCCATCGAGGCACGAATAATCGCCTCAAGACGGCGCTGGCCTCGTTGGCTCTAGAGGCTCTTGCTACGGACGAACATCGCAAGACATCGACACTGACGCGTGTAGTTGGCATAGGCCACGACAAGTAGCCCCACGCAGAATGACGCTAAAAGAATGCTCCAGGGTGAGCGAGCCGCCTGCCCCGTCGCCTCAAGCCGAATGATGGCAATCAGCAATGCGGCAATAACTGCTGGAGCAAGTACCCATTCCGCGAAGCTGCCATAGCGCGATGCCGATGGTTGCCGAATTTCATCGTCAATAAGAGCGGCCGATTTATCCATGTACGCGCAATGAGTGACGGCCCGATTCATTAAGTTAGGGCGATTTCCAACACGTTGCCAGTAACCTTATGGTTGCCATTATTTCGCTCTAAAGCACCTGTATCCGCTTAGAGAAGCAATAAACGGCTCTAATCAAATAGTCGTGAACTTCAGTTGTGGCCGACCCCCCACATTCGTTTCAAGCCTTACTGCCCCATCTTGAGCTCGGTCCATGCACGATTCCAGGCGCGCCGTGTCTGGCTGTCCAGATCGGTCAGTTGCTCGAGCCGTTTACGTTCTTCGGGGCCAGGATTGATGGCAGGATCGCTCAGCAGTTCTGCGCGGATATAGGCATGTGCCGCGCGGTTGGGATTACCTGAGCCTAGCGTGTTCGTCAGCTGTGCTGCAATCTTGGGCTGCAGCATGAAATTGATGAATCGGTGCGCTAATTCAGGATGCGGGGCAGTTCTGGATATGACAAAGCTGTCCCCAGTCATGCCGTTACCTTCCTTCTGTAGCGCTTCCTTGATGGAGAACGGCCGTTTTGCGTTCAGTGCATCCGTTTTGGCCTGGAAGATATCGTTGGAATATCCAAGCGCCACCCAGATGTTTCCGACCGTCAACTCACGGATATAGCTTTGACTATTGAATGCTGCCCAGTACGGCATGGCTTGCCGAATGGCTTCAATCGCCTCGCTCAACTGCGCTGCGCTCGTTGAGTTAGCCGAATAGCCCTTGTAGCGCAGCGCCGCTGCAATCACCTCGCGGGGATCGTCCAGCACGGTGACCTTGCCTCGAATCTTGGACAGCACCTTCGGATCGAATACAAGAGACCAAGACGTCGGGTCCAGTCCCAACTCGCGTATTCGCGCCTCGTTGTACCCGATCAGCGTGATGGTGAAGTCATAGGGCAGAGAGAAGACGTTGTGCGGATCCTGTGGTGTATCCAGATAGGCAGGTTCAATATTGGCGGCGTTGGGAATGGCGGCCTTGTTCAGGGGCTGCAGTGCACCCAGCCGCACAAGCGCGGGGATGCCATAGTTGCTCGGCCCGATAACGTCGAAGCCGCGAGCGCCGCCCGCCAGCTTGGCAAGCGCCTCTTCCATCGAGCCGTAATACGAGAGGTTGACCTTGCAATGGCATTCCGCCTGAAACTGTTCAATCGTGTCCTGCGAGAGCGAGTTGTTCCAGTTGAATACGTTCAGTTCGGCCAGCGCTCTCGTTTCGGCCGCAGTGCAACGGGGCAACAACGCGAACGAGACACCAACGACCAGCAAGCAAGTCGCCTTGACGATTCTGCTGATCGACCCGGGCTTCATACATGTACCCGCCAGACGTCTCGCGACATCCGAAAAGCAGCCAGCGAGGCTGCCAGCGTAATCAGCATCAGGATGGATGAAACAGCGTTGACCTCCGGCGTGACCGCAATGCGGATCATCGAGTAGATCTGGATCGGTAGCGTCGGTTGGCGAGGCCCTGAAGTGAAGAACGTCACCACGAAATCATCCATGGATAACGTGAACGCGAGTAGCGCGCCGGCTGCCACTCCGGGCAGGATCAGTGGCAGCACCACATACCAGATTGCCTGGAGTGGGGTCGCTCCCAGATCGCGGGCAGCATCGATCAAACTGTCGTCCAACCCTTCCAGGCGGGAACGCACCACCACGGCGACAAAACCGACGCAGAAGGTGATGTGCGACAGCACCACGGTAAGCAGGCCGAGTTCCAGGTTGATCGATACAAAGAACAGCAGCAGCGAAACACCCATCAAGACTTCCGGGATCGCAACAGGTGCGATCACCAGGGCGGTCAACGCGCGGGGCCGGTATCGGTACATCGCAAAGGCTGCCAGCGTGCCCAATACGCTGGCGCAGACAGCAGCTTCCACCGCGATCATCAACGAATTCCATGCTGCTCGCTGCATGGCTAGGTCTCTGGCCAGCACGCCATACCAGCGCAATGTGAAGCCGGTCCACTCGGCGTTCAGGCGCGAATCATTGAACGAGTACGCCACAACCAGCAGCAGTGGCGCATATAGGAACAAGCACACGCCACCCCCGAACAATGCGGGCCAACCGATACGCTCCCGCTTCATGATGCCTCCCTGTTCATCATCGATGGGGCCGCCTCCAATTCCGCTGCGCGTACACGTTTGCTCGCTGCACGATGACCGCGAACCCATGCACCATGTCGTGGCCGCGCTGCCACCGATGCGAGCCCCATGATGCCCAGTACGGCACCGACCAGCGCAAGAGATAGCGCGGAACCCAGCGGCCAGTCCCGGTTATCCAGAAACTGCTGCTTGATCAGATTGCCGATCAAGATGGCGCGCGTCCCCCCCACCAGTTCGGGCACAGCAAAGATGCCGAAGCACGGAATGAATACGAGTGCCGCTCCAGCCCACACGCCGGGCAGCGACAATGGCCACGTCACCTGCCAGAACCGCTGCCAAACGTTCGCACCCAGATCACGAGCGGCATCGATCAGGAGTGGATCGTGCTTCTCCAGGTTGGCATAGAGCGGCAGAACCATAAATGGCAAGTGCACATAGACCAGCACGATGACCACTGCGGCAGGCGTAAAGAGCACGTCAATCGGTTGCGTACCCAGCAAGACCAGAACACCATTGAGCCCGCGCATGACATAGCCGCGCGGGCTCAGAATGATCATCCAGGCATAAACGCGCACCAGAAAATTGGACCAGAACGGCAAGATCACCAGAAGCAGCAAAATGTTGCGCCAGCGTTGCCCGCTGCTGGCAATAACCCATGCCAAAGGGTACGCGGCGGTCAGGCAAATCAGCGTCGTCAGTACTGCGTATCCCGCCGACTTCAGGAACAACAAGGCATACAGACGGTTGCTGAACAGGATCGAGACATTGTCCAACGTGAACAGGTCTCGCCAACGGCCGGTGTGTACCGTATCGCTGAAAGCAAGACTCCCGTTCTCTGTGGAAAAAAGAGGAACGAGCCCACCACTCTCCCCCGGTAGTCTGAACGCCGCCAGCAACATGATGGCTGTTGGTATGGCAACCAATGCGAGCAGGTACATCGTCGGGACCGCCCATGCTACCCAACGCATCCACCCATCTGACCGCGTGCTGGAATCCATAGACAAACGTTCATTGACATAGGAATACACCGGCCGTTTCTGGCCACGTCAGCCCTACTGGATCGCCCTGCCGAAACTGCCCCGCCTCGGCGGTCGCGGCGTTCGCCACCATGGTTTGCAAGCGTGGGCCGCTGGCAAGTTCAACCGTGTACAGCGTCACGTCGCCTTGGTAGAGCCGGTCGCGGATGACGCCCGGCCAGCTGGATGATTGATCATCCGCAGCCTTGGTTTGTCCCCGCTGAAGCCGAATCTGCTCGGGACGGATCGCGACAGTGCCTCGGCTGCCGGCCACCAAGGGTTCAGCAGAATTGACGCGCAACGCACCGAGGCCATCCACCCGGACTTGCAGACAACCGTCCGCCGCGCGTTCGACCGTTCCATCCAGCAGGTTGCACGCGCCGATGAAGCCTGCCACGAAGCGCGTCATGGGCTGACGGTAGATGATCTCGGGCTTATCGATCTGAACAACGCGGCCCGCTTGCATAACGGCAATTCTCTGGGACAGCGCCAATGCGTGAACCTGATCGTGCGTCACATACACGAACGCCACCTTGACTTGCTGCTGCAACGCAATCAACTCGTGTTGCATCTGGGCTTGCAGCGCCGCATCCAACGCCGAGAGCGGCTCATCCAACAACAGCAGGCGCGGATCAGCAGCCAAGGCCCGAGCAATGGCTACGCGCTGCCGCTGGCCGCCGGAGAGCTCATGCGGGAAGTGGTTCTAATGACCCTGCAAGCGTACGTCCTCGATCAAGGCTTCCACACGCTGCGCAATCTTTCTTCGCGGCAGTCTTCGCATCCGCAACGCAAAGGAGATGTTGCCGGCGACCGTCATATGTGGAAACAGCGCGTAGCTCTGGAAGACAGTGTGAATCGGTCGCGCCTCCGGCGGGATGCCCGCGAGGTTGCGCCCCTCGAACAGGATCTCACCCAGGTCGGGCTCCAGAAAGCCACCGATCTGCCGCAACAGGGTGGACTTCCCGCATCCTGACGGCCCCACCAGCGTAAAGAACTCACCCGCATCCACCGAGAAGCTGACATCGTCGACGACAACATTCGGGCCGAAACGTTTGGTCAGGTGGCGAAGCTCGAGCAGGCTCATCAGGACCCTCGATCGATTGGCCGCGTGCGACGTTGCACACAGCGCATGCCAAGCCGAAGAAGCACCGGCTTTACCCTCGATATTCGGCACAAGGGCCGGTTACGGCTTGACTCACGTCAACAAGGGGCGAAACGGACTCGATCCGAGGCAATTGATCTCATAAGGTACTTGCCGAAAGCGCACAAGGCTGCGCTGCCGAGCGTGCGGCGCATCCTGCCGGTAGCGATACGTAGCGGCTACCGCACCTTGCGGCGTAGCTGGCGCAAGCTCATCTGGCCCCATAACCCTGGGGCTGGCGTAACCTGATCACTCTTACCGCGGGGGCTGATGGCCTCGCTGCTGCCCGCGCACTATTTCGCGGTACGACTGGCACGAGTGCCACTTCGCCGCTGCTGTTTTCGCCTGTCCGTGCCCCGTCAATGTAGCGGGCAGACAGCCGCAGGAAGCTTGCTACGTGCATTGCCTTGATTTCGCTCGACATGAAAATGGACTCCTGTGCATGCAGCCGGAACGGGCTCACGGCCAGCGATTCACTTGTGGATCAGCCGGTCGATCAGACAGCGATCGCGCGCCTGACTTCCGTACTTGCGTGGCGCTCATCAACGGAATGTCTGCGCTGCCTCATATTGATACGTGCGCTTGCAAGCTAAGGTTGAACACTACAGAGGCGAGCCAACGCGAGTAAGCGGCCTGGGACGAAAAGCGCATCAGCCCGATAGCGCTCCGCATGTCAGGAAAACCTGACAAGGTTTGAAGCCAGCACGCGTGAGGTCCAGTCCAACATTCCGGGGCAGCGTGCCGCGAGCGCAGGTTCCAGTTATTGGAGAGCATCTTGAGCGACCCAGGGAGCGATCCCCGCATCTTCCTGTCGACCGTCTTGCCCCGACCCAATCAGCAGCGCCTGGTCACGGCAGTGATGCTGGCGTCCGTCGTGGTCTTTGTGGCGGTATTGCCGTTTGCTCAATGGCAACTCGCGCAGGTCTGGGGGTTCATTCCCGTCTATGAATCCGCGGTCGTCATCAACGACCTTGTCACCGCTGCGATGCTGGTCGGGCAGTTCACCCTGCTGCGCTCTCCCGGATTGCTGGTCCTGTCATCCGGCTACTTCTTTACCGCCACGGTCGCGGCGGTGCACATGCTCAGTTTCCCTGGGCTGTTCTCTGCATCGGGGCTGTTGGGTGCGGGCCCGCAAACGACAGCGTGGCTTTACATGTTCTGGCACGGAGGGTTTCCACTGTCCCTGATCGGCTATGCCCTTCTGCAAGAGAACGAGCGAACACAGCGTATCAGGTGGTCGCGCGCCGTCTCCCCCGTTCTATGGGCTGCTGGCGTCGTGCTGCTTTTGGCTTATGGGCTGACTGCGCTGGCGACCCAGCCGTCTCTCTTGCCGGCCATCATGCGCGGGAACGGTTATACCGGCGCCATGTCAACGACGGTCAGCATTGTGTGGATGCTGAATGTGCTGGCCGCAGCAATTCTGTGGCGACATCGCGGCCACTCGTTGCTGAATCTATGGTGTACGGTGGTCGCCGTCATTTCGGCATTTGAGGTGGCACTTTCTGCCGTGTTCAACAACGGGCGGTTTGATCTCGGTTTTTACGCCGGCCGCGCCTATGGTCTTGTCGCTTCCAGCTTTGTTCTGGTCGCGCTGATCATCGAACACGCCAGGCTTTACGCCATGCTGGTGAAAGCACTGGATAACGAGAGCGCAGCGCGCGCAGGCGCCTTGGAGAAAACGCAACAGCTGAATGCGGCGAACGAGCATCTCGAGCAGCGCGTCAAAGACCGCACCGCCCAACTGAGCGCCACGAACAGCGAGCTTCGACTGGAAATCATCGAGCGTAAGCGCGCCGAACATGCGCTCGAACGCTCGAGAGAGGAATTGCGTGAGCTGGCAGCGATCAGCTCGAGGGCGCGTGAGGAAGAGCGGCGGCGCCTTTCACGCGAGCTTCACGATGAGCTTGCTCAATCGTTGGCGGCGCTCAAGGTCGACATGCAGATGTTGGAGCACAAGCTTGATGCCACGAACGCGTCGGTTGCCGAACGCTTGGGCGCAATGGAACACGCCGTAGATGACATGATCCGTGCGACACGTCGTCTCGCGTCCGATCTGCGCCCCTCCATGCTCGATGATCTCGGCCTCGTACCTGCGTGCAGATGGCTTGTCGAGTCGTTTCAACGGCGCCACCGCATTCAGTGCGAACTGAAGATCGTACCCGGGCATTTTGAACTTTCCGAGCCTTTTGCATCCACCGTCTATCGCGTCCTGCAGGAGTGCCTGGCCAATGTAGCGCGCCATGCCGGCGCGTCGGCTGTACATGTACGCCTGCTCTATGAGGCGCCCACCATCCAGCTTTCCGTGCAGGACGATGGCATCGGTTTTGACCCCGCGCATCCGAGAAAGGATCTGTCTTTCGGGCTTGTGGGCTTACGTGAGCGCGCCTATCTCGTACGCGGGAGCTTAAGCATCGAATCGTCGCCAGAATCCGGAACGTTGATCGAACTCACCATTCCGCAAACGATGGCCACATCTCCGCAATTGCCGCTGCCAGCTTCCGGTGCCGGGCCAAAAGCAATGTAATCCGACATCGCCGCGACGGTCGCTCCGGCCAGCCTCATGCCAACCCGTGGCTGAGCGCGTACCGAACCAGGGCGACGTCATTTGGCAAGTTCATCCTCTCAAGAATGCGTGCCTTATAGGTGCTGACGGTTTTCTTGCTGATGCAGAGATCGTGCGCGATCGTCGCCAGTGAATCGCCTCGCGACAAGCGCAGGAAGATATCGAACTCCCGGTCGCTGAGCCGCTGATGAAGCAGCCTGTCTGCAGGATCCCCGAGATTGTGTATCAGTAGCTCAGCCACGGCCTGCGTCATGTACGTACCGCCCGATGCGGCTTTGCGGATGGCCTTTTCAAGCTCCTTGACCGCTCCCTCTTTCGTCAGATAGCCGACCGCCCCGGCTCGCAACGCGCGCAGTGCGTACTGGTCCTCAGCATGCATGGTCAGAACCAGGATCTTGAGTTGCGGAACGTCTCTGTGAACCTGGGCGATCAGGTCAATGCCACTGCGGCCGGGCATCGACAAGTCCAACACGATGACGTCGGCCGGTGTATTGCGCACCAGATCAATGGTGGATGCACCATCGATAGCCTCGCCGACAACCTCGATATCGCTCGCATCGCTCAGGATCCGACCCAATCCCTCACGAAAGACGGCATGGTCGTCCGCTATCAGCACCTTGATCATCGCGTGTCCTCTGGATCTGTGCTTCCTCTGTTCCATCGTAGGTGGCACGGCGACTCCATCCAACGCTTCGCACATGGCTTTCTGATCAAGGTCAGGAACGTGAATGCGCGCTGTTTTTGATGACCCGACGAGACCAATGCTTATCAATACCGTTCGGGCAACGGCGAGATCGTTTGCGTGATCGCCGGTGAAACGCAATGCGCACACGGACCATGAGCCGAAACATCGACGGCATAGAACGGTTGATGCCCATCAAGATGTTGTTCGCATCTGCGTCCAGAATGGTTTCTCCCCGTACCTGCATAGGAGAAAGCATCATGGCTGAATCCGATACCAAGCTTCCCGTGAAGACCGGCTCGGAAGCATCGACCAAACAAGCCGGTGGCATGCAACCCTGGCGCGCATTCGACAACCTGCGGCAAGAGGTTGCACGTGTCTTCGATGATTTCGACCGCGGATTTCATCTCTTTCCGTTTCATCGCGCCGCGCTGGATATCGCGCCGTTCTGGCGGCGCGAATGGGCATTGACGTCTGCGCCCGCAGTAGACGTTGTCGAAACCGACAAGGCTTACGAGATCAAAGCCGACCTGCCCGGCATGGAAGAGAAGGACGTCGAGGTCAAGCTGGTCAACGGCGGCTTGACCATCAAAGGCGAGAAGCAGGAAGAGACGGAAGAAAAACAGAAGGACTACTACCTGCATGAACGCCACTTCGGGGCGTTCGAGCGGTCATTCCGCATGCCAGACGGCGTCGATACAGACAAGATCCAGGCCAGCTTCAAGAACGGCGTATTGACGGTGACGCTGCCCAAGACGGACGCGGCGCAGGCGGCTTCCAAGACCATCCCCGTAAACGGGGGCTGATGTAACGGACAGCTCATCGCAAAAACAGCGGAGGACGGATGGCAGCAAATCGCTGCACGATTCGCCGCTGCGCCGATCCTGGTCTTACTCGCGGCCCGAGCGACTGCGCTCCGGCCGCGTCGTCCGGTTGACAGGATGCGACCTTGAAGTTTTGTTCTGCCCTTGAAGTCGTGGCAGCGCCCGACATTGGGTCAAGGAGTTCGAGCGTGACCTTGCCATTGGACATTTCATTTCGGGACTTTCCGTACTCCAAAGCGACCGAGGATGCTGTCATCAAACAGGCGAGCAGCCTGGCCAGGTTTCAAGCGGAGATCGTACGTTGCCGCGTCAAGTTGATTCAACTGCCTCGACAGCAGACACCCATCCAATCCGTCAGGGTTCACATTGATGTGATGACGCGCCACGATCGCCACCTCTCGGGCCACGCCACTGGCGAGGACGCCCGAGCGGCACTTTGCGAAGCGTTCAGAGAAGTCGAGTTCGCGTTGCGACGCGAGATGGTCCGTGGGCAGTCGAAAGCAACCATCGGAGCCAAGGGGGGCATGTGAGCTTGACCGTTCAAGCCGGGCGGGGTTGGGTGGATGTTCGTACAAAGCGGCGAAGGGACAAGCGCTGGGAATGCGAGTGCCGGTTCGTGTCGCCCGGTGGAAAATGCTCGTCCTGGATTTCCGCCGCCAGCGCTGAAGGCTACGTTTCCCGCGAGCTTGCCTTCAGCGCGGGTATCTTGCTCGGCAGGGAGCTTGCTGCGCGCTATGCCGTATTGACCCCGGTTGAAACGACCACGTATCAATGAAGTGGCAGGGCGAAGAATGCCGGCGCCACGCATGCTTCGCCATCCTGAAAAACACATCGTTTGCCGACGTCGCTACCGAGTCCTTTAGCGGGGCCAAGTCATCGTGCGCACGATCGCTCCATGTGCCGGCACCACAAGCGTGCCCTGACGTACCACGCCGTTATAAGACGCACTGACCTGGTACTGGCCACGCGGCAGGTGAGCGTAGAACAGCGGGCCT
>Ga0075448_10000177_pt1 | contig 22753 bp, 23 predicted proteins | sample CoawatmetaG10DNA_2_FD_72353 | JGI IMG/M metagenome (GOLD analysis project Ga0075448, IMG submission 72353) | Marine microbial communities from the West Antarctic Peninsula - Coastal water metaG108-DNA | ecosystem: Environmental > Aquatic > Marine > Coastal | place: Atlantic Ocean: West... | reverse complement strand
CCGGGCGGCCCGCGTAGACGGCGTCGCCGAACACCACGTTCGTGTCGCTCAGGTCGGTTGGCGCGACATTGGGCAGGTCCGCATAGCCCGTCAGGTTGCGACCCCGGTGCCGCACGCTGTAGTAGACATTGTCGCGTGCGGCGTCCTCGAGCATGCCGAACACCGCTGGCGACAGGTTGAGCCCGACATTGCCGTCCTCCACCGTCAGCGAGTCGACGATCGCGCGCGACGCGGCACTCAGGATGCGGTCGTTGACCGCTTGGACCGACTGGTTGATCACCCACGCGCCGCCGAACCCGAGGATCAGCGCCAGCAGCATCACCGGGATCACCATGCCCCGCAGCATGCGCGACGCTAGTGAGTGGGCTGGACCGTTTCCTGACGCCCCGTCCGGCATCATTGGGCATCCAGCACATAGCCCAGTCCGCGGATCGTGCGGATTCGCGGGCCGTCGGGCTCGAGCTTGCGCCGAAGCCTGGCCACGTAGACCTCGATCGCGTTGGGCGCGACCGCCTCGTCATAGCCGAACACCTCCGCCGACAGGCGATCCTTGTCGACGACCTTGCCGACGCGCGCCGCGAGCCGTTCGAGTACGGCCCACTCGCGGCGTCGCAGGTCGATCGTGCGGCCGTCGATCGCCACCGTGGCGCGCGCGGTGTCGATTGTCAGCCGCCCGATCGTCATCACCGGGTCTGCCTCCCCGCTCGCCCGGCGCAACAAGGCGCGGATCCGCGCCTCCAGCTCGCTCGGCTCGAACGGCTTGAGCATGTAGTCGTCGGCACCCGAGTCGAGCCCCACCAGTCGGTCCTCCAGGGCGTCGCGCGCGGTCAGGATCAGCACCGGCACCTTGTTGCCAGCGGCGCGGATCTTTCGGAGGACCTCGAGCCCCGACATCTCGGGCAGGCCCAGGTCGAGCGTGATCAGCGCGTAGGGCTCGTCCGACGCCATCTGCCAGGCGGCCTCGCCATCGCTTGCGATATCCGTGGCGTAGCCCGAGGCGCGCAGTGTCGCCGAGAGCCCACGTGCGAGCGAGGGGTCGTCCTCCACCAGTAGGATCCTCGCCACCGTCACCCCCAGTCGTTGACTCGTGTCGGCTATAAAGCGACTTTCCTGGCTAAACGGAAGCTCGATGGTCCGGGGAGGGAACAGCAAGGTGACGGGGAGGATGCCGAGACCGGTCCTGTTGCTGTTCGCGATCACCGGCTTGGCCGTGCTCGGTGCGCTCGTCTGGTGGATAGTGACGCTGGCGACGCGCGAGGATCTCCCCACCGCGGCCAAACGCGAGGGCGTCCTCGAAATCTGGTCGACGACCGACAGCGACCGGGTCAGGGAACTGCTCGCCGACTTCCGCAGGCTCCATCCTGGCATCGAGGTCGTCTATTCGGACCTGCACGGCAGCGACATGCAGTCCGCCTTCCTGCGTGCGGCCCAGGAGAAGAACGGCACCGCCGATCTGTTGTGGAGCTCGGCCATGGACCTGCAGGTCAAGCTGCTCAACGATGGCTACGCGATGACCTACCGCTCACCCGAGGCGCCCAACCTGCCCGACTGGGCGAAGTGGAAGGACCAAGCCTGGGGGATCACCGCCGAGCCGATCGTCATCGTCTACAACAAGAAGCTGGTGGCCGAGGACCAGGTTCCGCGCAGCCATGTCGCGCTGCGCAAGTGGCTCGAGGCGACGGGTCCGAATGATCGCCGCGAGGTCGCGACGTATGATCCCGTGCGCTCCGCGGTAGGCTATCTCTATCTGTCCCAGGACGAGCAGGCGTCGAACGACATCTGGCGCCTGGTGCGGGCGATGGCGCGCAACAACGTCCGGCTATACACGTCGGCGGAGGAGGTGCTGCGCGACGTGTCGGCCGGAAGGGTGGCGATCGGCTACAACATCGTCGGATCCTATGCCCTCGACGAGATGTCCAAGAACCCCAACATAGGCGTAGTCCTGCCGCAGGATTACACGCTCGTCATGTCGCGGATCGCGATGATCCCAAGCCGTGCGCGCCACCCCGCCGCGGCGAAGCTGTTCCTCGACTTCCTGCTGTCGCGTCAGGGACAGAGGCGGTTGGCCGAGCGACGCATCACGCCTGCGCGCGGCGACATCGACCTTCCGCCACCACTTGGAACCTACACCGCGCCGCTGCGCGCGATCCGCGTCGGGCCCGCCTTGCTGGTGTCGAACGACCAGCTCACCCGCCAGCACTTCCTGGCGCTGTGGGCCAAGGCGATCGCGCCGCAGTAGAATGGGCGGCGCCGGGGCGGGTTGGGACTTTTCAACGTCGCGGCCACCTCTACCCAACCCGCGCTGTCGTAGGGTTCTCCATGAGCACCCCCGCTCAGGAGATGACACATGAACACTTTGAAGATCGCCGCCCTTGCATTGCTGACGTCCGGCCTCGCCACCGGCGCACTTGCCATGCCGGCGGGCAAGCTGAAGGGCGGCCAGTATATGGGCCAGGCGAAGGTCACGTTGGCCCAGGCGCGGGCGACCGCGCTCAAGGCACGCGGCGGCACCATCACCGATCAGGAGCTCGAAAGGGAGAAGGGCGGAAGCGGACTGCGCTACTCGTTCGACGTCAAGTCGGCCGGCAGGACCTACGAGGTCGGCGTCGACGCGAAGACCGGGGCGGTGCTGGAGAATGCCGCCGAGGGCAAGAACCCCGACTGATCGTCGCGGCGCGGGTCAGGGGAGGCCCGCGCCGTGCATTTTCGTGGACGCCGAAATGTATGGAGGCTCTGCCGGAACCTGCGCAGATGCCACGAGAAGTCGAGTGGAGGCCGTGCGGTAGCGCGAACCTCGCTGCATGGCGTTCAACGGAACGGTCCCGACGCGCGGCGCCGGTTGAGGAGAAATCCAGCCGCCACCGCCAGGATCATGGCCAGCTGGGCGGAGACCGACTGCCAGGTGGGGAACAGGCCGAGCATGGTGACGCGCGGTGCGCCGGCGAGCGGTGCAATGTCGATGATCCCCGCTTCCTGGAGCGCGGCCACGCCCTTCCCCGCCAGCACGACGGTCAGCGCGGCCATTAGCCAGGCGCTGTATGAGAAGAACTTGGCGATCGGCAGATCGCGGCTGTAGCTCAGCATCGCCCACGCGATCAGGCCCAGCAGACCGACGGCCGACCCGGCACCGGCCAGCAGCATCCCGCCATTCCCCTGCGTCCAGAGCGCAGCGTAGAACAGGATCGTCTCGAAGACCTCGCGGTAGACGACGACGAACGCCAGCCCGAACAGGAACCAGGCGGACTGCCGCGACAGGGCGCGCGACATCCGCTCGCGGATGTAGCGCTGCCACTGGTCTGCCTGCGCCTTGCCGTGCATCCAGATGCCGACGGAGAGCAGGACCACGGCCGCGAACAGCGATCCGAACCCCTCGGTCAGCTCGCGGCTCGCGCCGCTGATCCCGATGGCGTAGGTCGCGACGGCCCAGGTGAGGGCGCCGGCCAGCAGGGCGCCGATCCAGCCGCCGTGGACGTATGGCAGGACCTCGGCGCGGTCCGCCTTGCGCAGGAACGCGATCATCGCGACGACGATCAGCAGCGCCTCGAGGCCCTCGCGCAGCAGGATCGTGAACGCGCCGATGAACGTGGAGGCGCTGCTCGCGGCATCGGGCGACAGCGCGGTTTCGGCATCGTCGAAAAGCCCGTCCAGGACCTGCACGCGCGTCGCGATCTCGTCCACCGGCCGGCCGTCCTGGAGCGCCGCGCGGAACTCCCCCATCGCCGCCTCGATATGACCCATCAGCGTCGCGTCCCGCGCGGTGAGCGTCGGCTCGACCGGCTCGAACCCGTCGAGATAGGCGGACAGCGCGAGTTCGCGCGCCGTCCGCCGGTCGCCGGCTCGGTAGGCCGCAAGGCTCTGCGCGAGCTTGGTTCGGGCGACGGTGAGTGAACCGGCCGCGGACTGCATCACGGCGTCCGGATGCCGGCGGAGATAGGCCATCACCGCGTCGGCCTTGGCCTGCCCGATCTCGGCGGCGAGCGCCTGCGGCGTTAGTCCCGCAAGCGTGGCGAGGTCGGGGATACGTCGGCGGAGGGAAGCGTCGTTCTTCCAGAACCGCTCGCCCTCGGCGGCCATGGCGTCCGTGAAGGCGAAGCGTCCGGCGTAGAAGGCCAGCGCCCAGCGGTCGTCGGACGGCAGCGACTCGAAGCTCTGCATGGCGGTGCCGTCGATGCCCTGGTCGATCACCTGGTAGAGCGCGAAGGCGCTGCGCTGACGCGCCCGCGCGACGTCGGCGAAAGCGATGGGGGGCGTTGCCAGCTTGGCGGCGTCGGGACCGCGCCCGTCGCCGTTCATGCCGTGGCAGCCGGCGCAGTTCTGCGCGAACAGGGTCGCGCCTCGCAGCAAGTCGGGCGCGCCGCCCGGCGCCAGCGCGATCGGATAGGCCTTGAGCAGGTCGGCCGCGAGACCGTGGGCGAGCCGTGCGACCTCATCGGGCGCGCCCTTCTTGGCGATGAGCGACCGGAGCCGCGCCGCACCGGCAACGAGCGCCGCCTTGGCCGGCGAGGCCGGCAGCCTGGTCAACCGTTCAGTGATGGAGGCGGCGAATTCGGTCATCTCGGCATATTCGGTCTGACTCTTGACCTGGCCCCGGTCGACCGCGCCTGCATAGTCGACCGCCACGTAGTCGAGCAGGCGCCAGGCCGTCGGCACGTCGGCAGCCTGCGCGATCGCGGCGCCACTGCCGAGAACGCAGAGTATGGCGGCCAGCATGGCCACGAGGCGACGCAACGCGTAATGCCCGGGCATCGTCGGGAAGCGGGGTCGGGGATGGTCGGATGTCGGCATCCGCGTCTGATAAAAGCTCTAGCCGCTAGAGGGTCAAGCGGTTTTGCGAGTTATTTGCATTAGCGATCCACGCCCCTCCTGCCGCCGCGCGGGTAAGGTTCTGGGCCGAGCGAGCCGATGATGCGGCACTCGGATATCGTCCCGTGGCCGCATTGCACGATGAGCCTATCCAGCTCCGCGCGCAGCGTGGTCAGATCGGCGAGCTTGCGGTCGATGTCCGCGAGATGCTCGCGCGCGATCAGGTCGACGGCCTCGCAAGGCTCGTCCCGCTGGTCGGACAGCCCGACCAGCGCCTTCACCAGGTCAAGGGAGAAGCCGAGCGAACGCGCGCGACGGATGAAGGCGAGCCGGGCGAGGTGGTCGGGCAAATAGGTCCGGTAGTTCGCCGCCGTCCGCCCGGGCGCGGCCAGCAGGCCAATCGACTCGTAGTAGCGGATCGTCTCGACCCTGGTGCCAGTGGCTGCTGCGAGCTTGCCGATGCTCAGTGATGCGTAGGCCATTCTTTCGTCCCATCGTGAGAAGTGTGGGGCGGGTCACGGCGTGCCACGCGGCACGAGTTCCCGTGCCCGATCGCCCAATTCAATGCGGATGCCCGTCGTGGCCGGCGGGTTCGGTCATCGCGAAGGGCAGCGCCTCCGCTCGACCGCCCTCAGCCAGTTCCAGCACTGCCTTGAACTCGTGCGGCTCCTGCGGCGCGACCGTGCTCTCGAACACGTTTCGCCGGTCGGTTTGGACGAGGTGGAGCGTCTCGCATTCGCCACCAAGGCGGTCGATGACGACCTCTGCGACCATGTCGCCCTGCGCCCGGGTGAACGTCGCCCGCATCCGCTCACCGTCCGGCGTGTCCACGATTTCCAGAACCCCCTGGGCCAGATCTCCACTGAACCGGAACGGGTCGGGCGCGTGGTGGTGGCCCGAGTCGCCAGCCGGTTGCGCCGTGGGCACGGGCAGGTCCGAGGAGTCGAACGTGACGTTCGCGCTGCGGAGCGCCGGGATGTGCCCGAGCAGTTCGGCCTTCAGCCTGCGCGAGATCGCGACGCCTTCCGCCATCGGCGCCGCCTCGTCGACCACGATGGCGACGTCCGCATGGAGCCGGTGCCCCATCCAGCGAGCGCGCGCGTCAAGCACCCTGACGATGCCCGGCACGTGCTCGGCGGCATGGCGGATCTCTTCCGTGATGCCCGGCTCCACGCCATCGAGCGTGCGCGTGATGACCGCGCGCGCCGACTGCCAGACGATGCCCAGGATCGCGACGGTGATGAGCAGGCCGATGATCGGATCGGCCAGCGGATAGCCGAACCACACGCCGACCGCGCCGAGGACCACGGCGAGCGAGGTGAGTCCGTCTGTGCGGGCGTGGTATCCGTCAGCGATGAGCGCCGCACTGTTCATCTGCCGCCCGACGCGGATGCGGAACACCGCGACGACCTCGTTGCCCACGAACCCGACTACGCCGGCCGCCGCCAGCCAGCCGAGATGCGTGACCGCCTGCGGATGGATCAGGCGGCTGATCGCCTGGTAGCCGGCGACGACCGCGCTGAAGAGGATGATCAGGACGATCAGGATGCCGGCCAAGTCCTCGACCCGGCCGAGTCCGTAGGTGAACGTCTTGGACGGCTTGCGGCGGGCAAGCACGAACGCGAACCACAGCGGAATCGCCGTGGTCGCGTCCCCGACGTTGTGGATCATATCCGCCAGCAGCGCGACCGAACCCGACAGGATCACCACGACGAACTGCAGCGCCGCGGTGATGGCGAGGATGAAGAATGACCACTTGATCGCCCAGATGCCGCGGTCGGTGGTGGTGAGCGAAGGGTCGATCACGCCGTGCGTGTGGCCATGCCCGCCACCACTGCCGTGATCATGGCCGTGGCCGGCGTGGCCGAAGACCTCCTGGCCCCCGAACCCCAGCCATTCGCGAATGCTCGTCATGCGGTGTTCCTCAGAGATACTTCGTGAGCGACTTGAACTCGCGCAGGGCCTGTTCCGGGCTGATGCCGCCGTCCGCGACCGCGTCGGCGATGCAGTGCTCCATGTGGTCGTGGATCAACGCGCGCTTGACCGTCCGCACCGTGCTTTCGACCGCCTGCAGCTGCTGCGCGAGATCGAGACAGGAGCGGCCATCGGTGAGCATCGACAGGATGGAGGCGAGATGGCCCTGGGCCTGAGTGAGGCCGCGACGGACCTCTGGATCGGAAGCATGTGACATGCACCCCCCCTACCCCCTAGGGGGGAGGGGGTCAACCGATGTAGAAGGTGAGAATAATGGACGAGGGGACCGATTCCGACGTAGGTCAGCGAATGAGTATCGAAGTATCGCGTCCTTTTTCACCAGACCTGACCCCCATCCTCGAGACCGTCCTCGATGCTGTCGTGGTGATGAGCGAGGATGGTTTGGTCCTGGCTTGGAACGCCGTCGCCGAGACGACCTTCGGTTGGACGGCGGAGGAGACCCTGGGTCGCCCCTTGGCTGACAGCCTGATCCCCGAGCAACACCGCGAAGCACATGATGAGGGATTGCGCCGCTTGGTTGCGGGCGGAAAGGCCCGCGTGCTGAACCGCCGGATCGAGATCTCCGCATTGTGCAAGGACGGTCGCGAGGTGCCGGTCGAGCTCTCCATCACGACCACGCTCAGCGACCACGGACGATGCTTCGTCGGGTTCCTGCGCGACATCAGCGAGCGACGCGATGCTGAGGAGCGACTCCACCAGCAGGCGCTGGAGGCACGCCTGACGTTCGAGATCACCCAGATGGCCTCGGAATCGGACTCGTTCGATGCCGCTCTGGAAAGCGCGCTGTCGGCGATATGCGAGATAACCGGCTGGCCGGTAGGACACGCATTGGTCGTCGCGCCTTCCGATTCACGCCTGCTTCTCTCTACGTCGATATGGGTGGAGACGAGCTTGGACGCCGCATCCGAGCTCAAGCGAGCGACCGCTGAAACCCGGTTCTCGGCGGGAGTCGGGCTGCCGGGGAGGATATTGGCTAGCGGTGAGCCGCTGTGGGTGTCCGACATGGACCATGCGTCGGACTTCCCGCGCAAGGGAACGGGTTTCCGGGGTGCGTTCGGCTTCCCGCTGAAGAACGAGGGGAAGGTGATCGCGGTTCTCGAATTCTTCACCGAGTCTCCGATCGCGCCCGATCCCGCGCTGCTCCTCACCGTCCGGACCTTGGGCGAGCAGGTCGGGCGGGTCTTCGAGCGCAAGCGGACGCATGATCGGCAGCAACTGCTAATGAACGAGCTCAACCACAGGGTGAAGAACATCTTGGCGGTGGTGCAGGCGGTCGCGCATCGTTCGCTGACCGGAGTCGCCGATCCGCAACAGGGATATGACGCGTTCATGAGCCGATTGATGGCTCTCGCGGGCGCTCAGGACCTGCTCGTCGCGCAGGACTGGTCCGGTGCGTCGCTCCGCAAGATCGTCGACACGGCGATGACCGGGTGCGGGTCGGACGACAAGCGGGTCACGGTATCGGGACCGGACATCGAGGTGCCGGCGTCGAGCGCCATATCTATTTCGCTCGCGGTGCACGAGCTCTGCACGAATGCGTTCAAGTATGGGGCGCTGTCGGTCGATGGCGGACACGTGCAGATCACCTGGGGGCCCGATCCCGGACGTGCCGACGGCCAGTTCTTCTTCGAATGGCGAGAGAGCGGCGGCCCACCTGTGTCGCCACCCTCGCGCAAAGGCTTCGGCACGAGCCTCATCCAGCGGGGAATAGCGCGCGAGCTCGGCGGCAGGGCCGAGATCGACTATGCCCCCACCGGGCTCGTTTGTCGCTTCACCGCCAGCGGACAGTCGCACCCCTGACCCGCAGGAGCCTGCCGCGCTCGCATGGCGGCGGCTTCCGATACCTATTGCGTGCGCTTGCCGTGGAAACGAAGCCAGCCGTTCAGCTCGCCGACCTCGCGGGTCTGCTCGGCGATCGCCTCGGTCGCCATCGCGCGGACCTGGCATCCTTCAGTCCCAGAGCACGATTCGGGACATCGCCATCGCGCCGCAGTGATGCTCGACCATCTTGCGAACCCAGTGTCGGTCGCGTCCACACCACTTCCTATCGCCCCCGGAGGCGGACGCCAGCAGGCAGTCGGTCGGCTAACGACCCAATTGCGGACATGCGCCCTAAAAGTTGAGTGCTCGAAACATACGCCGGTTAGGTGAAATCGATAGTTGGCAGACATTTCAATTTCCCAATGAAGGAACCCTCAACGAGACCTTTGGTTGAGTTTGCGCCAGCCGGACGAAGGTCGAAAATGCCCACAACGAAGTTGAATTCTCACCGCCAAATGCTCAACAAGGTTCCGCTGGTCACCCTAGCGTTCTGGGTGATCAAGGTTCTCGCCACCACGGTCGGCGAAACCGGCGCCGATTTCCTCAACTTTAATCTGGGCTTCGGGCTGACGCTGACTTCGCTGCTGGCGGCGGTGATCCTTGCTGGTTTCCTCTGGCTGCAATTGCATCAGGATCGCTACCTGCCGTGGATTTACTGGACCTGTGTGGTGTTCCTCAGCATCGTCGGCACATTGATCACTGACAATCTCAGCGACAATTTCGGCGTCAGCCTTTACGTTTCGGCGGCAGCCTTCGCGATCGCACTCACGGCAACCTTCGTCGTCTGGCATCGCGCCGAGCACACGCTCTCGATCCACGACATCACTAGCCCGCCGCGCGAGCGCTATTATTGGCTGGCGATCCTGTTCACGTTTGCCTTGGGCACGGCTGCGGGCGACTTGGTCGGAGAGAAAATGGGACTTGGCTATGCCTTGTCTGGCGCGATCTTCGGCGGCCTGATCGTGCTGATCACGATCGGTTTTTACGCCCGGTTGATTGAATCGGTTCTCGCGTTCTGGGGCGCTTATGTTCTGACCCGTCCGCTCGGCGCGTCTATGGGCGATTATCTTACTCAGGCGCCGAAGGATGGCGGGCTTGGGTTTTCGACCATGAGCATCAGTGCAATCTTTCTAGTGATCATCATTGTCCTCGTTGTCTTCCTCACGGTCAGCAAGGTCGATGCGACCAAGCGGGACGGCGTCGCAGCGGGCTAACTTTTGGCCACCTATCCCAAGCCTGATTTCCGCTCCCCGCCATTGTCGGCTGTTCGAGCGCCCCCGCGCGTCATTTCATCCCCGGCATGTCCTTCATCATCTCGTCGTGATCGGCCGGCGCGCTGGCGACGAGCCGCTTGTATTCCTCGGGCGTCATGCCGGGCAGCTTGCGGACGAACGCGACCATGTCCCAGATCAGCGGATCGGGGTGGGTCTTCCCCCAGGCGGGCATGGCGCTCAGCTTGACGCCATGCTTGATTACCCAGAACTGCTGGCCGGCGGTCAGGTCCTGGATTTCGGCGAGGACGGGCGCCGACGGGTAGAGGCCCTTGCTCATCTCTGATGCCTCGACGCCTGGGCCGAGATGGCAGCCGGAACACATCTCGTTGTAGAGACCAGCGCCGATCGCCACCCGCTGCGGCGAAGCCAGGTCAGCGGGAGGCTGGATGCCCCGCGCGCGCACGGCGATCGACCGGTCGCGCAGGCTTTGCAGCAGTGCATAGATCGGTCGCGTGTGGGGATCGTCGGCGGCGATGTTGTAGAAACCGAAATAGAGGAACGCGGCGATCGCGATGACCAGCATGGCAACGCTCGCGCCGATGAACGTGACGCTCGGCAGATGGTGCCTCCAGTTGATCCGCGTCATTTTCGTCCTCCCCTTCGCTTGTCGCCCATTGATTTTCAGAACCAGAGCCGCACACCGGCGACGAGGCTCGTCGATGTCGGTTTGACACCGTCCGCTCGCGCGTAATCGGCGGTCCGGCCGGACTTCGCCTCGTATGACACGCCGACATAGGGCGCGAACTGGCGCGTGACCTCGTAGCGCAGCCGCAGACCCAGCTCGGCGTCGGTCAGTCCCGCGCCGAGGCGCTGGGCGCGCATGTCCTGCGCCGACAGGTTGAACTCGACGCGCGGCTGGAGGATGAGGCGCTGCGTGATGCGCTGGTCGTAATAGCCCTCCAGCCTGCCCAGAACCTCACCCTGCGGCGAGATGAAGGCCGCGCCGGCGACCTCGAACATGTATGGCGCGAGGCCCTCGAACCCGATGGTCGCGTAGGTGCGGTTCGGGGTCGGCCGGAAGTCGTGGCGGACACCGGCCTGAAGGTTGAAATAGGGTCCGATAGCGCGGCTGTAGAGCGCCTGCACCTCGGCCGAATCGACGCCTTCGCGAAAGGTGCCCCCGCCCTCGGTCTTGACGGTCAGGCGGTTAATGTCGCCACCGAACCAGCCCTCGCCGTCCCAGCGGTATCCGTCACGGCCTTTGCGGACCTGATACTCGGCAAGGTTGAACATGACCTGATAGAAGGGCCGGCCGCCCTGCTCGCGCATCATGGCGCCGCGCGCGCGCGACATCTCGGCCGCCGGGAAGAATTGGTCGGCGTAGTGGTCGCTCGGCGCAGGTGGAGGTGGCGCATCGCCGGCCGGAAGGGCCGTGCCCGTCATCTCCATTCCCGCCATCGGACCACCGGGTATTGCCATCCCGGGCATCGCCGCCGGCGGCTGACCCTTGCCGGACATGTCCATGCCGGGCATCGCCTCCGCTCCGCTCGCCTTGCCGCCGCTCATGTCCATTCCGGGCACCGCGCCCGGCGGACTCGCCCCGGCAGCGGGCTGTCGCATATCCATTCCCGGCATAGCATCGGCGCGCGGAGCGCTGGGACTTCGACTTGGCTTTTTCGCCGCGTTTCTAGGCGGGGCTTTCGAGGTAGGCTTGCCGGCTTGAGGTTTGCGAGTGGCGGGCTTTTTGGCCGCAGGCTTCTTTGCGGGCATCGGCATCTTCATGCCGGGCATGCCCTGCATCGACTGGGCGAGCGCGGCGGAAGGCGCCGCGAGTGCCAGCGCCGAGGCGGCCGCGAGCGCGGCGGCGAGACGGGTCATGCGGCCTCTCCCTTCGGTCGCACGCTCACCGTCCGCATCATCCCCGCCATCATGTGGTAGAGGAGGTGGCAGTGGAACGCCCAGTCGCCGACCGCGTCGGCGGTGAAGTCCCAAGTCACCTTTCCGCCCGGCTGGACGATCACGGTGTGCTTTCTCGGCGCGTGGTCGCCATGGCCGGTGACCAGCTCGAAGAAGTGGCCGTGGATGTGGATCGGGTGCCCCATCATCGTGTCGTTGATGAGGTTGATCCGCACCCTCTCGCCCTGGGTGAAGGGGAACGGCTCCATCGTGTCCGACATCTTCACGCCGTCGAATGCCCACATGAACCGCTCCATGTTGCCGGTCAGGTGGATGTCGAGGCTGCGTGACGGCGCCCGCACATCGGGGTTTCGCTCGAGCGCCATTAGATCCTTGTAGACTAGCACGCGGTGGCCAACGTCCTCCAGGCCCTGACCCGGTTCGCCGGTGCGATCCATCGGCATCGGCGAGATGGTCTGAACACCCGGTCCCTTCTTGACCTCGGGCGCATAGGAGAAGTCGCGCATCTTCATCGCGCCCATGTCCATGCCGGCCACGTCGCCCGATCCGCCTGCCATGCCCGCCATCGCACCGTCCTTCGACATGCCGGGCATCTCCGACAGCGCGCCGCCCAGTGTCCCCGAGCGGTTCTGCTCGGCGGTGGGGTCGACGCCGCGCGCCTGCGGCATTGCCATGCCGGGATCCATTCCCTTTACGCCGCCCGTCTGGCCGCCGGACATGTCCATTCCCGACATGGCGCCCTTCGGCATGTCCGTGCTTGTGGTGCCGCTGGCCTTGTTATCGCCCGCGCCGGACATGTTCGACATGTCCATGCCCATGTCCTTCATGGTGGCGACCGGACGCGGCCGCAGCGGCGGGACCGCGGCCGTCATGCCGGCGCGGGGCGCCAGCGTCGCGCGGGCCATGCCCGACCGGTCGATCGCCTCGCCGACCAGCGTGAACGCCTTGTCCTCGGTCGGCGTGACGATCGCGTCGTAGGTCTCGGCCACCCCGATCTGGAACTCGTCCACCTCGACCGGCATCACGTTCTGCCCGTCGGCCTGGACGATGGTCAGGCGCAGCCCCGGGATGCGCACGTTGAAGGTCGTCATCGACGACGCGTTGATGACGCGCAACCGCACCCGCTCGCCGGGCGTGAACAGCGCGGTCCAGTTGTCGAACGGGCCGTGGCCGTTGACGAGGTAGGTGTAGGCGGCGCCCGTCGCGTCCGAGATGTCGGTCGGGTCCATCCGCATCTTGCCCCAGTCGACGCGCTCCTTGAGCGGCTGATCACGGCCCGCGAGCAGTCCGGCGAGGGTCTGGCGCTGGCGGTTGAAGTGGCCCGGATCGACCTTCATTCGCCGGAAGATCGATTCCGGCGACAGCTGGCTGTGGTCCGACAGCACGATCACATGCTCGCGGTCGAACTTGACGGGATCCGCGCCGGCGGGATCGATGACGATCGGGCCGTAGTGGCCGAGCTGCTCCTGCATGCCCGAATGGCTGTGATACCAGTAGGTGCCGTTCTGCCGGATCGGGAATTCGTAGGTGAACGTCGAGCGCGGCTTGATGCCCGGGAATGAGATGCCCGGAACGCCGTCGAACTGGGTCGGGACAAGCAGCCCGTGCCAGTGGATCGAGCTGTCCTCGTCGAGGTCGTTGATCACCTTCAGTCGCACGTGCTGCCCTTCGCGCAGCCGGATCAGCGGCGCGGGCACGGTGCCGTTGATGCCGATCGCGCGTGACGGTCGCCCGTCGATGATCATCGTCTGCCGTGCGATCCTGAGCGTGATGTCGTCGCCAGACACGCTCGGCAGGTCGGATGGGAGTCCTGCCGAGACGCTCTGCGCCCAGGCGGGCATCCAGGCGGCGAGCGCGAGGCCGCCCACGCCGATTCCCGCGCCCCGCAGCAGCGAGCGTCGGTCGATGGTCTCGTTCATCTCGGCCCCTGACATGGAACATCTTCCTTTCAATCCACTACGCGGCGCTCGGAGCGACCCCTCAAGAAATCTCCGGCCGGACAGCGACTGCCGCTTGACACCGTGTCAGGGTCAAGACCGCGAGGCACTGTGCCCGATTAGGTGACGCGGCGGCGCGGCATGCCGGCGTCTTTGGAACGCGACGTCCTCGAACGGCGCTCCGGCCGCGCGGCGTGGTCCGGGTCTAGCGTGCGAGCCGCTCGGCGAGCTTGATGCGGGCGCGCCGCAAGCGCGTCTCTACCGCCTTCTCGGTGATCGACAGCACCGCGGCGGTCTCGGCCTGGGTCATCCCCTCGACGGTGTGCAGCACCAGCGGCTCGCGCAGCGACGCCGGCAGATCGGCGATCTCACGCCGCAGCCTGTCCAGCTCCTGCCGGTCGGCGACGACGACGTCGTGCCCCGGACCGTCGGCCGGCACTGCCTCGACTGACTCGTCGATCGAGCGCGCGAAGGTCAGGAAGCGCCTTACCGCGCGTCGCCGCCCCCAATCGCGGCACTTGTTGATGGCAATCGCCGCCAGCCACGCGCGCATCGGCCGACCGGGATCGTAGCGGTGCAGCGCGCGGTGCGCGGAGACGAACGTCTCCTGCGTGAGGTCGAGCGCCTCGTCGGCGTCGGCCACGTTCCCGACGATCAGGCGGTAGACGTTGCTGCGGTGGCGGCGCAGGATCTCGGAGAAGGCGGCATCGCCTCCCGCCACGGCGAGCGTGGCGAGCTCCCCGTCCGGGAGCGAGCCGTAGTCGGGTCTCACTGGGCGTCGGCGGTGAGCGACCTGACCACTGCGCGGTCGAATGCGGCCGCCTGGTCCGGCCGCAGGATCCCGCGCATCGCGAAGATGTGGGCGAGCGTCTCCTTCTGCAGCTCGCCCATCGCGGCGTGCGACGCGTCGACGGCGGCTGTCACGCGCGGGCCGATGCCGTGCTCGGCCTGGATGGCGTCGGCCAGTCGGGCGTTGTCCGACCTGAGCTGGAGTTCCAGGGCGCGGCGGCGCAGCGCGAACCGCTGCTCCAGCGCCTCCACCTGCGACTTCTGGCGGTCGTCCAGGTTGAGCTGGTGGTGCAGGACGTCGTGCAGTTCCGACCCCTGCCGGTGGTTGGGCGAGATCAGGGTGCGGCCGACCCACACGCCGCCAACCGCCGCGACGAAGGCTATGACCGCGACGATCGCGGCGAGCTTGGCCGTCCTCACCGGTCGGCCGCAAGCAGGGTGGAGGCGGCGAGCGGCGCGGCCACGCCGAACGGGGCAAGGGGGGCCGCGGACGCGGGCGGCGCGCCGGGGCCGGCCGCCACCGTTCCCAGCGCGACCGCGCCGACACCAGCGAACGCCGCCATCCTGATCCCGGTTCGCGTCTCGCGCTGCGCGCGCACGCCGGCCATCACCGCGTCCTCGATTCCGTCGAGGCTAGGGTGGTCGGGCGCCGATAGCCGGCGCAGCGCCGTGTCGATGTCGGTCCGCATCATCTTGCTCCAGTTCCTTCGGATGGCGATACGCACCTGAGCGCGTCGGCCCTCGGATTATCCTAATCGGGCCCTCCCGCAATTCCATTCCCGCGGGGGCCAAGCGTCAGGTGCCGGGCTCCAACTAACATGGATGAGGGGCGACGCCTCAGTCCGCGTATCCATCCTGCCGGCGCCTGGCCGGTTCACGGAGAATGGATCGATGCGTTTCGGCCTTGTTGCGGCGACTGCCGCCCTTTTCGCGGCGGCGCCCGCGGTCGCCCACCCTAAGCTGCTTTCCTCCACCCCGGCCCCCAATTCGGTTGTCGCCTCGCCGGCCAGGTTGCAGCTGACCTTTTCCGAAACGCTCGTCGCCAACTTTTCCGGGGTCGAGCTGGTGATGACCGACATGCCGGGCATGAAGATGTCGTCGCCGATGCGGATGGCGGTCGCGACGGCGATCGCCCCGGACGGAAAGACGGTGCTCGTCACGTCGGCGAAGCCGTTGCCGCGCGGCGCCTACCGGCTCGAATGGCACGTGGTATCCGCCGACACGCACCGCGTGCAGGGAAGCTACGCCTTCAAGGTCAAGTGACTTTGGCCATGCTCGACGTCGCCGTCCGGTTCGCGCTCTATCTGGATCTGGCGCTGGCGTTCGGCACGGCCTTCTTCGCGCTTTGCGCACCATATGTCCGCGGCTCGATTCCGCTGCCGGGCATACTCGCATCCGCCGGACTGATCGGGATAGTGATCTCGGTCCTGGGTCTGGCGGTCCTCTCCGCATCGATGGCGGGCGTCCCCCTGCCCCAAGTCGATGCGGAGAGTGTCGCCATGGTCTTGACGGGCATGTCGCTCGGCAGGGCCTGGATGGTTCGGGTCGGCGGTCTAGCGCTGGTCGTCGCTGCCGCCGCCTTCGTCCGGCGCAGGCCCACTTCGGCGCTTTGGGCCGCCAGTTTCGGCGGTGCCCTCGCGATCGGTGGTCTCGCGTGGTCAGGCCATGGCGCGATGGACGAAGGCGCGGTCGGCTGGCTGCACCTCGTGGCCGATGTCGCACATCTTCTGGCGGCGGGAATCTGGGTCGGCGCGCTCGCCTGTCTCCTACTTCTCGTCGCACGGCCCTCTGCCCGCACCGATTCGGCTCACCTCTGGGCGACGCACCGCGCGCTCGACGGCTTCTCGCTCGTGGGGACGTCCGTCGTCGCCGTCATCGTGGTGACGGGACTGTTAAACGCCTGGCTGCTGGTGGGGCCGGGCAACGCGACGGCGCTGCCATCGACCATCTACGGCCAACTCCTGCTGGCGAAACTCGCGCTGTTCACGGCGATGGTGGGCTTCGCCGCAATCAACAGATACCGGCTGACCCCCGCCCTCGCCGCCCGGATCGATGCGCAGGAGCATCGTGCTGCGATCGGCGCCCTCAGGATCAGTGTGGCGTTGGAGACGGCGTCCGTGGTTCTGGTGCTGGCGCTGGTCGCGTGGCTCGGGACATTGCAGCCTCCCCCGTCGGCGATGTGACATGCGGTGCGCGTGCATGACCGATGCCGCAGATTGCACCACGCCCTGATGGACGACGGGTCGCTGCTCCTCGACGAGACGGGCAGGATGCTCGTGGTCGCGGGGCTGATCTGCGCCGTCCTGCTCATCCCCGTGATGGTTGTGGGCCTCATCGTCGGCATGATCCAGGCCGCGACATCGATCAGCGAGCAGTCGCTGAGCTTCGTGCCGAAGCTGCTCGCCCTGGTGCTGTGCCTCGTGGTGTGCGGGGCCGCGGTGGTCGGGCTGCTTACCTCGTTCACCACCGAGCTGTTCGGCGTGATCGGACGCATCGGGCGGTAACGGCGCAGCGCCCCGTCCCGGCGCCCGTGGTGCCGAATCGTGGAGCGGCGGTCTATTCCAGCGGGATTGTGAACGACGGCGCGTCGTATAGCGTTGATCTGGCCGCCGGCACGGTCAGGCCCTCCGCCCGTAGCTTGCCGATGACGATGGCCGCGTCCTGGTGCGACACGCGCGGATCGACCTCGACCGACGCGAGGACCGTGTTCGGGTCGAAGCCGTATCGGTAGACCGTGCCGTCGGCCTGTTTCGGATCGGCGTCGCAGTAGAGCAGCCGGATCTCGTCCTCGTGCGCGAACGCCTCGCGCTTCACGCAGAGCAGTTCGGCGAAGCGGTCGTTCGTGCCGCCGAGAGCTAGGTCGGTGAACGTCAGCGACGACATGTGGGCGGCTATCGCCTGCTGGTCTCGATATTCCACCCTGCCGGCGAACGCCTGCAGCCGCGGGGTGAGGCGGGCCGACACTGCGAGGCCATCGAGGAGATCGCCGAGTCGCGCGGTCGCCTTGATGCCGGTGTGCGTCGCGCTATAGATCCGCCACATCGCGTCGCTGTCGGCGGTCGCGGTCCAGCACTGGCCATACCAATCGGCGGCGAGCGGCTCGAGGGTGCCGAGCTCGCCGTCGGGCGTGCGGACGAGCGTGTGGGCGAGCAGGAAGTTCTCGAAGGGGTCATCCCACAGGCCTGGGCTGACCAGCCCGTTCTCGCGGCTGCGGAGCAGGTCGACGAAGCGGTCGAACGAGAAGGTGCGATGGACGAGGATGTCCAGGTCGCCGACCTCGAGGTTGATCAGCGTCGCGCCGCTCGGCGCGGTGGTTGCCCGGGACGTCATGCAAGGCAGCCCTTGGCGATCGATTCGTGATTGTCGAGCCGCTCGTCGCCAAGTGGCCGCGCGTGGTGGGCCGCCAGGTAGTTGCGGCACAGTTGGTCGAGTCGCTTTGCGAGACTTGCTCGCTTGTTCGTGCTGCTAGTGTGCGCGGTCGTAGCCATCGGGCCTCCATGTCGGGGGGCGGACTAGCGCGATCTTGGCGCAGGTTCGAGGGCGATCGCCCACGGCGGGGTCGAGTTCTTTCGGTTGTCGTCCAGCACCGCTTCCTCCTGCCAGGAGGGGATACGCGCTACGATGCGTAAACCCTCATGGGCGGCAGCGCGGAAAGCTCTTGACCCTGACATGATGTCAAACACCATTTGGGGTGCCGGAGGACCGACATGCACGATCACGGACACGGCTCGAAGACAAAGGAGCAAGGCTGCTGCGGCGGGCATCGCCCAACCGGTGGCGCTTCGACGGTGAAGGATCCGGTCTGCGGCATGGCCGTCGATCCGGCGGCGACGGCGCACCACGCGGAACACGCCGGTGTCGAGCACCACTTCTGCTCCGCCGGCTGCCGCGCGAAGTTCGTCGCCGATCCCGATCGATACCTGGGCGATGCGCCGCGTGCCGCGCCGCAGGCGTCGCCCGGGACGATGTGGACGTGCCCGATGCACCCTGAGATCCGCCGCGACGGCCCGGGGACGTGCCCGATCTGCGGCATGGCGCTCGAGCCGGAGGAGCCATCGGTCGACGATGCGCCCAATCCCGAGCTAGTCGACTTCACGCGCCGCGTGTGGGTGGCAGGCGCGCTGACCGTGCCGCTGCTCGCCGTGTCGATGGTCGCGGAGGCGCTGGGCGTGGCGCTGGTGCCGGTCGCGTGGAATCCCTGGGTCCAGATGCTCCTGGCCGCGCCGGTCGTGCTATGGGCGGGCCTTCCTTTCTTCCAGCGTGGCTGGACCTCGATCGTAACGTGGCGGCTCAACATGTTCACGTTGGTGTCGATCGGCGTCGGGGCGGCCTTCGCCTACAGCGTCGTCGCCACGGTCGCGCCGGGACTATTTCCCGATACCTTCCGCATGCACGGCATGGTCCCGGTCTATTACGAGGCGGCGGCCGTTGTGGTGACGCTCGTCCTGCTCGGCCAGGTGCTCGAGCTGCGTGCGCGTGCCGCGACGGGGCGCGCCATCCGGGCGCTGTTCGACCTGGCGCCCAAGACGGCGATCAGGATCGGCGCCGATGGTGCCGAGCAGGAGGTGTCGCTTGACGAGGTCGCGGAGGGCGACCGCCTGCGCGTCCGTCCGGGTGAGGCGGTGCCGGTGGACGGCGTCGTCGTCGAGGGCCGCTCGTCGGTCGACGAGGCTATGCTGACCGGCGAACCCGCGCCCGTTCTGAAGGAGGCGGGTGCCGAGGTGACGGGGGGAACGGTCAACGGGACGGGTTCGTTGACCATCAAGGCGCGGGCGGTTGGTTCGGACACCGTCCTTGCTCGGATCGTGAAGATGGTTGCGCAGGCGCAACGCAGCCGCGCGCCGATCCAGGCGGTTGCGGACCGGGTCTCCGGCTGGTTCGTCCCGCTTGTGGTCGCGGTCGCCGTCGTGACGTTCGTTGTCTGGAACCTCGTCGGGCCGGAGCCGCGCTTCGGCCACGCCCTGCTGAACGCGATTGCCGTGCTGATCATCGCCTGTCCCTGCGCGCTCGGGCTGGCGACGCCGATGTCTATCATGGTCGGCACCGGGCGCGGCGCGCACGCCGGCGTTCTGGTGAAGGACGCCGAGGCGCTGCAGCTGCTCGAGCGCGTCGACACCCTGGTGATCGACAAGACGGGCACGCTGACCGAGGGCCGTCCGAGGCTCGTCGATGTCGAGGTCGCGTCGGGCTTCTTCCCGGCTGATGTCCTTTCGGCGGCTGCCGCCGTCGAGGCTCGATCCGAGCATCCGCTCGCGCGCGCCATCGTCGACGCCGCACGTGATCAGGGCCTGGAGACGGTCGTGGCGCGCGATTTCGAGTCGCAGACGGGGCTGGGCGTCAGCGGGTCGGTCGGCGGGCGGCTGGTGGCGATCGGCAACGCGGAACAGATGGAGCGGGTCGGCGCGGATGCCGCTCCGCTCGGGTTCTCGGCGGAGCGCCATCGCGGCACCGGCGCGGGCGCGATGTTCGTCGCGATCGACGGACGGCTTGCGGGCATCCTCGTCGTGACGGACCCGGTCAAGGAATCCGCCGGCCCGGCGATCGCGGCGTTGCGCGAGGAGGGCCTCCGGATTGTGATGCTGACGGGCGACGCCGAGGCGACCGCGAAGGCGGTCGCCAACGCGATCGGCGGCATCGACGAGGTCCACGCCGGTCTCCGTCCCGAGGACAAGGCGCGCATCGTCGCCGAGTTGCGCGCGAAGGGTGCGGTGGTCGCCATGGCGGGTGACGGGATCAACGACGCCCCCGCACTCGCCGCAGCGGACGTCGGCGTCGCGATGGGCACGGGGACCGACGTCGCGATCGAGAGCGCGGGGGTGACGCTCACCAAGGGCGATCTCGCGGCGATGGTGCGTGCGCGGCGCCTGGCGAAGGCGACGATGCGCAACATCCGCCAGAACCTCTTCTTCTCGTTCCTGTTCAACGGGATCGGTGTGCCGGTCGCCGCCGGCGTTCTGTATCCGGTCGCTGGGATCCTGCTATCGCCGATGATCGCCGGTGCCGCGATGGCGCTGTCGAGCTTCACCGTGGTGACCAACGCGCTGCGGCTTAATGCCGCGCGACTGTAAGGCCGATGGGGTGGTGGTGTCGTCAGGGCGCGGTCGGAAGCTCGACGGCCGCTGACAGACCGGGCAGCAGATGTTCGAGCACGAGGCGACCGCCATGCAGGCGTGCGATGCCATTCACGATCGCGAGGCCCAGACCGTTGCCGGGCGTGCTGCGTGCCTCGTCGAGGCGGCCGAATGGACGCAGCATCCTATCGACGGCCTGTGGGTCGACCCCCGGCCCATCGTCGGCGACGACGACGCTGGCCACGTCGCCCCGGACGTTCACGCTGACGCCGATCCAGGCGCCATCGCGCGAATGCTTCAGCGCGTTGTCGACCAGGTTGGCGACGGCCTGGGTCAGCAGGTCCGCGTCGCCGCTGACGACGGCGGTTCCTTCGCCCGTCCATTCGATACATCGTCCCGAGGCCTCGATCTCGGCGCGATAGGCGTCGACCACCTGCTCGCCGATCGTGACCAGGTCCACGCGGGTGAAGTGCGCGCGTGCCTCGCCGGAATCGATCTCCGCCAGCGCGAGCATCGCCTCGAACAGGCGCAGCGCTTGAGCGATGCTGTCACTCGCCGTATCTATCGCCCGGAGCCGCACCTCCTCGCTTCCCGAGTGCCTGGCCGCCTGGAGCGCATGGCTCGCGTGCGTCAGCGGCGTGCGCAGGTCGTGGGCGATCTCGGCCGACACGCGGCGGACGGCCGCGAGCAGGGTGCCGATGCGGTCGAGCATCCGGTTGATCGCCACACCCAGTTCGTCGACGTCGTCGTGCGTCTGGCCGATCCGCACCACCCTCGACGACAGGTCACCGGCCTCTACCGACCGGACGGTGGCGACGATGCCCTCCATCCGGCGGAGCGCGCGGCGCGTCACCACGACGCTCGCGATGAGGCCGAGCAGCAGCGCCACGGCGCCGGCGGGGAGGATGACGCCGAACAGCGCCTCTCGCACCTCCTCGCCCCTGGCGAGATCCTCGCCGACCGCGATCACCGTGCCGTCGCTGCGCCGCATCGTGCGCGCGAGCATCTCCTCGCCCTGGCTCCGCCCGCCGGCCGATGCCGGGATCCGGAACCGGTGCCACCCCGGTCCGCGCGGAACCGTCGTCATGTCGCCAGCGGCGACCCGTCCCGCCGGATCGACCAGCAGGTAGTCGAGCGCCCCAGGTCGGGAGGAACGCCACCCGATCGCGGCGGCGGCGCCCGCGATGCCCTCGCGGTCGAGTTCGCTTGCGACGGCGTCGCCCTCGACGGTGATCCGATCGCGAGCGGCCAGCTCGACGCTGCCCCTAGTGGCGAACCATGCGCCTCCCAATGCGCCGCCGATCGCGAGCGCGAGCAGCGCGGCGTTCAGCAGCGAGATGCGGAACACGGTGGAGCGGAGGAGCTCAGCGGGCCAGCGCCACATAGCCCTCTCCCCTGACGGTGTGGATGATCTGGGGATCGCCGCCCCGGTCTATCTTGCTGCGCAGGCGGCTTACGTGGCTCTCGACAAGGTTCGTGCCCGGATCGAAGCGGAAGTGCCAGACCTGCTCGAGCAGCATCGTCCGCGTCACGACCGAGGGCGAGCTCAGCATCAGGAGCTCCAGCAGCTGGAACTCGCGCGGCATCAGCGTGATGCGCGTCGTCCCGCGATGCACGGTGCGGGCGAGCCGGTCGAGCACGAGGTCGCCGATCGTCAGCTGCGCCGGGGACGCCCCGGTCCGCCGGGCGAGGGCCTCGACGCGCGCCTCCAGCTCGTCCATCGAGAACGGCTTCACCAGATAGTCGTCGGCGCCGCCCTTCAGCCCCGCGACCCGGTCGGCCACCGAACCCAAGGCGGTCAGCATCAACGCGGGTGTCCGGTCGCCACGCTCGCGCAGCGCGAGCACCAGATCCAGTCCGTCCTGGCCCGGTAGCATGCGGTCGACAACGAGCACGTCATGGCCACCCTGGTCCGCCATGCCGGCGCCCTCGCGGGCGTCCTGCGCGCGTGCCACGTCGTGGCCGCGTTCGGTCATCGCCGACACGATCGCGTCGGCGACGGCGTCGTCATCCTCTATCAGCAACAGGCGCATGCGACGCCCCTTCCGTTTTTTCCAGCCCGGCCTTGGGCCAACGATACGCCAGAACCAATGCCGGAAGCACGATGAGGCTCATCAACGTCGACGTGATGAGACCGCCCAGGATCACCGCCGCCATCGGTCCCTGCACCTCGCGCCCCGACTGCCCGGCCTCGAGCGCGAGCGGG
>Ga0075448_10000171_pt1 | contig 23139 bp, 23 predicted proteins | sample CoawatmetaG10DNA_2_FD_72353 | JGI IMG/M metagenome (GOLD analysis project Ga0075448, IMG submission 72353) | Marine microbial communities from the West Antarctic Peninsula - Coastal water metaG108-DNA | ecosystem: Environmental > Aquatic > Marine > Coastal | place: Atlantic Ocean: West... | reverse complement strand
GAACGGCGTACGTTTTGAAGAAATGCCAGCGTTGCTTGCCAAAGACAATGTCAGCTACGCCGAATTCCGCGAGGGCCTGCGTGAAGATTTGACGCTCAGAGAACTAAGAGGCATTGAGGTCGTGCGCAGCATCCGGGTATCCGAGCGTGAGATTACACAGTGCAAACTGGACATCGAAAACAATGTTGTCGTCAATTCTGATTGGCAGTTATCGCACATCCTCTTATCAATTCCGGAATCAGCATCATCAGATGTCGTTCTCGCTTTAGAGCAAAGCGCAGCGGATATTTACTCGCGACTGCAAGACAACACCGATTTTCGCGAGCTCGCAGCACGGTATTCTGAAGGCTCGACGGCACTCGAAGGCGGATCCCTCGGGTGGTTGAGTGGTCAGCAGATCCCATCGATATTCATCAATGTTTTACAGAACATGAAAGCGGGCGATATCACCGAACCATTCAGAACATTGAATAGTCTGCATATAGTCAAAGTCGATGACTTACGACTTACCGTTGAGCGTAGCGAAATAAATCAGTTGAAGATCAGGCATATTTTAGTCGAGCCAAACGAAATCATTGACGATGCGACGGCAAAGCAGCAACTGAATAACGCACTCGATAAGATTCGCGGCGGTGAAGATTTTGGACAACATGCCAAGTTGCTGTCCGACGATACGGGTTCTGCAGGCCTTGGTGGCGATCTAGGCTGGGCGGAAATATCCGCTTACACTCCTGAATTTAAGGTCGTAGCAGATTCAGCTGAAGTCGGCGCGTTAACTGACCCATTCCGTACACAATTCGGCTGGCACATTCTTGAAGTCCTCGGTCGTCGCGTCTACGACAACACTGAAGAGCTAAAAGAAATTAACTGCATCGGTCGCATCCGCAACGGCAAACAGGAAGAGGAACACTTGCTGTGGCTGCAACGAATGCGAGATGAGGCTTTCGTCGACTCGCGCATCTAGATATGGCGCTCGATAAACCCCTTGTAATCACCGCTGGAGATCCGGCCGGCATTGGCCCTGAGCTCTGTTCTTCGCTTGTTGATACGGAATTTCTATCCGACGTCGTTGTTATCGGCGACGCATCGTTACTCGATGATCGCTTGACGGTGATCGACATGCCTTTTCCAGCACCAGTTGAAGCCGGACGTCCCGATTCTGCGAATGCCAAGACTCTGTTGAACGGGCTTGAGCTGGCCGTCCAGGGTTGCCTCAACGGTCGCTTCTCCGGAATGGTCACGGCCCCGCTAGCCAAGAACGTCATAGCTAACTCGGGTATAACTTTTATAGGTCATACTGAATTCCTAGCAGAGCTGACTGGCGTAGACCTCCCCGTCATGTTGCTGGTCGCTGACGACCTCCGGGTTGCTCTGGCGAGTACACACATGCCGCTACGAGATGTACCTGACTTCATCACCAAAAAACGATTAACTGACGTGCTACAAATTTTGCACGACGATCTTAGATCAAAATTTGGAATCGAGACTCCGGAGATCGTGGTCTGTGGCCTCAACCCACATGCCGGTGAAGGCGGTCATCTAGGCAAAGAGGACGATGACGTTATCGCGCCCGTTGTCGAGGAGCTGTCGGAGTCTGGAATGAACATTCGCGGACCGTTAGCCGCAGACACCGCGTTTACACCCGCGGCCGGCCATAAAGACGCCATCCTCGCCATGTATCACGATCAGGGCCTTCCTGTGTTGAAATACGCGGGATTTGGACATGCGGTTAACGTAACCTTGGGTTTACCCATCATTCGCACCTCCGTCGATCACGGAACAGCGTTCGATCTGGCCGGTACTGGCACGGCCGATGCGGGTAGTCTCATCGCCGCAATAAAACTCGCAAAAACCATGGCGTCTACTTGATGCCGGGCCATCGCTCACGCAAACGTTTCGGTCAGCACTTCCTAGTCGATCCGGGTGTCGTCGACGCCATCTTGCGCTCAATTCACGCGACCAAAGACGATGTCGTAGTTGAAATTGGTCCAGGTCGGGGAGCGATCACCACTGCGCTGGCTGCCGATGCGGGCCACCTACATGCCATTGAGCTCGATCGCGATCTCGTCGGCCGACTTAAGCGCCAGTACCGCGATAACCCGACCGTGAGCATTCACGAGGCTGATGCGCTGTCATTCGATTATTCGACGTTAGGTCATAGACTTCGCATTGTCGGAAATCTTCCCTATAACATCTCCACCCCACTGCTCTTTCACCTGCTGAAATTCAGAGACCGCATTATCGACATGCACTTTATGTTGCAAAAAGAAGTTGTGGATCGAATGGCGGCCGGGCCAGGAAGTAAGGCCTATGGTCGATTGGGGATCATGCTTGGCTGTCATCTCAACATCGAGTCACTGTTCAACGTTGATAAGTCGGCTTTCGACCCACCGCCAGAGGTCACATCGGCTGTCGTTCAACTCGACCCCTTGCCATCGGGTACATTCGACATTCAAGATAACGTGTTGTTGTCGAAAATTGTGACTAGCGCATTCATGAAGCGTCGGAAAACCATACGCAACTCCCTTAAAGATATCGCTGAGGTCGCTGATCTTGAAGCCGTTGATATCGATTCCGGACTGCGACCCGAGCAAATCAGTATTTTGAAATACGTCGAACTCAGTAACCATCTCGCCGGTCGCTTAAGTTAGAATATCGCGATGCAAGAAACTCAATGTGATATCAGAATTCAGGTAGCGACCAGCTATATCGATGATCAATCCGAGCCGAACGCCGATCGCTATGTATTCGCGTACACCATCACGATATCGAACAGTGGCGATGTGGCAGCACAGTTGATTAGTCGTCATTGGATCATCACCGATGCCAACGGCAAGGTACAAGAGGTTAGCGGCGACGGCGTCGTCGGCGAACAACCACACCTCAGCCCCGGTGAAGAATTTCGCTACTCCAGTGGCGCAGTGCTGGAGACGCCAGTCGGTGCTATGCAGGGCATGTATCGTATGGAAGCGGACGGTGGAGTTGCATTTGACGCGCCTATCGCGCCGTTTACGCTTGCCGTACCCGGACTGCTGAACTAGGTCAAGCCACATGGCCGTATACGCGATCGGCGACATTCAGGGATGCTATGACCCGCTTCGACGGCTCCTTGATACATTGGAATTCGATCCGTCCCGCGACACACTTTGGTTTGTCGGTGACCTCGTAAATCGAGGCCCTAAGTCCCTAGAAACATTACGCTATATAAAGGACCTGGGCGAGTCCGCGATTACCATACTGGGCAACCATGACCTGCACTTATTGGCACTTGAGGCTGATGCTGTTGAGGGTGGTAAGTATTCTGAATCCCTCCAAAAACTACTCAACGCACCTGATGCCGGTGAGCTTTGCGAGTGGCTAAGACACCGCCCATTGGCACACTATGACGAAGACCTGGATACGATGATGGTTCATGCTGGAACTCATCCAACGTGGTCCGTAAGAAAGACAATGGCGTGCGCTGCTGAAGTTGAAGACGAACTTCGGGCTGGTGATTTTCGAATATTGCTGGAGAAAATGTACGGCAACACACCGACTAGCTGGTCCGGAAAATTGCGTGGTTACAAACGACTGCGATTCATAATCAATTGCCTGACTCGTATGCGTATGATCACAACGAACGACCGATTGAATTTCTCACATAACGGAGCACCGTGGCACGCACGAAAAAATCTGCTGCCCTGGTACATGGCCGAAGGCCGGGCTACCGCCGAAACACGAGTAGTCTTCGGGCACTGGTCGCAGCTCGGCTTAGTCGTGACGCCGGACCTCATCAGCGTTGACACTGGCTGCGTCTGGGGCCGACAACTCACCGCCGTCAAATTAGATAAGCGCACTCCACGAGTGATTCAAGTCGCCGGGCAATCTATCCGTTCGTACGTCCTGAACTCGAAGGAAAATTGATTCAACTCGGTCGCGGCGTGCTCTTCTAAATCAACAATTTTCCAGATATCTTCAGCGATGTCCGGAAAAAATGCATCGCCTTCTACGTCTATATGAACGCGGGTCAAATACAGCCGTCCAGCCTTCGGTAGAAACAGATCGTAAATCTGGCTACCACCGATAACCATGATTTCTTCAGCGTCGCCCGCGGCGGCGAGCGCTGCTGTCGGCGAAGCAACGACGTCGCATCCATCGGCAGAGAGGTCTGACTGCCGAGTAACCACAATGTTCTGACGTCCCGGCAACGGTCGCCCAATAGACTCCCACGTCAAACGACCCATCACGATGGGCTTGCCCATCGTTAGTGCTTTGAATCGTTTCAGGTCATCCGATATTTTCCAGGGTAACCCACCCTGCATGCCGATCACGTTGTTCGTCGACGCGGCGACAATAATACTGATCATGAACGTTCCTGCTAGACCGCGACCGCGGCTTTGATGTGTGGGTGGGACTCGTAATTTACGATTTCAAAGTCCTCGTACTGATAGTCGAAGATACTGTTCGGCCTGCGTTTGATCGCTAATTGCGGCAACGCTAACAACTCGCGACTGAGCTGTTCATCCGCCTGCTCCAGGTGATTGGAATACAGATGACAGTCGCCGCCCGTCCAGACAAAGTCACCAACATCAAGATCCGCCTGTTGGGCGAGCATGTGTGTGAGCAGTGCATAGGACGCGATATTGAACGGTACGCCGAGAAAAATATCGCAGCTTCGTTGGTACAACTGGCAGGATAACTTGCCATCAGCAACGTAGAACTGAAACAAACAATGGCACGGTGGCAATGCCATGTTCTCAATTTCCCCAACGTTCCATGCGCTTAGCATGATGCGTCGGGAATGCGGTGATTCGCGGAGCTGCTGCATTATCTGCGATATCTGATCAATAGAACGTCCATCGGGTGTTGGCCAGTTGCGCCATTGCACGCCATAAACCGGTCCCAGATCGCCATTGTCATCCGCCCAATCGTCCCAGATCGAAACGCCATTGTCCTTCAGGTATTTGATGTTGCTGTCACCCGTTAAGAACCACAGCAACTCATGGATAATCGAACGCAGGTGAAGTTTCTTGGTGGTAACAAGGGGAAAACCCTCGCTAAGATCGAAGCGCATCTGGTGGCCAAATACGCTGACCGTACCGGTACCCGTGCGATCTTCCTTGACCGTGCCGTTGTCCCGCACATGACGCATGAGATCAAGATATTGACGCATCTTAGGCTTTCGCCTCCGCCGACCGATAAGCCATGACGACGAGCACAAGTCCGGCCAAAACCATTGGCACGCTCAGAATTTGTCCCATCGTGACCCAACCTAAGGCCAGATAATCGAGATGGGCATCCGGAATGCGGTAAAACTCGACTGCAAAACGGAAAATACCGTAGAGCAGTAAGAACATTCCTGAAGCAGCTAGATATGGCCTCGGTTTGGACGAGTAGAGCCACAAGATAAAAAACAACAGGAAGCCCTCAAGAATGGCCTCATAGAGTTGCGATGCGTGCACGGATACGCCGTTTACGATGAATGACCAGGCAACATCTGTGGGCTTTCCCCAGAGCTCACCGTTGATGAAATTTCCTATGCGGCCGAAACCGAGACCGAGCGGCACGATGGGTGCGACGAAATCTGTCATCCTCCAGATAGAGTGACCCAGCTTTCGGCCGTACAGCCACATGGCCGTCATAACTCCGGCGAGTCCACCGTGGAATGACATACCGCCTTGCGTAATCTTGAACAGGTACAACGGATCGCTGGTGAGTTGATCCCAGCCGTAGACAATTGCATAGCCAACACGGCCGCCGACAATTACGCCGAGCATGCCGTAGAAAAGAAGATCGTCAACCTGATCGGAGTTAACCGGAGAATCGGCGCGTTGGCAGCGACGCTTTGCCAGCCACCAAGCGAGCAGGAAAGCCATGACGTACATCAAGCCGTACCAGCGAACTTTGAGTGGTCCGAGCGCAAATATGATCGGATCGATCTCGGGATATGTCAGCATGAAATCCTGTCAGTCATCGAGTTAAGATACGTATCATAGTCAGTTTCCAGACCGCGTCATAGTGGCTGCCACCACAGGAACCGAATAAATGCCAAATCACCTCGCTGATGAGTCCAGTCCGTACCTGCAGCAGCACGCTGAAAATCCTGTGGACTGGTTTCCATGGGGAAACGAGGCCTTTGAGGAGGCCCGGAAAACAGGAAAGCCGATATTACTGTCGGTGGGCTATTCTGCATGCCACTGGTGTCATGTCATGGCGCATGAGTCTTTTGAGGATGATTCGATAGCAGCGGTGATGAATCGCTTGTTCGTCAACGTGAAAGTCGATCGCGAGGAGCGACCCGACGTCGATAAAATCTATCAAACTGCTCATCAGCTGCTAACCCAACGTGGTGGTGGCTGGCCCCTGACCATGTTCCTCGACGGAGAAAACCAGCGGCCGTTTTTTGGCGGCACCTACTTCCCGAATGAAGCTCGTCATGGCATGCCCGCGTTTGCGGACTTACTGGAAAAAGTCGCGATGTACTTTGAGGAACAGCGAGACGAGGTACGTGCGCAGAGCGAACAGTTGCTGGGTGTATTCAAGAAAATCGAACCAAGCCGCAGTGACGAAGACGTTATTCTCGACGCCACACCACTGCAAAGAGCTCGAGATACTTTCGCGCAAAACTTCGATCGGGACTTTGGCGGCTTTGGCCCAGCACCCAAGTTCCCCCACGCAACGACGATAGACAGGCTTCTGCGCCAATGGCGCACCACCGCCAACGATGCTGAACCGGATCTTGACGCGCTGCTGATGTCAACATTGACACTGACTCGCATGGCCGACGGCGGCATTTTTGATCATGTCGGTGGTGGCTTTTGTCGTTACTCGGTCGATAAGTATTGGCAGATTCCGCATTTCGAGAAAATGTTGTACGACAACGGCCCGTTGCTGGCCCTATACGCGCAAGCGGCGATCGCGACCGGCGAGTCATCGTTCTTCGACACAGCAAATGCGACAGCTGACTGGATGCTCGCTGATATGCAGGCGGACAATGGCGGATTCTTCTCGTCACGTGATGCGGACTCGGAAGGTGAAGAAGGCGTGTACTACTTATGGACGCCCGAACAGGCTCAAAAACTGCTGGGTGACGACTACACCGTATTTGCCAATCGCTTTGGTCTCGATATGGATACGAATTTTGAAGGGCAATGGCACCTCACTGTGCGTGCGCCAATCGCCAATGACGATGACTTTGCTGCGATCGAACGCTCGAAGAAGATTTTGCTGACTGAACGTGAGACTCGCATCGCACCCGGGCGTGACGAGAAACAACTGACGTCATGGAACGCGCTGGCTATCCGCGGTCTGGCGATTTCGGGTCGCGCGCTGAACAGACCAGAGCTCACTTTAGCAGCTGTAAGAGCTGTTGATTTTATCCGAGAAAACCTAATAAAGAACGATCGATTGCTGGCCAGCTACAAGGATGCGCAAGTTCGTTTTCCGGCTTACCTCGATGACCATGCATTCCTGCTCGATGCACTTCTGGAGTTACTACAGTCAAACTGGAGTACAAAGCATCTGTCGTTCGCTATGCAGCTGGCCGATCTCATACTCGAACACTTTGAAGATCTCGAACGCGGTGCTTTCTACTTCACCGCGAACGATCATGAAACGCTAATTCATCGGCCCAAATCAATAGCGGATGAAGCTGTGCCATCCGGCAACGGAATCGCTGCATTCGCATTGCAACGGCTAGGCTTTCTGCTCGGCGAAACGCGTTACCTGGATGCCGCCGAACGGACACTTAAGGGTGCATGGCAGGGTATCGAAGAATATCCGCACGGACATGTCAGCTTGATAACTGCGCTGGAGGAATACCTGCATCACCCAGAGATTATCGTAATTCGCGGTGAGTCTGAGGAAATTGAGCGCTGGCGCGACTCAGCAGCCAAGTTATACGCGCCGCAACGGATGATTTTCGCGATCGATGCGAACGAGGAAAACCTACCGGGTGCATTAGCCGATAAAGTGGCGCGTGAAGGTGAATCGGTTGCTTACAGGTGTGTTGGCACCCACTGCGAACTACCCATAACCACATGGGAAGCACTCGCCGCAGAACTCAGTGAGGCTACTGACTGACTGACTCGGCGCACTATGAGATGAGAGCCCTCACCCCAACTCGTCTTCAAGCGTGTAGCGCTCGCTGCGCCGCTGCATAGCCGCACCTAGCTCCGGCATCACCCACAGCTCAATCGGTTTTTTCCCTCGTATCTGAAAATTCTGTCTGCCTCGTTTTTCCTGTCTATAACGCACGCAGCCCCAGGGCACCTGAATGCAGGCTGGCACTTTCTGCGGACCGGGGCCACCATAGAGTATCCAAAACCCATCGTCGTCCAATACAATATCGACTTGCGAATAATTGAACGACCCGACCTCAATGCTCTCGCCTTTGAAGGCGGCAGATATTGGCCGTTTATCGGTTTCGTAAAGCTTGGCTAGCTCTCGCCAAACACCAACATATTTAGCCGGCTGATACATAACAGCTGCGATAGCAACAATCGCAAGAATGGCGATGACGCCGATAGGTGAGGCAAGAAAGTTCATGTCGGTATTTTAGAAAAATAAAAAATAGGCCTAATGACCTCTTTCTATCATTATTTTACTCTTAGTATTTCGTCTGGACAATCTAGATGATCCTCAGTCAGATTTTAATTTAACTGCAGTGTGATCCATCAATCATCGTCAAGACAACGTCTTGTAAATTCGTCCTGCATAGCGATAATTTTACCTTTACTTTGAGCTATTTCATCTTCCTGATTATCTGTCAAAGCGTCAATCCTAGGTATGATGAGTAAGCTCAATGCAAGGACCCAATTTCTAGATGCGCGCTGCTCGCCTGACAATCTCTCCAGGTTACTCATTTCTTGCGTAAGAAGCATTTCTACATTTCTACAAGCCATAGTTGTATAGGGAATTCTTGATACAGATGCCGGCTGAATACTAGATGGAGCTGCAGCACATCCCACTAACGTAGCTAGCGTAATTACTATTATTCCCTTTTTCATAATGACTCTCTCTAAATTAATCTGCGACATAGGAATACGCCTAAATCTTTGATATTGCAAAGATTTAGAATGATTGAAGTTTAATTTAGTTAATCAGACACAAATGGACGAAAAGGAGATTTGGTGCATGTGTGGCCATTGAGGTGATAACTGATTGATTAAAGAAAGTATTACTCTATGCGGCCTTAAGAGCCAAAAGCAGTGCGTCTCCAACCATCATCACTACGACGAATCTCGTAAGCCGGCCAGTATTGGTTGTCGAGCTTCAAGGTGATGACTTCTGCCGTACCATTCCAGGTAACGGTTTTCAGTCGAACTGATTCTCGATGCTCGGTATTTTTCACGGCATTGATAAACGCCTGCAAGTTTGGTGTTGCAACCTCATTCACTTCAACAACTCGGCGTCCAGCCCAAAGACCGTAACGTGTCGCTGGAGACCCATAGCTAAAATAGGCAACATAAACGCCGTCAGTCGCGATACCGCGTTGAGCCGCCATGGCCCGATGCGGGTCTTGTAACAACGCGCCCGCCCAAGAAACAGCCCTATCTATACCGCGGCCGCTCAATTTAGCTGTTTCAACTGATAATTCGCGGACCCCATCATTCCGCCATACGGTTACCAGCACTTCCGGTTTTTGCACGGCGTTTTCCAGCGCTCGATAAGACGTCACAACGTCGCCATCGATCGCTAAAACGATGTCACCATTCTTGAGTAATCTCGCAGCAGCAGTATCTGCAACCAGTCGCGTAATGCTCAGAGCGCGGCGGCGCACCGGATTGTTTTTCTCCAGTCGAGCGATCCACTCTTCGTCAACGCCCATCTTGCGCGCCGCAAACAACGGCGCATAGACGAACTCGGCTTCCAATGAATAGAACGGTCGGCCATTACGAACTATGTCCAGAAACTGTGAAATCACCTCGCTACCGATACCTCGATTAAATTGCGTTGCTTCGCCGCCCGACTGCAGTACAAAGCTCGACCAACTCGCCGACACACGGCCTTTGTTATCAACCAATACACCATCGAAGTCCGTCGGCGCTGTAACGAGGTCGATTCCCTCAATATTCGAATCACGGAAACGCAATGTTTTCGATAACGGCAGTACCAATGGATCTACTGATGAAACTTTACTTTCCTGATGCACGAGCTGATGATCAGGCTTGATGCCTACGACCAGAACATCGTCACCTGGCGTAAGAGGTGTCGTATTGAATTCGGCACTTTCGATGGGTGTATCACCGATGCTCTTTGGGTCGTAAGAAACGATTGCGAAGTTATGCAATGGATGTAGCTGCACGATCTTCGCGTCAACCTCAAGAGAGCCGGCAAATGTAATCTTCACATCACCGATGGCTATTGGAACTGTGTTGCGGTCGACTACAACGTAGCCACGCTCTTTGTCGACGATCAATCCTGTGCCGTAGTAGTGCCGTTCCGAGACACCCGATAGCGTATACGGAAGATCGAACGTTATAACGACCAATGACGGTGCAATCTTTTGTAGGCGCGGATCGTCATAGTCGTTCAGTTTTGTGCTTCCGACTTCGACGGGCGGCGACTCCGGACCAGCCGCAAGCGTGCGACATGGCCATGCGCCTGTATCATCATCCCGAATGCATCGCTTTACGGGGAACCAAACACGATCCATTTCCAGAAGGCGTACTACGGAGTTCTGTGGATTCTCCATGTTGACATAACGAACCGTGGCACGTTCGCCGTCGGCAAGTTCATTCAGTGCCGCCTCAAAATCATCCAGATTTTCCATCGGCTCGCCGTCCATCTCGACAATAACGGCTCCACGAGGAATTGCTGCCTTCGACAGTAGATAACCAGGATTGGCTACATAAACGCCACTCGCCTGTCGGTTGTAGTATCGAGCTTGTTGATAGGACAAGGTATTGACAATGCCGTCACCGAACTCCAGATATTCATCCGGCGTTATCGCATGTAAGTCGTCGACCGTAATCATTTGTACGATATGCCTGCCACCGCGTTCAATCTCGATCTCGATCTCTTCACCGACTTTACTGTCGAGCACGGCACCGAGCGGCACGAATTCAGTAATCATGTGACCATTTATACGGATCAGAATATCACCAGGTGCTATCTTGCCGGCCGCCGATGAATTCGGAATAACCTGGTCAACCGCTAACATACTGGTTTGCTCTTCGCCCTTCAGTCGGGCGAGACGTTCGGATTCTGGTGTTAGACCCAAACGCCGCAGCTCATCAAACGGTTTACTTTGAAAGGTCGTTTGCAGCGTGCCTCGAGTCACTTCGCGGCCAGATCGTATCTCCTGCAAGGCTCGGTCAATACGATCCAGTGGCAGGAAAAAGCTGCTTGCGGCGGAGCGGGCTGCGCCAGCGTTTAGTGCAACCACCTCACCATCAATATTGACAACAGGCGAGCCGGAAGAGCCGCCCGAGGTGCCGGATGCAGCCTGATAATAGAAGGTATTAAAATCGTTGTATTTACCACGACCGTACAACGGTGCTTGTCGATCAAGCCTCGCAATCGTACCCGCCAAGATCGAAAGTTGCTCACCAGCATCGTTACCGATAACGCGAATTTCCTTGCCGATACCTGCACCGTCGGGCACCAGCGGCAATTCGGCGGGCTTAATGTATTGCAGCTCGGCGGGATCATAACGATAGAACCCAAAATCATGGACTGGGTCCCTATAGATCGGTGTCAGTCGCACTTCTTCGTTATTCTTGAAGACTGCCTCAGCAGTGACTGGCCCGGGCGTCACAACATGGCGATTTGTGAGGATAATACCGCGCTCGGCGTCGACGACGAAACCAGTCGCCTGGGACGAAGCGTTCCACTCGGTATCGAAAGCGCGAGTGCTATCAACACGAATCGACACCACGCCTGAGGATATGCGCTCAAGCGTTTCTGTCCAGACAGTATCTTCTGCGGCCGTAACCGTCATACTTGAAAGCAGCGACGAAGCTGCGATCAGAATCCTGACCTTTGTCATAGTTTTCCTGAATTAGTTACTAGGCCAATTATGCGGCCATATGCACGCCCCTACTACTCCCGACTAATTGGGGCGCAGCGGTTCCCTATTTCAACAAAATCAGACCGCCAACGCGACTACCAAGATCACGCTTCCTGAGCGCGCCTACTCAGGCCGATAGGCTAGATCCAGTTGCCGGGCTGCTTTCACGTCGTCCAGTCGTCGCACTGGCATGGTGTACGGCGCATCCTTGAACTCGGTGCCCTCCTTGGCTGCCGTCGCGATTGCGATCATTGCGGTAACAAAATTATCCAGGGTTTCCTTGCTTTCCGTTTCGGTTGGCTCGATGAGTAGGCACTCAGGCACCAGCAGTGGGAAATAAGTAGTCGGGGCATGATAATTCTTGTCCAGCAGCGCTTTGGCGAGGTCCATCGCCGTCAGATTCAATGATCGCGCCTCGCGTTTCAGCGTGACAATGAACTCATGACTCGCCCGCCGCGTCGGGAACGCCAGTTCGAAGCCAGCCTCCTGTAGTCTTGAGGAAAGATAGTTCGCATTGAGCGTGGCGTATTCAGAAACGCGCTCCATACCGTCACGCCCCAGCATCCGCATGTACACATAAGCTCGAAACAAAACGCCTGCATTGCCCATAAAGCCGGACAGTCGGCCGATGCTTTGCGGCAGATCGTCCTCGGAAAGCCAGTCGTACACAGTCTCTCCATCGACCTGCTTACTACCAACAACCGGTATCGGCATGAACGGTAGTAACCGATCATTTACGCCAACAGCGCCCGAGCCTGGCCCGCCGCCGCCATGTGGTGTCGAGAACGTCTTGTGTAGATTCATGTGGATCACGTCAAAGTCCATATCGCCCGGTCGAACTTTGCCAAGAATTGCATTGAGGTTGGCACCGTCGTAATACAGCAGTCCACCAGCGTCATGAACGAGATCCGCAACCTCTTTGATGCGGCGCTCGAAAACACCCAGCGTTGACGGATTCGTGAGCATGATACCGGCCGTCTTCGGGCCGACCGCTGATTTCAACGCATCAAAATCGATATCGCCTTCCGTACCCGTTGGCACTTCGACCACCTGGCAGCCACACATCATCGCGGTCGCTGGGTTTGTTCCATGGGCCGCATCGGGACATATGATTTCGGTACGTTCATGATCGCCGCGAGCTTCGTGATATGCCTTGATCATTGCAACGCCCGCAAACTCGCCTTGCGCGCCGGCCATCGGCGTCAGCGAAACGCCTTTCATTCCCGTGACGTCTTTCAGCATTTCTTGCAACTCGAACATGCAGGTCAGAAAGCCCTGTCCATGGGATACGGGACCCAAGGGATGTCGCCCAGAAAATTCAGGCAGCAATGCCAGCGCATTACACGCTCGCGGGTTGTACTTCATTGTGCACGAGCCCAATGGATAGAATTGCGTGTCGATCGAGAAATTCATCTGCGATAAGCGTGTAAAATGGCGCACGGTCTGCAGCTCGGATGCCTCCGGCAAGCGCGGCTTGTCGTTTCGCATCAAGTTCGACGGGATATTCGACGCTTCTGCGTCAGCCGGTGCCTGTGCGAAAGCTCGACGCCCACTGCGGGACTTGTCAAATATCAGTTCACTACTCATACGACTATTCATTTATTTCAATTCCCAGCGCGCGGAATGCCGCGCGATAATCAGGTTCTTTGGAGATATCTTGGATCTGCTCCCTGTGCACGACCGTATTATTCTCGTCTAAGACGACAACCCCACATGCGAACATGCCAGCGTATGGTCCTTCTATAATCCGCACGCCGTAATTCTCGCCAAATCCATCGTGACGAATCGCTGACAAACCAATTGCGTGCTCGAGCCCATGCTCATCTTTAAATCGTTTATGAGCGAATGGTAAGTCGTAGGAAACCATCAGCATCGCGACGTCATCGGCCTCACCAGCAAGACGATCAAATTCGATAACCGATTTGGCGCACACACTGGTGTCGACGCTGATAAAGATGTTCAGCACTTTTCTCACGCCCATGAAACTTGCAAAGGACACGTTTTGCAGTGACGTGTTAACCAGAGAAATGTCCGGCGCGTGGCTACCAATGGTTGGCAAATCGCCGTATATGCGATAGCTCGCGTTTTCGTATTGAATTTTGGCCACTTGATTCCCCGCTATACGCTATTCGTATTTGCTGAAGCCAGCACGTCGGAAAATGCCGCGATGCACGCTTCGATATCACCTTGGGTCTTTGTTTCAGTCGCGCAAACAAGCAACGCGTCCGTGCCGACGAAGGGCGTTATATCTAAGCCGGCCAGAATGTCGCGGTCTGCAAGCGTCTCCAGCAGCGGTGTAACCGGTTGATCCAGCTTTAAGGCAACCTCGTGGAAGAACGGCCCGTCGAATAAACGTTCGACTCCGTCCAATGCCGACAGACCATCGACGAGCAGTGCGGTATTGTGATGGCAGGTATTCGCTACGTTCACGAGCCCTTCATGGCCAAGCAAAGACATATAAATCGTCGCGGCTGTGACCATAAGTCCCTGATTCGTACAGATATTCGAGGTCGCTTTTGAGCGTCTGATATGCTGCTCGCGCGCCTGCAACGTCAGTGCAAAGCCGGGCTTGTCATCGAGATCTGTTGTACGTCCAACGATTCGTCCCGGCATCTGTCGCACATGCTTTTTTTTGCACGTCATGAAACCGAAGTACGGCCCGCCGGATGACATTGGGATACCCAAAGGCTGCCCTTCACCTATCGCGATATCAGCGCCCTCTGCGCCCCAGCGTCCTGGCGCCTTTAGTAGCGCCAACGATGTTGGGTTGACGACACCGATCATCAATGCGCCGTTGGCGTGCGCCCAATCCGTTATGCGATCAACATCATCCAATGTTCCGGTAAATGATGGCTGCTGAAGAACCACTGCAACCGGATCGCCGCCCTCCGGTAATGCATTAAAATCGACATTGCCGGTTGTCATATCCTCGGGAAGTCGTTCGAACGTCAATCCCTGTGCGCCGGCGATTGCCGCTGCGACCTGCTCATAAACTGGATTCACGCCCGGTGCCAATAGCACGCGACCGCTCTTAACGCGACGGTTAATCCGCACTGCCATAAGTGATGCTTCGGCCAGCGCTGACGCACCGTCGTACAGTGATGCATTGCTAACGTCGAGCCCAGTGAGCTCAGTGATCATCGTTTGGTACTCGTAGATCACTTGCAGCGTGCCCTGGCTCGCTTCCGCCTGATACGGCGTGTAGGCGCTGTAGAACTCACCACGCGTTGCGATATCCCACACGGCGGTCGGAATGTGATGCTCGTAAGCACCAGCACCGATGAAGCACATTGGCGAGCCATCCATCTTGGCGCGTTGCCTCATGAGTCGCGAAATTTCCATCTCGCTAAGCGCCTCTGGAACATGCTCTAATTGCTCTATCTTCAGTTCGGTGGGAATCTCGTCAAAAAGATCGGCGATAGAATCGACACCAATTTTTTTCAACATTTCACGCGTGTCTTTTTCTGTATGCGGTATGAAAGGCATTGCTCTTCTCAGTCGTCCAGATCGTCGATGAATTGCTGATAGTCATCGGGAGACATCAACGTACTTTCGTCAAAAGCATCCGTAGGCTGCATGCGCACTATCCAACCATCGCCGTACGGATCAGAATTGATTTTCTCAGGAACATCGGCCAACTCTTCGTTAATGGCTACGATGCTCCCACCGATAGGTGCGTAAACATCTGAGGCTGCTTTGACTGACTCAACTACGGCCATCTCGTCAGCCTCATCAACGTCTTGCCCTACCTCGGGGAGCTCTACGTAAACCAGATCGCCTAATGCACCTTGCGCATGATCTGTAATACCTATAGTTACTGAACCGTCATCTTCGCGACGCAGCCACTCATGATCTTTAGTGTACAAAAGGTCTCCGGGTAATTCATTCATAATGTCTCTCCCTCAATGTTAATTCGAATCTTTCCGCTGCAAACGAACGGCGTCTTAACGATGCGAACGTTCAGCATTTTTCCTCTGACTTCGACCATTGCACGATCGTAGTCACCCGCCGGCACCCGTGCCAGGGCAATAGATTTTCCGATGCTAGGCGAGAATCCGCCGCTTGTAATCTCGCCTTCGCCAATTCCCTCAACGACGACCTTTTGATGATTCCTCAGTACACCTTTGTCTTCCAGTAACAAGCCGACGAATCGTCGTCTGTCCGGAGAATGACGTAATTCTTCAAGCGCGCCACGACCGATAAAGTCCCGTTCTGCTGGCTCCCAGCCGATGGTCCAGTTAAGACCGGCCTCAAGTGGCGAAATAGATTCGTCCATGTCGGTCCCATAGAGATTCATCGCAGCTTCCAGACGAAGAGTATCTCGGGCACCAAGACCACAAGGCGCGGCGCCTCTGGACAACAATTGATCCCAAATTTCTGGAGCGTCGGCAGCCGGCATGCAAAGCTCCCAACCATCTTCGCCCGTGTAGCCTGTTCGGGCGATGAACATCTCACCTGCTTGAAGGCTATAGAAAGGCTTCAGCGCCAATGCGGCATCTCTGTGTTCGGCGGCTATGCTGTCGGCTGCAAGTTGCCGCGCATTCGGTCCCTGAACCGCGATCATCGCCAGATCCGCACGTTCGTTGACTGCGACATCGAAAGGTCCAGCTTGCTCTCGAATCCAGGCCAGATCCTTGTCACGAGTCGCTGCATTGACCACGAGCCGATAGTCGGTGTCGGATATGTAGTAGATGATGAGGTCGTCGATAACGCCACCGTCGGCGTTCAGCATGGCAGTATAAAGCGCTTTGCCGTAATCCTTTAGTTTCGCGACATCGTTCGCGACCAGGTACTGCAGAAACACTCGAGAGCGCTCACCGGACAAATCAACGATTGTCATGTGCGAGACATCAAAGGCACCGGCGTTCTGGCGCACAGCGTGATGCTCTTGCTTCTGCGATCCGTAATGCAGAGGCATGTCCCAGCCGCCAAAATCGACGATACGAGCGCCGGCTTCGTTGTGCTTTTCAAAAAGTGCTGTTTTCGATCCCATTAGCTCTTATCCGCCAGATTTTGCAAAATAAAGGGCGGCAGACGCATCGGTCTGCCGCCCCTCTGTCCTTTGCTACCTGAGAGATCAATGGCTCGTTGAGCCACATACCCCTTCGGTGGGCCGTGTCGGCCGCTCTCCAGAGCTAATCAGCGTACTCAGTCCTTTTGCCTGAGCGTTTCCGGGCGTGTTGCGCCTTCGGCGCCTCGATTGAACGAGGTCTCTTCTGTGCACGCTATCGATTAGTGCGGGCATCATAGCCAAGTGCGCCGCCGGTTGCCAGTAGACTGATGGGTAGGTAACACTTGCCTCCCTTCCGGGCGTTACTTGACGCCCAGCGCGACCTTAACGGCGCATTCTCGGACCGGCCCGCTGCGATTAAACATTCGCATACCAGCCATTCTTATGTCTCCCACCAAGCCTGAGTCTGTCGTAAACAGTCGATTGAGGCCGGTCATGAAGTGCAACATCGTTAAATTAGCCCCCTTCCGGGCGCGCTCATAACGACGTAAAACGGGGCGGTCGCCGGGATGTAAGCCGTTACCGATAGCGGCGTCGATCACGCCAGCGAGCTCCGCTGCATCCTGCAGCCCCAGATTTGCGCCTTGACCCGCTAACGGATGAATGGCGTGAGCGGCATCACCGATCAAGGCGAGACCAGCCTTGACGTAATTTTCCGCATGCTGAGCACAAAGAGGAAATGCGCCCTTCGGGCCCGCCACAGTCAACCTGCCAAGAACGCCATCGGAGACATCCGTCAGTATTTGACCAAGTTCATCGTCCGGCAATTCCACAACCCGTGCTGCCTCGTCAGGGGTCGTTGACCAGACAACAGAAATTCGGCCGTCAGCCAGCGGCAACATACCGATCGGCCCATCGTGCAAGAATCGCTGCCGTGCAATTCCCCTGTGCTCATGTTCCGCCTTGAGGTGGGTCACCACTGCGGTTTGGTCGTATGGCCACTGATTGGTCTTGATGCCTGCCAGCTCGCGAACAAATGAACGAGCGCCATCGGCGCCAACAACAAGGTCTGCCTCCGGCATTGCTGTAATTTTGGTATCGAAGCTGAGCACTACATTGCTGTCGTCGAGAACTCGTAGCAGCGCATCCTGGATAAGGACGTTTTCGACGATGTGCCCCAACTGCGGAACAGCAAATTCGGCCGCGTCGAAATACAATGCCGCAGCACCATCGGGATCGTCATTTTCATCCCAAACACGCATGGCCTGATACGGCGAAACGCGCATATCTTTGATGAGTGGCCAGGCCCCGACCGAATCCAGCATTTCGATCGACCCATTCGCCATGGCCGACACGCGGAGTGAAACTTCGTTAGCCGAAGAAAAAACAGGTCGAGAAACAGCATCGATTACGCTTATTTTCAATGACGCAGCATGCCGCCCTTTGGTCAATAAAGCCGCAAACATCAGGCCAGTAATCCCCGCGCCAATAATTGTAATGTTGAACTGGCCCCTCATCGCAACGGCACGCCACGGGACAAACGCGGTAACTCGCCGGCGAGTCCCATTGTGTGTTTTGCGAACATTGGCCGCACCCCTGGGATCAGATCGAAACCGATCATTCCAATATTGCGCAGCGTTCGTAGTCCAGGGCGAGTGCTACCGAAAAGCCGTACGAGATTGTCCGTGAAGTGCACCAGTTTTTTCTGATCCGCACGACGCCACCCGGCATAGCGATCAAGAATATTCGAATCGCCCGGGTCGATGATCCCGGATGGGGTATCCGCTATGCAATCACACAGCGCAGCGACATCGCGCATACCGAGGTTGAATCCTTGTGCCGAAACGGGGTGCAATCCGTGTGCTGAGTTACCGACCAATACACTTCTCGTAGCGGTCAGCCGGACGGCTTTGCTCAACATCAACGGATAGGCCACCCGAGCGCTGACGCGCGAGAACTTTCCAAGCCGGTATCCGAACTCTTCCTGAATTTCAGCCAGGAACGCATCGTCGCCGAGAGAAAGAATACGGTCTGCATCATCCTCAGAAACTGTCCAGATAAATCCTGCTCGCCCATCTACCACTGGTAATATCGCCAGTGGTCCTTGCGGCGTGAACCTTTCGAACGCGCGGTTACAAAGTTCTTTTTCCGGCAACAAATTACCGACTACAGCACGTTGAGCATAGGCGCGTTTTTGCACCGATACACCCATCATCTCACGGACGCTGGATTTTGCTCCATCTGCAGCGATTAGTAGCTTGCACGATAATGAACGCTCACCTTTATCAGATGCGATTGTCGCAACAGCCTGATCGGGACCGAGCTCGATGCTTTCAATGCGGGCCGGACAGATCATGTCGACGTTGTTCATTGTCAACAGCGCAGATTGCAAGACTTCGCCCAAGACCCGGTTGATCACAACGTAACCAAGCGCCTCCACCCCTCTCTCTTTCGCATCGATATGCGAAAAACCGAAGCGACCCTTATCGGATACGTGGATGTTGGAAATGGGCGTAGATGCGGCAACGACGTCATCCCAAAGCTGCATCGCTTCGAACATGCGCTGTGTGCTTCGAGACAATGCAGTCGAACGATCGTCAAAACTTGGTTGCTGGCTTTCCTTGCGCGCGATCGCCTCGACAACGGCAACGCGTAGTCCAAGCGGAGCGAGCGCCAACGCAAGACTCGTACCGATCATGCCGCCACCTGCGATGATAATATCGTAGTTGTCAGTCTCGCTGTTCATTGGCTATGCACCATTCATCAGCGACTCAATTGCATCTGGCTCTTTAGCTAGACCCTTACTCAGAACGTCCGGCCCTTTATTGCATATCGCGACGTCATCCTCGATGCGGATACCGATATTGCGAAACGCTTTCGGGACCTTGCGACTGTTCCCGATGTAAATTCCTGGCTCCACTGTCGTAACCATTCCCGCCTCGAGCATTCGCCACTCATTGCCGACTTTGTAATCGCCGACATCATGTACATCCATTCCAATCCAATGACCGGTACGGTGCATATAATACGACTGATAGGCTGCAGTCTTAATCAAGCTCGTCAATGAACCTTCAAGCAAACCAAGTTTCTTAAGTCCTTTTGTGATCACCCTGACAGCTGCGTCGTGTGGATCGTTCCAATGATTGCCCACCACAGTTTTCTCGATTGCCGCTTTCTGCGCCGCAAGTACAATTTCGTACACAGCCAGCTGTTCCGAACTGAACCTTCCATTGACTGGAAATGTCCGCGTAATGTCCGAGGCATAGTAGTCGAGCTCGCAACCTGCATCGATCAATAACAGGTCGCCATCCTTCAGTTCTGCGTTATTCTCGACATAGTGCAGGATGCATGCGTTCTGGCCACCACCAACAATTGGGCTATAGGAGTTCGAAGCATCATTCTGGCGAAACTCGTGAATGAACTCAGCTTCAACTTCGTATTCGAACAATCCTGGCCGGGTCACTCGCATAGCTCGTTTGTGTGCCTCAACGGCGACTTTGGCGGACTTGCGTAAGGCCGATATCTCGCCGCGGCTTTTATAAAGACGCATGTCATGCAGTAGGTGATCGAGTGCAACGAACTCATGCGGCGTCTGTACACCTCGACGCAATCGCGAGCGCAGCATATTGACCCACTCGGCCATGCGCGAATCAAATTCTGAGTACATGCCCATCGTGTAGTAGACCCGGCTGCAGGATTCCATAATCCCAGGCAAAATATCGTCGAGATCTTCAATCGGAAAAGCGTCATCCGCACCGTATTGATCTACCGCGCCTTCTTGCCCCGCGCGCAAACCATCCCACTGCTCTCGCTTCTGGTCCTTTTCGCGACAAAACAACAAGTATTCACCGTTCGCGCGGCCTGGTACCAGCACTGCGACCGCCTCAGGCTCCGAAAATCCCGTCATATAAAAGAAGTCGCTGTCTTGGCGGAAGCGGTATTCAACGTCCCTGCTGCGCGTTCTGACGGACGCTGCTGGCAATATAACGATGCCGCCCCGCCCAACCATGCGCATCAGTTGTCGACGGCGCTTCTTGAATTCTTCGCTATTCATTTCGTCTCACTCTTGGCATTACGGATATCGGCCAGTTCTTCGTAGCACAATTGGGCGGCTACCCGCACGTATTCGACAAGCTCAAAATAGGCCGCATCGTTTTCCTCTTCATCGATTTCACCATCCAGCTCCACTTGGGTGATCTGCAACATATCCTTGATGATCTCTGACAGCGGCTCGGCGCCCAGCCTCTCCTTTAAAACGTCACCGTGCTTGGCAGACACCAAGCCATGTAAGAATCCTTCTGACCAATGCGCCAATGCCTCTGTTCTGGCGCCAACGTCATCCGCATCGTCCGGCAACAGTGGCACGAATTCTGACAGGCGCTCCGATAGTTGCCAAAAAGTCGATTGATACAGAGTATCAAGTTGCTTTTCGCACTCTTTGCGCAATGCATTGCTCTCGTCGACATTCTCGAGGACTTGCAGCAACCAATCCGGTCCCGCCGGCGCTCCGCCGATCGCCAGTCGACCCGTCAAAAGCCCGTGAGTTTGCGCAGCATCCCAACTTGCGCCGCATCGATATAGCGATTCTTCAAGAACATCGTATTCGACTTTTTCATCCATTCGGATGCCAACCTTTGCTTTGCCAACAATCCCTTATGATCCCACGGACCGCCCTTTCTGACCATGTCGGCGTGCTTCTCCATCAAACGACGATTGCTTCTCCAGAGAGGCCTGATTATATTGGCGGCATGGTTGACAATATTAATTCAACATTCGAACGCGAGCTAAAGCGACTTGAGAGGCGTGTCGATGCGCTGGTAAGCGTATGCGATCAACTTCAGGACGAAAATCGCTCCTTGAAGCAACGCCAGGATATATTGACGACTGAGCGTGCTGGTCTGCTACAGAAAAACGAGCAGGTACGGGCGCGAGTTGAAGCGATGATCGGCCGACTAAAGGCGATGGAGCAGGGCTCTTGATTCACAGCACGGAGTAAGCTGAATGACCGAAAAGAACGCTCAGGTAAGTGTCAGAATTCTGGATAAAGAATACCAAGTCGCTTGCCCTGCAAACGAGCGCACCAATTTGCTCGATTCCGCCGAAATACTAAACGACAAAATGCGCGAGATTCACGACAGCGGCAGAATCGTTGGTCTTGATCGCATCGCCGTCATGGCGGCTCTAAATATGGCGAACGATCTGATCCACGCTAGCGCGCGCGATCAAGAGCTCGAGGGCAGTATAAGTGACCGGCTGAAAACAATATCCGACCGTGTTGATCACGTTTTGAGTGGCACACAGCAACTCGACCTCTAATCAGCGCGTGTTCAAAATACGTGAAAATCAGATTGGCGCCTCCTGTGGTGTTCGATACCGACCTGGATCCTCCCGACCCTAATTTTTCATTTCGGGGTCACTGCCTGTCGGTTGCATGTGTGCAAAACCGTTCCGACGGTTAGCCTGTTGTAACCACGGTCGACCCCACCTTTAGCTCCGGTTCGAGAGCAATGGTCTGTGACGGCACAGGCGGGAGGCGCCTCCTTTTTCTGAGCGCATTCATAGCAATTAATTTGATGCATAAAATTCGCAAAAAAGCGTTACTTGCACGACGTGAAATGAACGTCGAAGAGCGCAGCATTGCGTCGCAAATAATCTGCAAAAAGCTCATAGCTTCGCACAACTTTTTGTCGGCAAACCTCATCGCGTGTTACCTGCCGATGCGCGACGAAGTCGACACGCGATTTATCATCGAGCGAGCGTGGCGCGCAAATAAGCGCATTTTTGTACCCATTACGCGCAACGATGGTGAAATGTTGTTCCGCGAAATTAGACCAGATACGACGTTGCACAAAAACAAAATGGCGATCTGGGAACCATTATCGGGAGATTTTATTTCCCCTCGCGAGCTGCAGTTGGTTGTCACGCCCATGGTCGCATTTGATAATTTCAATAACCGAATCGGAATGGGTGGCGGCTACTATGATCGATGCTTTTCTTTCCTCAAACACCGACGAAAGTGGTTGAAACCTAAATTACTTGGAGTCGCGTTCCAATGTCAGAAAGTCGAGAAAATATCGCCAAACACTTGGGATGTACGGCTTTATCAGACTTTCAGCGAGTTAAAAAAATGCTGAAATTCCAGCGAAATTTTTTCTGCATAAGAAATTCATATTCGTGCGTCACGCAAATATTCTAC
>Ga0075448_10000170_pt1 | contig 23179 bp, 19 predicted proteins | sample CoawatmetaG10DNA_2_FD_72353 | JGI IMG/M metagenome (GOLD analysis project Ga0075448, IMG submission 72353) | Marine microbial communities from the West Antarctic Peninsula - Coastal water metaG108-DNA | ecosystem: Environmental > Aquatic > Marine > Coastal | place: Atlantic Ocean: West... | reverse complement strand
AATATACCGAAATAGGTCGCTATGGAAGTTCTCGTAAACCTTTTAAAGGTCTTAGAGGGTTAGGTTATGACGCTGTAATAAATGTAGAAAGTGGGTTTACTAACGTAGGTGTATTTAGCCCTAGTCAGATTAAAGTTGTAGGAAGTACTAAGATTGCAAAAGAGGCCCCTGGAACTGAAGGGAAGTCTCAGTCAGACCTTATGAAGGATGCGGAAAGCTTCCTAGATGAGATTGGATTTTTTAGCGGAGGTGAAGCAGAAGCCACTACAAAGACTGAAAAGGAAAACAAAGAAGATGTCAACTCTACTGTTGATGATATGCTTAAAGGATTTGAGTCTGCAGACGAGTTTGACCTAAGTAGTTTTACAGTGGCAGCAGAGGAGTCAGTTCCTGAAGAGGATAAAGCTTGTGGAAAGAAAATATTTTAAATAAAAAACAATGAGATGTAGTTTAGTAACGGATGATTTCAAAAACCCTTACGCTTCAGTTAAGGCAGGTGTTAAGACAGTCAGAAATGGTAAAGTATCTATTCAAAATAGTGATCAGTTTTCTTCTTTATACGCAGAGCTATACAACTTAAATAAAACCACTGAAGAAGGGGTTGATGTTGTTGCAGCTAAAAAAGCCTATGAGTTATATAAGACAATAGAGACTAAAGATTTCTTAGATTGGTTTGAAGAAAGTGAGTCTGGGCATAATGTGAATTCCCAGGGAGAACCAAAGCTCCTTGGTAACAAACATTACAACTCTAAAGTAAATGGTGAGGAGTCTTTTTGGCACGTATCAGATACTAATAAGGATACAGCCATTGAAAGGATACCTCTAGGTTTAAAGAGGATTCCTGGTATGTCTTCATCTCAGATTCTAGAAGCAACTGAACGTTTGTTCGCAGAGATCTTAAAAAACAATACATACACTGTACAAGATTTTACAGACCTTAAGCACATAAACTTTGATGTATTAGCTAAGGCTGTTACATTTGGTAAGTTCTATCTTCCTATGAAAGTGAAGGCTGCGGGGGCTACGTATCCAGCTGCAATGCAAGATATGTGGGATAGAATGTTTACAGATTTAATATTTCACGATGCTGTAACTGGTACGCCAGTAAAGAACAGTGAAGGGGAATACTTCTTAGATAAACAAAACTCTAAGTTATTAGAACTAGTTGTTAGAAGAGTGTCATCTGCTTCAGGTGTACAAGCTGTTGAGGATAATGAACCTACAGCAGCTCTTAATATAACTCCAGCTCATTTCACTAACCCTAAAGAATCTTCGGCTGCTAACATAAAACTACTTATTCAGTCTCTATGGAAGACGGAGTGGGTTGATGTAAACGGTAAAGCGGTTGTAAGAATATCTAAATCACCTACATTAAAATCTAGTACTTTGGTAAATGCTACTAAAGTATATGCACAACTGCAGTCATATTTAGCGGGAGTTCACCCTGCAGAGGGAGAGTTTGATGTTTTACCTGCGTTATTGGAGAAGTTAGAAACTTTATTACCTTATCACGCAGAGTACTCAGAGTTACTACGGATCTTAAAAGACCCTGCAACTCCTGAATACAAAAAGACTCAATTTGTCCAAGCTTTTTATAGACCTTCTATCGACTTCTCTACAACGTTTGTAGAGAAGCAATCTAAATACTCTACAGTTATAGGGTCACCAGATGTGCAGTCCAGTGAGAAGGATATACTAGCTACGTGGCAAGTAAATTTTGAGAAAAAGTTACTTACTGTAAGTAGAGCGGGTAGAAAAGTACTCGATTTAAAAGCAGCTGAGGATGCTTTAAGTGATTATAATAAACTAGTTAAGGAGATTGGGTACGCTCGAAGGAACGACCTCCCTTTAGCTCAGTTTAATGCAAAAATATTAAACCTATTAGAGTCTATTGGTGTTACCATGTCTAAGGCAGCGTTAAAGTACCATATTCTGAATACATCTACTGAGGAAGATCCTACGATAGGGTACACTATGTTAATGTCAGGTTTGAATTATGTGTTTCAAAGTAGTAAAGCTAAAGGCTCTACTACTATATCTAACCTAATAGAGTCCGCACATAAAGCTAAGAAGACTGATAGTAATAAGCCTATCCTAGAGGATGAAGAGGGTGATGTACGTTCTATAATTACAGATGAATCTGGTATTAATACCTTAGCTTTAGCAGAAGCTGTATTCAAGGAAGACCTTGTAGACAACACAGTGTTAGGCCCTGGGGGGAAGTTATATTGGAAGTATGGATTATACAGTTTTCTACACACTACAATCGACAAACTTCATAGAGGAGACACTTCTTACCTAGACAAACTAGAAGCCTCACCTTATACGTCAAATTCTAGATGGGTTAGATGGCTAAGAGATGAGACTGTAAAAGACGGTAAATTAAACAGAGAGAACTTTAAGCTTGTACAGTTCCTTCATATGGTAAATACAAGCACGGATTCTCAGGGTAAAGCCTATACAGAGCTTCTAGGACCTGATCATATGGTAAACGCTATAACTAGGTCTCTTAAAGGGTTACATGGTACTATAGCTAGAGGAACAGCTTCTACAGACTATGCAGTACAAGGCCCTCCAGTTGAAGACTCAGGAGTAATCTTTGAGGATAATGAAATTAGTTTTGAGAACTCTACTGTAATAGATATATTTAAGGAATATATAGAAGCAGATTTTATAGCTCAGAGGCAAGCCTTTGAAGATGTGAAGAATGCTGAAGCTACAGGAGATATGTCTAAAATGATTCTATTCTATCACTACCATTTAGATAAAAAGAATAACGCAGTATTCTTTGATAAGAATGGAGTTCCTACAGGGAATGTATTCAAGGGAGATACTATGGTATTTCCTGAGCTTGGTTATAACGCTAATGAGAAAGGTGAAGCCACAGGTTTAGCTGCAGAGTTAGGTATATATGGTCAATTCGGTAATACTAGAGGCCTACCTTTCACTATTCAGAACGATAAGGATGAGTCTATACTGAACAATCCTAAAATAGAAGAATTAATAACTCTATCTTTTAAAAGGATATACAACCACAATCTAAGTAAAGCAGATAAGCTGGGAGTTATGACGGTTGCTAATGGTGTTATTATAAATAAAAGAGTTGAAAAAGCTCTTTTAGATAAAACATTTGAAGATATAGAGGACAAACATAAAGCAGGTAGAGCGCTAGGTGACTATATCTTAAATTCTATGATTGCTACTAGGGAGTCTATAGGTCTGTTTGTGGGACACCCTGCAATGTATAAGACCGTAGAGGATATGCCTAAAAGAACAGGACATTTCACTACTCCAGTATCTAAGCTTAGAATTTATAAAGATTCAAATGATAATTGGGAGGTTCATCCTAATTACCTCCATGCAACTATAACTGATATTGAGGCCCCTTCTATGGTTAGTCAAGATCCTAGGTTTAGAGAACTTGTAGGGGATGAGATAGCTGACCTTTGGGAAGGAGAGACAGATATAGCTGATGCTACTACTTGGGTATCTCCTACTTTATTTAAGCAGAGAGAGAAGGGCGTTGGTAAATGGAATGACATTAGAGACGCAGCGTTCACCAGAATAATGCAAGGTAAAGCTACTAAAGCTGATTATGAGAACGCAATGTTCACTCCTGTTAAAGGGACAGTGAGAGGTATGGTGGCTAAAGGTTTTTATGTTATCCCAAGGATAGAGAAAACTGCTTATATGCCGCTATGGCCCGCGTTAGTAAATACAACCTCTCTTCAAACAGTGTATGACACTTTACTAGAAAAAGAAGCAGAGTATAAAAGAGAATACGGTGAAGAGATTGGAGCTCAGATAGGGTTAATAAGTTCTGTAAAAACTGGAGCAAACACTGTAGGTAAAATAGATGATAACGCGGGTAATCTTTCTATGGGAGATTTAACGTTCACTTCTGAGAGCCATGAAAATTGGGGATTAGCTCAGGATTTACCTACAAAAGGATTTAAACCTACTATAGTAGGTTCTCAAGCTAAAGTAAATATAATGGCCAACATAAATCCTGATGGGATGTATGGATCTCTTACTGGTGAAGCCTGGCTTGAAGAGGCTCATGATGTGGAGAGACAAATTTCTGATTTAGGTTTAGTAGAGTTTGCAGCAGAGTTTGGTATTGAAATTACAAGAGACTTTGACGGAGTTCCTACGGGAGTTGTGAAAGATAAGACCTTATTCAGGCAAGCTTTAGCGTCTAAGTTTTTAGAGGCTGATAATATGAATATAGTGGAAGGGTTAGAATCTATGGATGTCCCTCTAGATGCTATATTCCAAGCTAAACGTAGATTTCAGTCTATCATAACAAATGGGCTTAAGTCTAAGGCAGTACTGTATAAATCCCTAGGAGGGTCATTCGCTCAGATGTCTGCCTTTGGTTTAGGGATAGATGAAAATAGATATGGAAAGCTAAGTGATTCAGTTAGAGGAAAAATTAGATGGATAGTTCCTACTAATAGATTGAAGCCTCCTAGACTGGATATGAAGAACAAGAAAGTCCTGCCTGGACAGATACTTTTACCTTATAAATATGTTAAAGACATAAAGGGGTATGAGAATATGACTGATGAGGAGTTAAGGTCTAAGATAGACCCTAAAGCTCTACAGGTTATAGGTTATCGTATCCCTAACCAGTCTGTAGCATCTATGGATTCGTTAGAGATAGTAGGTATTTTACCTGAAGAGATGGGAGACACCATTGTAGTGTACGAAGACATCACAGCTAAGACAGGGAGTGATTTTGATATTGATAAAGTATTCTTATTACTACCTAATCTTAGAATAGATGGACCAGCACACGGAAACACAGGAAACCTAGTTAGAGTACCTTCTAATGAGGAAGGTAAGAAATCACTAGAGAATAGAAGGATAGAGTTGTGGGAAGACGCACTACAAAGTAAGGATAACATGGCTCAGGTTATGTACCCTACGGATGCTAGCTTCCTTAAAGATGACGCTAATGCTATTAGAAAGTTAATAGAAAGCAACAACCCTGAAACAGACTCTAAAGGTAAAGATTTAATGCTAGGGCTTAAAATGATAAGCCCTGATTACCAGGAAGCACTAAGAGAGAGATTTATCATAGGTCAAAAGATGGTAGCTGCAGTAGCTAACAATATTGTAGACCAAGTGAACTCTACTCAATCAGGATTCTACCTTAACTCAGACATTGGGATTGGACATAGATTTAATCTAGGAACTGCTGAAGAGCCTCTATGGAGAACTTCTCTACATGAAGAGCAATCTGAAAATGAGAGTCACTTTATAACACAGCTTTTATCTGCGTATATGAACGCCAATGTGGATATTGAGAAAGATCCTTATATATACTACACTAACTTCAACCCTAACACATCTAATATAGGATTCCTATTACTTAGAGCAGGGGTAGATTATAGATGGGTAAATAGATTCTTAGCTCAACCTATATTGAGAGAGCTTTCAGATCAAATGAACGCCTTAGGTAGTGAGTCTCTTCCAGGAAAGAAAGGATTTAAAGAAGCACTAACAAGGACTAAAGCTGCGTTCTTCCCTAAAGCAGAAGTAATTGGAGCTAGAAAGACATACTCAGGCTTTGTAACTAAGCTTGAAGATAACCAAGTGTTTGTGTTCGGGAGTAATCCTGAGGGAAAGCATGGTAAAGGTGCAGCCAAAGCTGCTATGAATTTCGGAGCTATATACGGCCAAGGAGAAGGAATGCAAGGACAGTCCTACGCGTTACCTACTAAAGATTTAAGGGTTACAGAAAATAAAGGAATGCGATCTATCTCTGAGGATGATATAGCAGATAGCATTGAGCAGCTGTATAATGTTGCAAGAGAGAATCCTGAAAAGGAATATCTAGTTAATGACTACTCAGGCACAAACCTTAATGGGTACACAGGAGAAGAGATGGCAGAGATGTTTACTGTCTACCAAGGGAATGAAATTCCTTCTAATATTGTGTTCAGTGAGGAGTTTGAAAAACAAGTAGCTGAGGTTCTTGAGATTAATGAGTCCTTAAAAACGCAGACTGAGGAGGTAGTAGAAGAAAAAGTAGAAGAGGAGGTAAGGTTAGAAGATAAATTAACTATACCTATTTTAAATAGACTACTAAAAGATAACTCTTCGGATGACTTTTATGAGCTACAGGAGTATATATTAGATAAGTTCCAAGATCTTAAAGATGTTGCAGATCCTGTATTCTCTCAACTACTTGCTACTAAGGTGAGTACTAAAGCTGCAGGTAAGAGTCTTATAGAGGCAGCGGTAATGAGAGAAAAGAAAATAGAAGCAGATAACAGTACTGTATTTGAAGGATTCACTAATAAGTTCACTGATACAACTTTGGAAACACAGTATAAAAACTCTGTAGATTTCCTATTAAATACCTTCGAAGGTGAATTCCTATCTAACTCTCCATTTATGGAGAATGGGCTTAACGCTATATTAGGCGTTACAGGTAATATCGGTTCACAAGATGTTGACCTTCGTACAAGGATTGTGGATAAGATGTATTCCTATGTGTATAGTGGGTTCTTCAGTAGAGGTATGGATATGGACTCTGTATCTAAGGGATTATTATTTAATTCAGAAGATAACGCAGCATTTGTTAGGGAGTTCAGAATTATGCAAGAGAAAAGACCAAATAGTATTCTATTAGGCCTCCTGGGGAGTAAGTTAAACCACAATGGACAAGGGGAATTTAAAAACCCTAGCTACATTACTGCTAGAGGTACTAAAAGTGTCCCTGCAGATGTTATGAATTTAGCCTACAGAGAATGGGAAGAGATGTACTTGAACAAGGATACTGCTAAGTTTGCTAGTAAATTAGTTAGAATGGCGTTTTCATCTTCTGGTTTTGGAGACTCTTTAGCTTCTTTCCATAAAATGATACCAATGCAGTGGAGTATTGATAGTGGGTTCTCTCAGTATGTAAAAGATACTACAGATGTACTAAGAAGCGAAGGCTCGGGAATATATCTCCAGGAGATGGTATCTCAAATACTGAGACATGAGTTTGATAATAAATCTTTTGTAGAGGATTTCTCAGACACAGATGGCGTATGGAATATATATAGAGGAGAGGTAGATAATAAAGTCTCAGGACTTAATAAAGGAAAGAAATTAACTCTCCCTAGAGCGCTAGCTGTGGAATTAAAGTTTCCTGCAAAGAAAGTAGCTGTGTCTAAAACTATACCTAAAACAGAAGGTAAGCCTGCTGTTATTATTTATAAAAAGTTTATCAGATTCGACATACAAGGAGAATCTACAACAACTTCCACAGGTAAGTTAGGTAAAAACGGCAAACCTATATTCACTACAAATCAAGGGAAAGACACTCCTATGCTGTATGAGTTCGCAGGAGAGGATAAAATTTCAGGTAACCCTATATATATTTCTAGAGACCCTTTAGGTTATAGAGGTAAAGGAGGAGTAAAATTGAATGAGTTTAATTTTAATTCTGACTCTGTAGCGAGTGCTAAGTGGGCGAGTATATATGACTCTAACAATACTGGTTACAGACTCTTAAGCAAAAAAGAGGAAGGCCACGCGGAGAGGTTAACAGAATTTTTAACTACCTTGCGACAGCCTTTACATTATTCACAAGTAGTAAGATTAACTGCGCCACACATTAATAAATGCTAATATGAGTTGTAAACTAGATAGTAAGTTATACACAGAGTTAAAGAATGACTCAAACAAAGACATAAGCAGTAGAGCTGATGTCTTGTGGGCCCACGCACACACCCCTGGATTTAAACATAAGTTTGGGGATTGGGAAGCAATAAATCAGCTTTCTGGTGAAGGGGATGCCCACGCTAGTCGGTTTAAAGGTAGAGTCCATAAGAATGGAGAGCCTACTTTAGCTGCTTTAAAGGAGACATTAAGACAACAAGATAAGAAAGTAGAAGATTTTGAAGCTACTACTCTGTATTTAGAGCATGAGGTGTTCAAACCTACAACCACTAGTAAGATTGTGCAGGATATGCAGGTTAGAGTTATACAACGTATCCGAAAACTCAACCAAACTAAGATGGCTTCTTTGTCAGATTCAGATATAGAAATTGTAGAAGCTATGAGGGAGACTGCAACTCCAGAAGAGTTTGCTCAGTTTCAGATTGAACTTAATCGTAGAGCATATCTAGAGGAACTTAAAGAACTTAAGGGGGCCTTAGAGACTCAAGTAGAACTTGCTGCTATAAAAACTTATCTAGATACAGTAGATTCTCTTATGGCTAGTGCGGAACTATCTTTAGAGTATGCAGGAGCGTTTAATGTGGAGAGTATAGCTGAATACAATACAAGGTTATCCTTTTTCTCTGGGTTAGAGGATGTACTTCAATCTGTAGAGGGTGATCCTGCATTAAAGGAGGTTGTATCTGCTGCAGATTCCTTAACAGGTAAGAAGTTAGATTACAAAGGGCTAGCTGCTAGGAAAGCTAAACTGGAAACTTCATTTAATATAGCTGCTATAAATGCTATAGCTGAGAAATGGGGAAATATTCCAGGTAAAATGACTGCCATAGCTATTAGAGATTTTGGGAATTCTTTCACTGTTTTTAGTGAGTATGAGAGGAACTCAAACCTGAAAGGTGCGGAATTGAAGGCTCAGTATAAAAAAGATAAGGCAGCTTATGTAGCCAATCTTATGGAGAAGTCAGCTGCTGATGTAAGGCAGCAAGAGGTTGACCATATCAAACAATTACTTTCTAACGACCCTAAAGATTTAGGGAAATTGCATTCAATAATAATGGATGCAAGGAATATGAATAACGATCTTATATCTATGGCTGTAGAGCTTTTAGATATAGCGGATTATAATGTGATGCGACTCACGGTTAATAAGGCTTCAGAGTTACATGCCATATGGAAGGAGTTTATTAAAGGTAAGAATACTACAGACCAACAGAAGTTATATGACCCCATGATTGCTAAAGACAAGGATGGAAAAGTAACTAAATACCTAGTAGATAGAATTGGTAGGCCTTTTTGGGAGGCTAGGGCTATAGTTAACAAGGCTAGAGCAGAAGCTAAGAAAGAGCATGGTATAGAAAGTGCTTTCTATAAAGAAGCCAACAAGGTTTTTAAAACTTGGATGGACGCCAACACTAATACTTGGGATTACAAGACAAATACCTTTATAGTTAAAGATAAATGGTTAGACCCTCAGTATGATTTCTTTGCAGACTCGAAAAATAAAGAGAACATAGATTACAAAATGTACTGGTTCTTTAGAGAGATGATTTCTGAGAGAGATAGGAATTATCCTATGTTAAGCGGAAGAGGTAGAGGTATGAAACTGCCTGCCCTACAGAAGACTGTAATGGAGACTACTTTTGAGGACGGTGCAACTGCAGCTATTAAAAGGATATACAAAGATAAATTCCATATTACAGGGGAAGACATTGATTATCATGTTGAGCATAATGACGCAACAGCTAATAAAAAATGGTACGATGTTCAGAAATTACTTCACGCATCCTTAGATGAGAGTGGTAAGGTTCAGGAGAGTATACCTGTATACTACAGAAAAGATGATATAGTTCCTTTAGAGGAACAGTCTTTTGATTTAGCTTCAGTGCTTCTAATGGATTATTGGGGATCTGTAAACTTCGTAGAGAAGAGTATGGTGGCCCCAGAGTTGGAGGTTCTTAGAGGAGCAGTTGGAAGTGATCTTAGAAGAGCGTCCCCTAACTATAATGGTAAAAGAAAGGCCCAAGAGATTACTCTTGAGGATGGAACCACAGTACTTAAGCATGAGACAGTAGGAGGTAAGCAATCTAACACATACTTTGCATTAGAGAGTTTAATATCTTCAAGGTTGTATGGTGTTAAGCAATTAGGAAGTCCTAAGGCAAACAAGATAGCTTCAGCTGTTATGGCTTGGACTGGAAATGTAATGCTTATGCTTAACGCGTACTCCGCAATAGCATCTGTTAATCAAGCCTCTACAATGTTATTTATAGAGTCAGGGTCGGGTTTGTTCTATGGAGTAGACTTCGGAGGAAGAGACGCTATAACTGCTATAGGAAAATATGCATCAGATGCTGCTAATGGGCAGATATTTGGAGATATAGGTCGTATAAGACCTAAAGCAAAGACTAACTTACTAGGAGAGCGTTTCCAGGCAATGCAAGACTGGTCAGTATCCGCTAAGAGATTTATGGCAGCCACAGGCTTAAGTCAGAACTTTGACGCAGGGGCACTTCATGGATTCCATGGTATGGGAGAGCATTATGTTCAACATCTACTTATGTATTCTTATATGAATGCTGCTAAAGTTAAAAACTCTAAAGGAGAGTATATAAATAAAGATGGTAAAGTAGTTGAGGGCAGAGACAGAGCTATGTCTATGGATGAGATGTACGAAACTGTTGATGGTAAGTTAGAGGTTAGAAAAGATATAGACTTAGGGTCTATAGAGCTTAAAACGGGCAGAACATTGGATGCTAGTAATCCTAAGGCTCTTTTAAATGCAGAGTTTAGAATTAAAGATGCACTGCTAGAGCTTAATTACTATATGAATGGTAACTATGACTCTAAAAATACGTCTCACTTTCAGAAAACTATTTCAGGTAAAGCTGTACTTATGATGCGTAAATGGTTAGGCCCAGGTGTTTTAAAAAGATATAGAGGTATAGGGCAGGTATTTACTAGTAGAGATGACCTTACAGCTGAGGATTTATACTACAGTAGACACTCTGAAGATATGAGTTATGGTCAGTACACTGAGACTATTAGATATGTAACCTCTTTAGGTAAATCAATATTCAACCTTGGTTCAGGACTTAAGATGCAAGACAACTGGCATCAGCTATCTGCTAGAGAGAAGTCTGCGATACACAGAACAGTATCTGAAGCTGTGAGTGTAGTTCTATCCTACACCTTATCTGTATTAGCTTTAGGTATAGCATCAGATGAGGATGACGAAATAAAAAGAAGACAGCTTATGTCTTTAGCATTCTATTCTAGAAGGCTATATTCAGAGCTTTCATTCTATATGTGGCCTTTGGAAACTTTCTTAATTCTTAAGAATCCTGCTGCTTCAATATCAATGCTTGAAGGCGCTGCAGAAGTGTTAGCTCAGCTTGGAGGAGATATAGCTAATGGAGACCTTGAGATTTACAAAAGAGGAAAAAGAAAAGGAAGAACAAAATTAGGTAAAGAGTTTAGAGATATTCTACCTATATTTAAACAACTAGACAGAGACATAGAGTCCTCTCTTAAATATTTAAAATTATAAAAAAATGGCAGTATTAACAGTAACAATAACAGAAGCAATAACCCTTAATGGGGTAGACAGAGGTGCTACAAATACCTTGACATCTGCAGCAACAGAGGTAGACCACCGAATATTAGATATTACAACTTCGTATATAGAATATATACGTTTTGGAGCTACCAATGGGGCAGGACAATATAAAGATTCGACAGTTAACTACGTTAGAATAACTAATTTAGATGCCTCTGCAGATATAACCCTAAGACTGAGGTCAGACGCACACACAGTCTATGTAAAAGTTGAGCCTAAAGGTTCTTATGTTTTTACAAATCAAACTGTAGACGCTTATAATGATATTACAACTTCTGATACGTTAACCAACTTGGATAGTATAGCTGTAAAAACATCTGTTGCTTCTCAAATTGAAATGTTCATTGCTGTAGCTTAAAAATAAAAAGGGGGAAGATAAACGCCTAAGCATTTACCTTCCCCCTTTTAACAATCAACCAACCAATAACTATTAATCTGTGATAGATTTAGCGACAGCTCTTCGTTCAGAAAGCTCTCTCTCAATCTCGTTGATAACCTCTAATTTAGAGATTTCATAATCTTCTAAATCTGCTTCCAAGTTATTGTGATCAATAGCTTGGTAATCAGATTCTAGGTAGATATTCTCGTTATTACCATTTGTGATGGCAATTGGATAATATTCACAACATCTCATCTTAGTGTTATTGTAATCCTCTGGGACTGCAACAACATTACGAGGGCTAACTAGTACCTCTAAGATAACTCCGTCATGGTATCCAAAATCGTGTACATACTCCATAGACCCTACGTGTAAACCTGAAGAACAAGTTCGGTAAGGATCAGAGTCACAGTTCTCTCTTGGCATAGTTATAGGCTCACCTACTTTAACTACCATTCCGTGAGAACCTGAGTGATAAGGTTTGAAGGTCATTGATTGATTCAATACTTCCTCAACTCTCTCTCCTGTATCTCCGTCATAACTAACGCTGATAATCTCTTCACCTGTTTCTACGTCGTATTTACGGGCTACTTGCACTGCCTTATACGCTAAGAAATAACCTTTGTCGGTTATAGGGTGACCATTGTGCTCCAAGAAGCCAAATAGCTGTTGTCTAACAGCTTTATCAGGGTTAAGAAGCACGTTCTTCCAGAAGTTAACTAAAGGCTCTACATCAAGCTTATCGTCGATGTACTTAAGTAACTTCTTAGCTAAGAATTCTGGGATAGCATCACTTGTCCCTTTAAGGTACATAGCAGATGTACCATCAAATTCGAACCTTCCATCACTTCTAAGTTCAATTTTCTTTGCAGGGTTGCATAATTCTTCTATCTTTGTAACGATGTCTTCGCGTTCTTGGGCTACATTACTGGCGTTATGTAGTTTTACCAATTCGATGACTTCTGAGGAATCAGGAGAATCCTTTCGGATTCTCTTGTGATTACCATTGATAATAACTGTTACATCTGTCGGTGTAAGTTTTGCTACTAAATAATTCATTTGTTTTGTTTTTAAACGGTTATTGTTTCTGTTGATTCTTCTTCTATTTTCTCCTCTACCTCTATTGTAAGGCCCTCTCCAAAGGGTTTACCTTTTAAAGATAGGAAATCTTGCACACATTCCCAAGCTTCCGAGCTATTAAATGACACGTAGTTAAGTAGTTGGATACTGTCTGTGTATGCTAAGGTGTCTTCCATATCTTTAGCTATGTCTTGGTCTATTAAAACCTTTTCATCAACTCCAGGTATGTTAAGCACTTCCAACATCACAGCATTCACTGCATTCTCATTCCATACGTTCCATCTATGGTCCTTTTCATATCTGAATAGGTTTCTGTAAGCTAAATGCAAAGGAGGGTGAAGAGCGCTAAATTCATTTAAGAATCTAACTTTACTTATCATTTGACTTATTCGATGTCCAGTACAAAAATGAGTTAGTCTGTGGTGATTCTTGGTTTCCATAAATAAATCTTTAGCGTTAATAAATCCTTCTAGGTTCTTGAAATCCTTAGCTACACTCTTTGCAACCTTAAAACATAGTACATTACTACTCATATCATAAAGATCGCTGTAGTACCTAGATTCCCTGTTTATTGTAGAAGAAGATACTACTATTATAGCTTTCTTTAACCATTCTTCATCACAGCTCTCTGCGTATATAACATACTTAAGGCGATCATCCTCAGCCTCAATCTTCTCTTGAAGGTTAGAGATTTTATACTCATAGTTGTTATACTTAATTTCCATAGTGTACCCAGAAGATACATACGCTCTACGAGCAAAGACTTCCTTATTAAGCTTACGTCTAGTTTTATTGTCTACAATATCACCAAACTGGTCATCTAGCTCTAATTCTTCCACAGCATTGTAGTCACTGTACCCAGAGTACGCTTTCAAGTGCTTTAAGGTAGAGTTGTACATAGTGGTTTGTTGCCACTCCGCTCTAGAATCTCTCAAATTGCTCTTAACAGCATCTACTCTAGCCCCAAACTTATCCTTACTAGCTTTGAAGCATAGGAAATAATCCTTTTCAGCTAATATAGCTGCTTCTTTAGCGGTGTTGAAGTTACCCTCTACATGATAGATACAGTCAGAGCTATCTAACAGATTAGATAATTCTGAATAACTAGTTACTTCTACCCTAGAGATTGTCTTCCCTCCAACAGCTTTACTATTGTTAGAAATACCTATCCTAAAGATGTGAATACCATTGAATATGTGATGGAATCCTCCTACTGCGTCTGCAGGGTTTTTAGGAGACATACTTGGTGTAGGGGAGAATGTAATATCTGTCATAGAAAGATTTCCCATAGAGGCTTTAATAGCCAAAGGGTCATTACTATTCAAAGTATTATATCTACTGCCTGAGTTTATACTACCTGTAGATTTTATGAAATCTATGTAGTTAGTTACTCCTGCGTACTTTGTAGATACATCTTTTCCAAATTCAGCCTTAACTGCCTTAAACTTAGCCTCTATTACAGAGATAGTCTTAGGAGTGTATCTGATAGATTCCCTAGAAGGGACTAAATCAAGTACACCTATGTCAAACTTAACACACATACTAGCTTTGTAATCGTACTCATCCAATTCCAGTTGGTCCCAGTTGATAGGATATACAACTCTACCTACGAGTAGGTCTACCTGCTTACCATCATTAGTAAGAAGAAAGCCATCTTTCTCTTCGATTACAGATTTGTGTCCGTCTTTACCATAATACTTAGTGATACGCCCTAAACCTTCTACCACACCTTTAAAGACTATGTTATCAAAGAAACAAAGTTGATCACTAATAGCGTCTCTGAATTTACTCTTATCATAATACTCTTTAATAGGTACGATTACTGTAGAGCCATTCTTTTCCTCTGTTGAGGTTTGGTACACTTGGTCCATGTGCGGTACATTATCATTATTACGGTATAACATGTAATAAGTCTCTGTTCCGTTATGTCTGCTTCGGACATAGAATGTTTCTGTATAGGCTAATGGAGATTTCGCTCCTAACCCAAATCCTCCAATTTCATAGTTGTTGTTTCTCTTAGTAGAAGCACCAAATGTAGTAAATACATTCGCTACTCTATCTTCAGATAAACCACAGCCATGGTCATGGAACATCATACACTCATCTATCCCTAGAATTGTGTTCTTCTCTACGTATTCAATACTAACTGTTTGTTTAGAGCTCCAGAATAACTGGTCATCTCCCTCATCTTTAGGGATCTTACCCTCTATCTTCAGGTCTCTCTCACGGTTAGCATCGATACAATTCGAAGTTATCTCTCTCACTATTGACCCAATTGGGTCTGAGTACAGATTAATCAGGCTATCCATAATGATAGCCTGAGATTGATCTGTGATCTTAAATTTGTGCTGTTTCTGAACGCCAATTACTTCATCGACGTTATTCTGTTGTAATATTTTCATTCAAATGGGGTTTCGTTAGGTGTTAAAGGGTCTTTTATTTTCATACTCTCTGTATAAACTTCTAGAGATGGGTCAGGTATAGAGGAAACTTCAGACCCTTCTGGTAGGAAGGTCCCTAAGCGTTCTTCTAAGTCCTCACGTAAGTCTATATGCTTATACAGAACTTTAGCTACTTTGTGATTACTGTCTATAATGTTGTGGTATTTGAATATTAAGGCCTTATACGGCTTAGGAAATTTAGAATACTGTCCCTTTTTAAAGTTATCGTAAACTTCCTGGTACCTTGGGGGCACCCTAAATATAAACATCACATGATACTTATCAGGGTCGTATTTCGCTACAAATAAGGGGCTTGTTTCCACATAGTCCTCATATCGTACAAAATCTAACTCTCCTGAATACCTAAATAGCACAAATATATTATTTGTATACTTAGGGTATTCTGTGCTGCCTATGAACACATTAATTAATCCTTCTTTTCTAACCTCCATATACTCACTTAATAATGGTTGTATATAGGTGTAGGATTTATTAAACATCTGTCTTTCTACTCCGTCTCTCTTCATGATGTCTTATAAGGATTAATAAGTTACTACTCCTTCAAATCCTGCTTTAACGTCCCAAACTTGAGTCTCTTGATGTTTTTTGTATTCATTAAGAGTGTTCTCAATCTGTTTCTGCCCTTCTTCTATCCATGCTGCAGGCATTTTGTATACAGCAATATCTCCTGTACCAGAGGTACTTATAGCTACCAAGAATGATTCTATTTCATATCCTGGGTATTCAGCTCTAAGTGCGTTCTCGTAAAAAGCTATCTGACGGTAGTAAGAATACATTAAGCAAGAGAACATAAATCCTGTAGCGTGGTAATCACGTGTTAAGAATCCTGTATCTGCTACTTTAGTACACTCACCGTATACATCTTTACTGGAAGTCTTGAGGTCTACCAATGTAACTTTCTTGTTATCATGGTCTACAACTACTCTATCTAATTTTGATCTACACATAACTCCGTGCTGCTGGAAATATACTTCAACCTCGTTATGAGATTCAAGGTCTTCTCCAAATACAAGCTTGTTAGCTACGACGTGGGACCTCAATGAAGTACTACATCCTTCTACAATGTTCTTGTCTTGCTGAGTCATTAGTATCTTACCGTCAGAGGTAAGTAGGAAATTGTAGTAAGCTTGGTTCTCAGGCTTTTCTAGAAAACTTTTAAATGCTGTAGTCTTCTTGAGGGAGCTTTCTTTATACTGAGCTAGCATATAAGCTGTCTCTCCCATCTCTCTAAGACCTTTCTCGTCTAAATCTAATCCTTTTGTTAGTTCAGACATAGCCTGAATGTATTTACCCATCTTTCCTGTCACGGGTTCTACATCTGCTAGTGCAAACAACTCAGGCTCTAAGTTCCACCTATGTATAAGTGTACCTAGCTCAAGGGCTTTAGATGTTTTATTCATCTGTCCTTGCTTCTTCATCAAGAAGGTCTTTGGTGATATTCTAAGGTTAGTTAGGTCACTATTAGAGACCTCTTCCCTTTGAAAGTAATCTGGTTTTGATTCGTTCATCTTTTTCGTCTTCTGCGTTAAGTAATAATACCATGAATTCACTATAAAGTTCTTTCCTTACAGTGTGCGCGTGTATTTTCTCTATAGCTACATTTCTATCTTCCTCGCTTTCTATTTTAGAATCATAAAGTTCTGCATCATCTACTGCATCCTCTAAATAATACCTAACAATATTATGGCGTTGATGATCCATTGCAGATATGAGTAATCTATATCCATATAGAATCTAAGGTTGTTAAAGCACTTAGCCCTAAACTCCTCTGAATAAGTAATCTCTACTTTAAACATAAGTTATTTTATTATAACACGTTAATATATACTCCTGGCGTTTCTTTGTCGTATTCAAACTCCTCAAAACTAGGGACAATCTCATCTGCATTATCGTCATCGACCCATTCAAACTTAACCATCTGGTCTTGAACCGTCTGGGCTGGATTGATGTAATCGAACTTGTGTTTACTTTTCCTGATAAATTTAAAAGAAACTTGATAGGGTTTAGTTTTACCCTTAAGAAGCTTCTTAAATTCTTTCTTACCTTTCTCCCACTCTTCCTTCGATACCTTATAGTACGTAGCTGTTTGCTTTGAAACTATAAAGTACTTTCCTGTCCACCTTCTACCATTCTTGCTAGAAGGGACATTGCCTGGTATAAATATTCCTATTGACATGCGTATTCAATTAATTCCGAGGCTTTTCTACTTCCAAACTTCTCTATAAAGTCTGAAAAATCTTTAACCTCGTAGTCAAAGGTATTGAATTTACCATTAGTAATGAAAAGCCACTCAAATCCGTAGAGTTTCCGATGCTTATTGGCAAAAGATACTCCTGTCCTGTCAAAATCATACAGAATAATGATGCGAGCATACCTACTATACAGCATGCTCACAACATCTTCTGGAATAAGACAACTCTCTGAGGAAGGCGCAACAGCAGGGATTCCAAACGCTGCCAAACACATAACATCCTTTAATGACTTAGTAATTACTAGCGTGTCACCCTTTTCAGGGATTTGGCTCAAACCTTGAAGGTCAGTTGAGCTAGTATTACTAAGCCATTTATAAGATTTGCTAAATGGTTGGTAGATTTTCATCCTACTGTTACCAAAATCATAAGCGTAAATAGGGTTATACCTGTTTGATTCTACAGCTAGATCCCCATTTACAAATACTGCCAAAGCAGCTTTTACATTGTAGGCTTCAAGAATTTCACAAGTAATTCCATATTTACCCCAAAAAGATTTATCTTCTCTTGAGTTCCATGGACGAGATTTAATCTGTATTGTAGTGGAAGAGGGCATATCCTTCTCTAAGTTCTCATTATGCGAACCTACAAATTGCTTAGTAGGTGCTGAAAAACTAGTCTGAGATAGTCCTAAACGGAAATCATTATCTATAAGTTTACATACCCCACCGTGGTTGAGTCCGTACATTTTGCTCAGAAGGGTAAAGCAATCCCCTACATCTCCTGTGCTAAAATCTTTATATAAATAAGTTCCATCTCTATGCCTAAAGATAGTGAATGATGGTTTCGAGTCCTTTCTTAAAGGGCTGTGAAAAGCTCCACCATTCATTACTTCTTTGCCTAAATAATAGACAAAGATGTCCAGGGAGGTTATCCTCCCTAGAATCTCTATTGCATTTAATTCTACTACCTTACTCCCGTACATATTACAGTACTAGAAAGGCATATCGTTGTTCGATCCTGCAGTAACTGCTGCTGGAGCGGTTGTAGCTGCTGCTCCATCAGGAGTAGGCTTAACCAACTTAGCTCTGTTCCAATCTGAAATATAGATTGTTGTCTTATCTTCCGATATAGTCATAGACTCGATAAAGTTAGGGAACTTAGGTACAGATACATACTTACCTTTATAGATAAATAACATTCTAAACTTTAATCCTTCATACTTCTTACCGAATAAAGCGATCACTTTGTTAGCGTATTCTTCAAAGCTAGATACGTTATCTACAACAAAATCTGCTTCATTCATACACTTGGTAGCAATATGCTTAACACGTCTTGATACATCTGTAGCTTGTTTAGCTACGTCACCAAAGTCAGGGTTTGCAGGAAATTCTGCATGCTTAACTGTTGCACCATTTGATTGCTTGAATTCGAAGTCTAAACGACCCCCACTACCCATATCTAGGGAGATGTTAACTAATTCGCAATTTTCTTGGATACCTACTACTGGCATTAATCCGCCTGTTGAGTTACTTTCTACGTTACTTCCGTACATAATGTTTAATTTTAATGGTTATTGATTGAGTGTGATTGTTACGTTCTTTCCTTTGCTAGTCATCGTGAAATTCTTGTGTACTAGCGTCACATTTCCTGTCAGGCTATCTGCAGGTTTAGTTACCACGGTTTTAACTGGTTTAGTGCTAACTTTAATAGGTGTCTTTCCTCTAAGAGACTGAATCCTATTGTGTATAGTTGTTCTACTTACACCTAACTTTGTAGCTAACTGCCTTAATGGTAATTTTCTTCTTACCCCTGACTCTAGAGTGTTGTTCATCGTTTGGGTCCATACAATTCTTTTTGTACCTTTCATCTTAATTAATTTACTGGTTTATTGATAAGCCTCTACAGCTTCACTAACTACCAACAGGTCGTTAGGTATTTTCGTTTTTTCAAACATCCCTTTAGGTGACTTTCCTGTATTTGTTCCGTCGTTCTGAGTAATAAAAGAATACTCCATAGCGTCGTCTCCTTTAGTTACGTCAGTATACAATACAATGGTAAACATCCCCTCTAAAGTAACTACGTTGTCCATCATCTTACCGATAGTCTTAGCTTTAGTTACCTTATTACCATGAGCATCGAAGGTTACCTCTGAGTGCATCATAAATACTACAAGTAAATCTTCACGCATCGATTTAACACGATTGATTATACTCCAAGCATTCTGAGCTATCTCAGTAAACTTCTTAAACCCAGTTTCGTTGGCTCTACGCATGTATTCATTAGCCATAGAGTACTGAAAGTCATCTATGATAATATACTTCACCTCTGTACGCTTCTCATCGATATAGTTTAATATCTTAAGAATGTCATTAGATGAATCTGTAGAAACCATTCTACCGTCTGGATTGTCCTTATTCCATGCAGGGTATCTAGACTTAGATTTCCTAAATGGAAGTGACTTCTCTCCTACATTCACAATGAATGTAGATGCTTCAGGGAGGTTCTCGATAGAGGTTGATTTACCTGTACCACTCGCCCCCACTATTAATACTTCTTGTGCCATTTACATTGAATTTAGTTCTTGTTTAACTACTTCTTCTTCTTTATGCCTTGCAAGCCATTTCTTCCCTCTTAACTCTTTGTGTTTCTCTTGAAGTTTCCTCCTACATCTACCGATTCCTTCAAAAGATGGGTACAACTTGGTACTCATTCCTCTTAAAAAATCTTTAGCTGTTAGTGTGGACATATCAATACCAAAGGTAAGTAGGATAAATGCATACAATACATAATCACAGTCTCGAGCTTTAGGTTTATTCATTAAAACTCTAGATACGTGCTTCTCATACTTCTTTATCTTCATCTTTAGCTCCTCCGTAATGGGATGTAGCGTCTAGGATCTGATTGTGTGCGAGGTCATTATCCATCAGAGCTATACAAGGCTCTCCTTCACGAACTTTAAGGTAGTGCCAGAAGATTGCTCCTTCTGTTGGCCACCTCTTTGGTCCATAAGATCTGATCCCTAATAGCTCAGGTCTGTGTGATACTAATACTATGTCTGAGTACATATAACATGCATCAGATCCAAATAAATCTTGCTTCTTAGGAAAGTGTAAGTCAGGGTTCTGAACTCTGTCAGATGACTCTATATTACGGTTCATTTGAGATAACAGTACCACTGAGATACGTATTTCTTTCTTCAAACCATTAAACATAGCCATCAGCTCATAGAGCAAATCCTTGTCTTGGGCCCCTCCCATCTTCTTAACCAATAATGTATGGTCAAGCATGACTACGACGGGCTGTTTCTTCTCCTCTACAAAATTCATTATAGTGTCTTTAACCTGTACTACACTCCCAGGTATATCCACATAGAATATATCACGCTTCCCTAGTTCTCTTGCTTCCTTCACTGCATTCATATAGTAGTTGTCATTAAGACTGAAATCGTCCATGGCACTATATAATTGCTGTGTAGTTATGTTAAGCTTCTTACTTAACTTCCTACCCACTAATCTAGAAGATAACATCTCAAAATTAAAGGATAGGATAGTGAACTCTTGGTCTGCATTCAATTCTTTAAGGCCAGTCTCTAGTTGACCTAGAATACTAGTCTTACCACTACCTGACATTCCTGCGATAGTGGTAATTGATTGCCATTCGATTCCTCCCATCGATACTTGGTTGAACTTTTTCCAGGGGGTCTTTAGCGACTTGATTGTTCCTTTTCTACGGCCGTCTATATATCTAAGTGCAGCATTTGCTGACTCGGATATGTGACGCCATCTAAGGCCTTTGTTTTCTTCGCTCATAATAGCTCCTCTCCGTAATTAAGCTCTCCAGGGTCATCTAGAGGGGTCTCGTAGTCCTCGTACATCGTCCAGGACTCTTGGTTAATATAAGTGGACATTAATTTCCACTGCGGTCTAAATTCTCGTCTAATACCTGCATGTCTTCTATCATCTTTCTCTTGTTCTAGAGACTTTATGATAGTTTTATGCAGTTCAGGGTCTTTCTCTACCAACGCCTTGTACTTAATAGCACACTTTTTCCTATCGTTATGGAGAGGTCTGTCTCCTTCTTTGATAGGGTATGCTAATGCAAACTGGTTCCAACAGTCTTCGCAACCTCTTACTTTAAAAAGATCAATAGACTTTTGTCTAAGGGTCACAGATTTATCAGGCATGATTTTAACATACCCGTTATTCTGTAATTTTAACATGTCTATTGGAGTTAGTATCTCTCGATACTTTTGAGCGGTTCCGCTCTCTTTAAGAAGTAAGTAGGTGTACTCGGTCGGTGTAAGATTTCTTCCCTTTAAACGTGTTAGGTTTAAGGTAATTTTCATCGCACTTTAGGTATTTCTCTAATTCTTCTTCACTCAGCAGCATCAGAAGGTCTTCTGATAAAGTAAGTGGTTCTCCGTCACATTCTATGCAATCACTGGATTTCATTTGAAATTAAATTTCCGTCTAAGTCCCTCATTTGTAGGGTATGTAGATATAAAAATACATCAAACTCTCCGCAATCGCACTCGAATTCAGTTCTCATTATTTCCCCTACCGCTGCCATAGGTAATGTGTCTATGTCTTGGTAGTAGAATTTTAGAACCTGATACATTTTTATAGTATCTTCAGGTGTAGGCTTTAGGCCTTTGTAAGGAGAATCTTTCATACTTAAACTATTTTATACTAGTAAAAGTAGTTTAATTCTCCATACTATCAAAGGTATTCCTAAGTATTTTCATCTCGATCAGCATCTTTAGCTCTTTCGTAGATCTCATCCTCTGTATAGCCTAGGATTAAATCTAGGTCTATATCTCTTTCTTCTGTAGGGTCTGGCATCAGTTTGTGTTTAATCCGTTCTTACCTCTCACCTTACCTCCAGGTCGTGATAATACAGTCCCAAGCCCTCCGTTTTCACGGATACTCTCCATATATACCCTACAACACATAGCCTCAGGTGAAACTACTTTACCATCCATTACCTTCATTGTGTGCTTAGCTATTTCTATCTCAGTGCTACACAATACGCATTTAAACTTTGCCATTTCTTAATATTTAGTTAACATTCAGTGAGGGTAAATCGTATATATTTACCGTATGAAAAAAGAATCAAAAATAATATACTTACTGTTGATGGCTATAGTTTACATTTTAGCTGTAATTTAATAAGGAGAGCTTACCTACCCCTTACTATTTACAACCATATCATAAACTATAGCCACCACAACTAAGGTTATTATACCTACTACAACTGTCTCTACGCTCATTACAATTCGTTTAGTGATAATATAAAATCTCCTAGCTTTCGTAGGTTATGTATCTCAAATTGATTCTCAAAGAATACATACAAGGGTTCTTCATTACTTACGGTATTAGATAGTAAATCTATTCCATGTTTAGAGAAGTCGTAGTAAATAAACCCAGCCATCCCATATATAGGTGGTTGGTACTCTTCTGTAAATCCTAAGTCTAATAATGCTTTAGGTGTTATAGTAGTCTCAGCTATCCTATCAATATCATCGTCTATAATACTATTTCTATCTCTCTCTAAATGCTCATCAATACTCTTCTCGAAATCTTCGTGCTTAGATAATAATCTAAATAAATCCTCAGACCTTAAGTCTTGACTCTCATCTATCTGTTCGTCTGTACCCCAACCTTTAGTTTTACAATCTACCATCTCTCTGTTTACTACACGAACATTAAGGGAATGTTCCTTAGGGTGATTGAGCTCATCACCACTATTGAAGTAGACGACCCAAGAGTAG
>Ga0075448_10000139_pt1 | contig 24531 bp, 18 predicted proteins | sample CoawatmetaG10DNA_2_FD_72353 | JGI IMG/M metagenome (GOLD analysis project Ga0075448, IMG submission 72353) | Marine microbial communities from the West Antarctic Peninsula - Coastal water metaG108-DNA | ecosystem: Environmental > Aquatic > Marine > Coastal | place: Atlantic Ocean: West... | reverse complement strand
CGGGTGCGCTCGGGCACGAGATCGATCTCCAGGGCCACTTCGTCAATGCGGAAAGCGGGCGCGGTGTAGTCCTTGCGGTAAATCGTGACGGCGGTATCGGTGCGCAACATCGGTAACATCCTCGTAGAGGTACGCAAAAGGCCATTGTACTCAGCCCCTTGGCGGGAATCTTCCGCGTTGGGTGTCACTCTGAGTAACAGACCGCGCGCAGCCTGTTTCCGGGGCCCGCGGCCATCTGTCTGATTGAGAGTAGGGGGATTTTCATGTGGAAATGGATCAAGTCATCGGGCGTCTGGCCGATGGCCGGCGCGTTGATGGCGGCCAGCCTCCTGGCGGGCTGTGCCAGCACGGTCACCAGTCAGGTGACGGCGTTCCGGCAACCCGGCTGGACCGACACCCCGCCGCGCACCTACGCCTTCGAGCACACCGCAGCGCAGCAAAATGATCTGGAACGTCAGACCTACGAGGCCTGGACATCAGACCAGCTTGCCGCCCACGGCTTTACCAGCGTGCCGCGTGCCAGCGCACGCTATCTGGTGCGCCTGGACTACTCGACCGCCACGCGCCTCGTGCAGGTGCGCCAGCCCGTGTATCCGGACCCGTATTGGGGTCCGGGGCCCTGGGGGCCATGGCGTAGTCCTTGGGGGCCTTGGGGCCCGTGGGGTCCGCAATACGTCGACACGAACGTCCAGGTGCCCTTCTACGCCTATCACGTGGAAATTGACGAGGCAGCCACTGGTAAACGTGTTTATCAGGTGACGGCGCAAACGCAGGGTGGGGATGGCTCGCTGACGGCGGTAATGCCTTACCTGGTACGCAGCGCCTTTGCCAATTTCCCGGCACCGAATGCACAACCGATCCTCATAGAACTGCCCGTTGATCCATCGGTGAAACCGGCGGCCAAACCAGCTTCCGGGCCGGCACCCAAGTAGTGCGCCAGGGTGGGTTTTGGCCGGCGGTCTACGTTAGAATGCGGGACCTAATCTGTAGGCCGCCAGCCGTACCCCGCTTGAGCGTTGTCACTTCATCCCGTCTCGCGCCGACCGCCACCCTTGGCCGGCGCTGCGTCCGCTCCGTCGCTACCCTCCTGACGGTGCCCAGCAACGCGTGCGGCCTCACCCCCGGTTTCTCTCTGTTCCCACTGGTTTTTGCCATTTCGTCTCAGGGAGTTTCCGCCTGAGCGCCTGTGCGCCTTATCTGCGGAACTCCCCATCAGGATTCATTGCTATGAACGACAAGCTTCACGACGCCTCGCCGGACTCCCAAGACCAAGGCGCCGAGGCCGAACTGCGCCGCGCGGCGTTTGAATACCACCGCACCCCCACGCGCGGCAAGATCGAGGTTCGCCCGACCAAGGCGCTGATCAATCAGCGTGATCTTTCGCTGGCGTATTCGCCGGGCGTGGCGTATCCGTGTACCGCGATCGAGCAAGACCCGTCGCTGGCGGCGGAGTACACGTCGCGCGGCAACCTGGTCGGCGTGATCACCAACGGCACTGCGGTGCTGGGTCTGGGCGACATCGGCCCGCTGGCCAGCAAGCCCGTGATGGAAGGCAAGGGCTGCCTGTTCAAAAAATTTGCCGGCGTGGATGTGTTCGATATCGAACTGGCCGAGCGCGATCCGGACAAGCTGGTCGACATCATCGCCTCGCTGGAGCCGACGCTGGGAGGGATCAACCTGGAAGACATCAAGGCGCCGGAGTGCTTCTACATCGAGCAGAAGCTGCGTGACCGCCTGAACATTCCCGTCTTCCACGATGACCAGCACGGCACGGCGATCATCTCGTCGGCGGCGCTGCTCAACGGCCTGAAGGTCGTCGGCAAGGACATCGGCAACGTGAAGGTGGCCGTGTCGGGCGCGGGCGCTGCGGCCATTGCCTGCCTGGACGTGATGGTCGGCCTGGGCGTCAAGCGCGAGAACGTCTACGTGGTCGATTCGAAGGGCGTGATCTACGCCGGCCGCGACGCCAAGATGGAGCCGAACAAGGCCCGTTATGCGCAGGACACGTCGGCCCGTACGCTGGCCGACATCGTGCGCGATGCAGACGTGTTCCTCGGTTGCTCGGCCGCCGGCGTGCTGACCGCCGACATGGTCAAGACCATGGCGCCGAAGCCGATCATCCTGGCGCTGGCCAATCCCGAGCCGGAAATCCGCCCGGAAATCGCCAAGGCCGCGCGCCCGGACTGCATCATCGCCACGGGCCGTTCGGACTACCCGAACCAGGTCAACAACGTGCTGTGCTTCCCGTACATCTTCCGCGGTGCGCTCGATTGCGGCGCCACCAAGATCACGGAAGAGATGAAGCTGGCCTGCGTGAAAGCCATTGCCGAGCTGGCCGAAGCCGAAACGAACGATGCCGTGGCGCAGGCTTACGCCGGCCAGGACCTGACCTTCGGCCCGGATTACATCATCCCGAAGCCGTTCGATTCGCGCCTGATCGAGAAGATCGCGCCGGCCGTCGCCAAGGCCGCAGAAGAGTCCGGTGTGGCCACGCGCCCGATCAAGGATCTGGACGCCTATCGCGCCCAGCTGAGCGACTTCGTGTACCACACGGGCCTGACCATGCGGCCGGTGTTCTCGGCCGCCAAGGCCAACCCGAAGCGCGTCGTGTACGCCGAAGGCGAAGAAGAGCGCGTGCTGCGCGCGGTGCAGACGGTGGTCGACGAAGGCCTCGCCAAGCCGATCCTGATCGGCCGTCCGCACGTGATCGAAATGCGCATCCAGAAGGCCGGCCTGCGCCTGAAGCCCGGCGTGCATTTCGAGCTGGTCGATCCGGAAGACGACCGCCGCTATCACCAGTACCACACCGCTTACCACGAGCTGATGGGCCGCAACGGCGTGACGCCGGACATGGCCAAGTCGGCGCTGCGCCGTTCGAACACGCTGATCGGTGCACTGCTGGTGCGTCTGGGCGATGCCGATGCGCTGCTGTGCGGCACGGTTGGCCGCTTCGACGCCCACCTGGAACACGTGCGCGACGTGATCGGCCTGGCCCCGAACGCCAAGGTGTTCGCCGCCATGAACGGCCTGATGCTCGAGAAGCACACGCTGTTCATCACCGACACGTTCGTCAACGAAATGCCGAGCGCAGAAGAGCTGGCCGACATCACCAAGCTGGCGGCAGAAGAAGTGCGCCGTTTCGGCCAGGAGCCGAAGGTCGCGATGCTGTCGCACTCGATGTTCGGCTCGTCGAAGAACGCGTCGGCCCGCCGCATGCGCGCTGCGTATGACCTGCTGAAGGTGGAAGCGCCCGACCTGCAGGTGGAAGGCGAGATCCAGGGTGACGCAGCGTTGTCGGAAGACATCCGCCACCACTTCCTGCCCAAGAGCGCGTTCTCGGGCAGCGCAAACCTGCTGGTGATGCCGTCGCTCGACGCCGCCAACATCGCGTTCAACCTGCTCAAGATCACGGGCGGGCAGGGCGTGACGGTGGGCCCGATCCTGCTGGGCGCGGCCAAGCCCGTGCACATCCTGAACCCGTCGGCAACATCGCGCCGCATCGTCAACATGACGGCGCTGGCGGTGGCGGACGTGTCGGCTACGCGTTGACCGGTTGATCCGACGCTTGGGCCGCAGAAGGTGGGCGGCCCAAAAGAAAACGGCGCCTGGGGAAAGTCCAGGCGCCGTTTTTCTTTGCTGCCGACTGCTTAGAACTTCGCGCGGATGCCCACGCCGAAGGTGTCTGCCGAGCTGAGGTTCGTCACCTTGTCGCGCATGTACGCGGCGTACACGTCGGTGCGCTTGGACAGCGAATAGTCGTAACCAACGGCCCACGTGTTGCGCTTTACGTCGGCCGCGCCCGAAGTTTTCGTGTACGCGTACGACGCGAGGATGCTGCCCGGGCCGACCGGCACCGATACCCCCAGCTGGCCGCCGTTGCTCTTCGCATCGCCGGAGTTGATGGCGTTCTTGATGTACTGGTACTGGCCGTACAGCTTGACCACGCCAAAGTCGTATGTGGCGCCGAGTTGCGCGGCCGTCTGGCGCGAGAAGCCCGCTACCAGCGCGTTCAGGTCACCCGGGGCAGAATCGAAGCGCACTTGCTGGAAAGCCGCCGTGGCCGCGAAGTTGCCATGGAAGTACAGGAAGTTGCCGCCCCACTTGTTCTGGCCATTGTGGCCAGCCTGCTCGCCCGCGCCGTAGATGAAGTTGGCGGTCAGACCGTTGAAGTCCGGCGTCGAATACATGATCGCGTTGTTCCAGCCCGAATCGCCGACGAGGCCCGAGATGCCGCCGGGGCCGCTCAGGCCGTTGCCGAGGTACGTGTGGAACACCATTGGCGAGAACGTGTACGAATCGATGAACGGGTTGAACAGGATCGTCGATACGAAATACGGCGGCGTCAGGCGGCCGAGCTTGATCGAGCCCCAGGTGCTCGATTGCAGGCCGACGAACGAGTTGCGGGCGAAGAACGTGTCGCCGTCAAAGCGGCCGTACTTGCCGGTGTCGGGGCGGAAGAACGCTTCCAGCGTGAAGATCGCCTTCAGGCCGTTGCCGAGGTCTTCGCTGCCCTTCATGCCCCAGTACGACGTGGACATCCCGCCCGAGTTGACGCCCCAGGCGCGGTCCGATGCGCCCAGGCTCTTGGTGGCGCCCGCCCAGGCATCCACCTGGCCGTACAGCGTGACGGACGATTGCGCCTGCGCACCGGCACTTGCTGCCCCCAGTGCCGATGCCACTGCCAGCGCGGCCATGCCACGCTTGAATTTCGACTGCATTGCTACCTCCTTTGTTGTTGAAGATCACTGCAGGTTGCGCCGCATTCTTTGATGCAGTCACAGGCCGGCTGGTCAGGCTCCATGCCGGACGGTGTCCCATGCCCCATGACACCGCGCCCACAGCGTTGTTTTTGCTGATGAACCTGAAAAATCAGTTTGCCGAAATCAAGTCGGCCAGGCGGAAACCTGCGATGCGATGAATCTGTTCGAGCGACGTACGCAGCTCGGTATCGCGGTCGTTTTCCACGCGCTTGCTGAAGTTGTCGATGATGCCGTGGCGGTCATAGCCGCGCACCGCCAGGATGAACGGGAAGCCGAACTTCTCGTTGTACTGGGTGTTGAGCGCCTGCAGGCGCGCAAACTCTTCTGGCGTGCACAGGTTCAAGCCTGCGCCGCTTTGTTCGCGCGTCGACTCGGCAGTCAGTTCACCGCGCACGGCAGCCTTGCCGGCCAGCTCCGGGTGGGCGCGCACCAGATTGAGCTGAGGCTCAATGCCGGCGGTATCCACGGCATTGCGCATGGCGGTTGCGAGCGCCTCGGCCGAGGCGAACGGGCGCTGCGTGGCGGCCTGTTCGGCAACCCACGGCGAGTGCTCGTAGATGCCGCCAAGGACCTGCACGAACTGCGCTGCGTCCATGCTGTTGAGTTGCGAGAGGTTGTAGGTGGTCTGGCTCATGCTGCGGTGCTCAAAACGGGTTGCTTTGCATACGGATGGTTCTGGATCCAGTGCTGCGCGATGTCGATACGGCGGCAGATCCAGACCTTGTCGTGCGATTGCACGTAGTCGAGGAAGCGCTGCAGCGCACGGAAACGTCCCGGACGGCCCAGCAGGCGGCAGTGCATGCCGATCGACAGCATCTTCGGCTGCGCAAGGCCGTTCGGATCGCCTTCCTCGTACAGCACGTCGAAGGCGTCCTTCAGGTACTGATAGAAGTGGTCTGCCGTGTTGAAACCTTGCGGGCTGGCAAAGCGCATGTCGTTGGTGTCGAGCGTGTACGGCACCACCAGGTGCGGCTTGTGCTCGCCGGACGAGGTTTCGACTTCGGTCCAGAAGGGCAGGTCGTCGCCGTAGTAGTCGGCGTCATACGCAAAGCCGCCGTGCTCCACGACCAAGCGGCGCGTGTTGGGGCTGTCGCGACCGGTGTACCAGCCCAGCGGCGCATTGCCGGTCAGCTCACGGATGATCTCGACGCCAATGCGCATGTGCTCGCGCTCGGTGGCTTCGTCGATGTTCTGGTAGTGGATCCAGCGCCAGCCGTGGCAGGCGATTTCGTGGCCCAGGTCAACAAAGGCTTGCGTCACGTCCGGATGGCGCTGCAGGGCCATCGACACACCGAAGACCGTCAGCGGCAGGCCGCGCTTTTCAAACTCGCGCAGGATGCGCCACACGCCCGCGCGCGAGCCGTATTCGTAGATCCCCTCCATGCTCATGTGGCGCGCGGGGTAGGCCGCCGCGCCGATGATTTCAGAGAGGAACTGCTCAGAAGCCGCATCGCCGTGCAACACGCAGTTTTCACCGCCTTCCTCGTAGTTGAGGACGAACTGTAGGGCGACGCGCGCACCGCCCGGCCAATTGGCATTCGGCGGGTTCTTGCCGTAACCGATGAGATCGCGCGGATAGTTATTGTTTGTCATGGTTTTTTCATGTCGAGGAGACTTCATACAACGCCGGTCAGACAGTGGAATGCGGCTTTCCAAATTCACGACATCACGGCGGCGTCATGAACGAGGCAAGGCGCCGCCGCGTCAGGCCGGGACTGCCCGGGCAGCCTGCGCGAGTTCCAGCGCGAGCCTCCGGTGAACCGTGAGATGGGCGTCGAGTTCCAGCGTGGTCAGGCGGCCGTCTTCGACGACCACGTGCCCATTGATCACGCTGTGCGCCACATTGGACGGGGCGCAGAACACCAGCGCCGCGACCGGGTCGTGGTCGGCGCCGGCAAAACCGACCTGGTGACGATCGAAGCTGACAAAGTCGGCCGACATGCCGGGTGCAAGCGCGCCGATGTCGTCGCGGTTGAGCACACGCGCGCCGCCGAGCGTGGCGATCTCCAGCGCCTCGCGCGCGCTCATCGCCGCGGGGCCAAAGCCGACACGCGCGAGCAGCATGGCTTGGCGCGTTTCGCCGAGCATGTGTGCGCCATCGTTCGACGCGCTGCCATCCACGCCCAGCCCGACCGGCACGCCGGCATCGCGCATGGTGCGGATGGGCGCAATGCCCGACGCCAGCCGCATGTTCGAGCACGGGCAATGCGCAACGCCGGTGCCGGTGCGTGCAAACACGTCGATGCCGTGCGCGTCGAGCTTCACGCAGTGCGCATGCCAGACGTCGCGGCCAACCCAGCCGAGGTCTTCCGCGTACTCGGCCGGCGTCATGCCGAACTTCTCGCGCGAGTAAGCGATGTCGTTGTCGTTCTCGGCCAGGTGGGTGTGCATCGACACACCGTAGCTGCGCGCGAGCTTGGCCGATTCGCGCATCAGGTCGCGCGAGACGGAGAACGGCGAGCACGGCGCCACCACCACACGCAGCATCGAATGGCGATCGGCGTTGTGCCACGTTTCGATCAGGCGCTGCGTTTCCTTCAGGATGGCTTCTTCGCCTTCGACCACGCGGTCCGGCGGCAAACCGCCCTGGCTGCGGCCGACGCTCATGCTGCCGCGCGCCGCGTGAAAGCGCATGCCGATCTGCTGTGCGGCTTCGATCGAATCATCGAGCCGGCTGCCGTTGGGGTACAGATAGAGATGGTCGCTGGACGTCGTGCAGCCCGACAGCAGCAGTTCCGCCATCGCCGTGAGCGTAGACACGCGCACCATCTCGGGCGTGAGGCCGGCCCACACCGGGTACAGGTTGGTCAGCCAGCCGAACAGTTCGGCGTCCTGCGCGGCGGGCAGGGCGCGCGTCAGGCTTTGATACATGTGATGGTGCGTGTTGACGAAACCCGGCGTGACCACGTGGTCGCGCAGTTCCATCACGCGTACGTTGGATTGCCCGATGGCCTCGCGGTACTGCGACGGCAGATCGGCCGTGGCGCCAACCCATTCGATTACGCCACCGCGCGCAACCAGGGCGCCGTCGGCGATCTCCCGGCGTTGCGCATCCATGGTGACCAGCACGTCCGCATGACGGGCGATCAGAAGCGGGTCGTTGTGCGCGACAGTGGCATTCATGCAATTACTCCGTGCCGTGGGTGTTGGCGGCAGCGTCGCGCATTGCGTGCTCGGTCGACTGCATGCCGTTGTAGTACAGGTTCAGGATGACCGCGACCAGCGTGCCCAGCACGATGCCGCTGTGCGTGACGGGCTCCAGCCAATGCGGCAGGTACTGGAAGATGGTCGGGGCCAGCGTCGGGATCATGCCGAAACCGATCGCGATCGCCACGATGAAGAGGTTGTGGCGGTACTTGTTGAAATCGATCGAGCCGAGAATGCGCACACCCGTGGCGGCCACCATGCCGAACATCACGATGCCCGCCCCGCCCAGCACGAACGAAGGAACCGACGCCACGATGTGCGCCATCTTCGGGAACAGGCCGAGCGCGATGAGAATCACGCCGCCCATGGCTGCCACGAAGCGCGACCGCACACCCGTGACCGTCACCAGCCCGACGTTCTGTGAGAACGACGTGTATGGGAACGTGTTGAACACACCGCCGATCACGGTGCCCAGGCCGTCCGCGCGCAGGCCGCGCGTGAGGTCATCGGTGGAGAGCTTCTTGCCGGTGATTTCCGCCAGTGCCAGGAACATGCCGGTCGATTCCACCAGGGTGATCAACATCACGATGCACATCGAAGCGATGGCACCGAAGTGGAAGGTCGGCATGCCGAAGTGCAGCGGCGTGATGACGGCCACCCAGTCGGCTTCGGTGATGCCGGCAAAGCTGACCTTGCCGAATGCCATGGCGATGAACGTGCCGATCACGATGCCCAGCAGCACGGCAATGTTGCCGATCAGGCCGCGGCCGTACTTCGTCAGCAACAGGATGATGACGAGCACAGCCAGCGCAATGCCAAGGCCGCTCAGGTCGCCGTAGGCCGGGTTGGGCACGGTCTTGAGCACGCCGTCGACCATGGTTTTCATGGTCGGCTGGCCGCCGGCAGCCCAGTTGATGCCCACGCCCATCAGCGACATGCCGATCAGCGTGATGACGGTGCCCGTCACGACGGGCGGGAAGAGTCCAAGCACACGCCCCATGAGCGGCGCGACGACGATGCCGAACAACCCCGCCGCGATCACCGCGCCGTAGATGCCGAGCAGGCCGATGCTCGGGTCCGTGCCGATGGCGATCATCGGGCCCACCGATGCGAAGGTCACGCCCATCATGACCGGCATGCGAATGCCGAACTTCCAAATACCGAAGGCCTGGATGAGGGTGGCAAGGCCGGCGGCAAAGAGATCCGCGTTGATCAGGAAAGCGAGCTGTTCCTTGGGCAGATGCAGTGCACCGCCCACAATCAGAGGCACTGCCACGGTGCCTGCATACATCACCAATACATGTTGCAGACCCAATGCGAGCAGGCGTCCGTACGCCACGCGCTCATTGGTCAGATCCGCCGTGGGGGCGGCGATGGTGCTGCTTGCCATAAAGGTCTCCTTTGGGTGGTAAGCCGGACGGCGTCCGGCTTGGAGCCTGCCCACATTCCTGCGGCGCGCCCCGGTTCTGGCCTTGTGACACGTCCCGTCCTGATGTCGGGCGGTGCCTCTCAGGCCAACCTTCGGCGGGTCGCTACGGATCGTGGACAGGTTCTTGGGCGGCCGGCCTCTGTCGTGCCAGCTCACCCCATACAGCTAAACCGGTCCTAGACTTTGTCCTTCCCGCCGCGCGGGCCCAATACCGAACGCAGATCGAAATCAGCGGGCGCTTCGGGGCGCACGCGATCGGCGCAGCATTGCAAGTGCTGGGCCATGTGGGCCTGGGCAGCGCTGGCGTCGCCACGCTCCAGGGCATTGAGGATGTCGAGGTGTTCGTCAAACGAGCAGGCGTTGTTGCCGGGAGCCTCCACGCTGGCGATCATCAGCGTGGTGCGCGACACCAGTCGACGCATCATCTCGACCACCAGCGGATTGCCGGATTGCTCGGCCAGCGCCACGTGAAATTCCGCCGACAGACGAATCCAGCGAGGACGATCCTGGGTGACAAACGCCTGGCGTTCCTGTTTGACGAGTTCCATCAGGGGCGCTATGGCCGCCTTTGGGTTGCTGCTGCGGCCAACCTTGTCGAGCACCGCGCGCTCCAGGATCTGGCGCAGCTCGAACATGGCGTGGGCTTCGTCGATGGAGGGCGCTGCGATGAACGCGCCGCGATTCGGCTCCAGGTCGACCAGGCCGTCAGCGGCCAGTTGGGAGAAGACCTTGCGCACCGTATGACGCGCGGTGGCATAGATTTCGCACAGCGCATGCTCCGTCAGCTTGGTGCGCGGGGGCAGACGGTGCTCCATGATCGCGTCGTAGATCTCGTGATACATCCGTTCTTCGACCGACATGCGTGTTGCCCCCGATGCCTTGACGCCCGATTTCGACGTCGCTTCCGTGGAGACCAGCTTGAGATTCTTGGACATGGCAGATCCGCCTTTGAGTAACGCGCCGCAGCATAAGCAACTGCGAAAATCTGTTGACAATTATTCGTGGCGGCCTTCAATATTGTCAACAAAATGTGTTCGGGAATCCGACAAACTAGGGAAATCCCTGTTTCAAGCCGAGTCTAGCGACACGGCAGGAGCAAGGCGTCGGACCCAGAACCAGCGACGGCTTTGCCGGTTTGGCATGCCCTTCCCCACATGGATGGCAGGCGTAAACCGGCTGGACGCGCGCCGGGATGCGTGCACAGCACGTACCGAGCGGGCCCCGACGCCAGCCCTTGTCACACAAGGGTTTGGCGCGAGGTGCAAGTGGAGGCAGCGGCGCTTCTAAAAATTCGAACTACAGAGGAAGACAAATGGGACGCTTGACCACCCATGTGCTCGACACCGCTGCAGGCACGCCGGGCCAAAACCTGGCGATCGCACTGTTCAAAATTGTCGACAATCAGCGGCAACCGATCAAGTCGGTCCGCACCAATCACGATGGCCGTTGCGATGCGCCGCTGCTTGAAGGCGACGCGCTGCAAGCCGGCGTGTACGAGCTGGACTTCGGCGTGGGGGAGTACTACCGCGCCGCCGGCGTCAAACTCCCCGAGCCCGCGTTCTTGGACGTGGTGACGCTGCGCTTTGGCGTGGCCGACACCAGTGCGCACTACCACGTGCCTCTGCTGGTGTCGCCGTGGTCGTATTCGACCTATCGCGGCAGCTAACAGGGCAGGGAGTCATCATGGAAGGCTATATCCTCGACTGGGCCAACTTGCTCTTGCGTTGGCTGCACGTGATCGTCGCGATCGCGTGGATCGGTTCGTCGTTCTACTTTGTCTGGCTCGATAACAGCCTGACCAAGCCGACCGCGCCGGACCTGAAGGACAAGGGCGTCGACGGCGAGCTGTGGGCCGTGCACGGCGGCGGCTTCTACAACCCGCAGAAGTATCTGCTGGCGCCGAAGCAGCTGCCGGACCATCTGCACTGGTTCTACTGGGAGTCGTATTCGACCTGGATGTCGGGCTTCGCCCTGCTGACGGTGGTGTACCTGTTCAACGCCAACGTCTACATGATCGATCGCAGCGTGTTCGACATGACGGCGACGACGGCGGTGTTGCTGGCGCTAGGCTTCCTGGTGGTCGGCTGGCTCGTGTACGACACGATCTGCCGCGTGTTCGGCAAGAACGACCGCGTGGTGGGCATTCTCGTGGCGATCTACGTGGTGATCGCTGCGTTTGCGGCGTGCCACCTGTTCTCGGGCCGCGCAGCATTCCTGCTGATCGGGGCGATGATCGCAACGATCATGAGTGCCAACGTGTTCTTCTGGATCATCCCGGGGCAACGCAAGGTGGTCGCCTCGCTCAAGGCTGGCGAAAAGCCGGACCCGATCCACGGCAAGCGCGGCAAGCAGCGCAGCGTGCACAACACGTACTTCACGCTGCCGGTGCTGTTCGCGATGCTGTCGAACCACTACAGCATGACGTACGCCGCCAAGTACAACTGGGTTGTGCTGGTGCTGATCATGCTGGCCGGCGTGCTGATCCGCCAGTTCTTCATCCTGAAGCACAAGGGCGTCGTGAACTGGGGCTATCCGGCAGCGGGCGTGGCTGTGCTGTTGGGTGTGGCGGTGTGGCTCGCTCCGGTGTCGCGTCCGGCAGCCCCGGTCGCAGAAGCCCCGGCGGCGACGGCGCCTGCAGCAGCGGCAGAAGGCAGCGCTTCGACACCGGCTGCAGCAGGCCAGGCCTCTGCGGCAGCTGCCGGCAGTTCGGACTTCGCCAAAGTACAGGCAGTCGTTACCGCACGGTGCTACCAATGTCACTCGGCTCATCCTACCCTGATGCCTTCACCGGCCAAGGGCGTGTTGCTCGATACGCCGGAAGAGCTGGGCAAGCATGCACAGCTCGTCTACCAGCAGGTCGTGCAGCAAAAGCTGATGCCGCTGGGTAACGTGACGCAAATCACCGACGACGAGCGCACGATCATCGCCAAGTGGTTCGAAGGCGGCGCCAAGACGAACTGAGGCGCACGCTCAGCAACAACAGAACGGTTTATCGGAGCATGCCATTCGTTCCCTAGCGGGTGGCATGACCGGTGAGGGTTGAACGGGGCTGCGGCCCCGTTTTTTTTTCGCCTTGAGAATGCGAGCCTTTGCATGCAGCAGCGCCTACCAGCTGATTTCGGGCAGGTGTGGTGCCGTTGCGCGATAATGCGCGCCTCGTGCACCACCGCACAAATTCCACGGGACAAAGCACTGCACGGGCATGCATAGCCAAATTCTGATTTGTTCCGTGCTGTATTGCCTCAATAGGAAGCGGCCCACTAGACTTGTCGGTGCCGCTTTCGTGCCATGAGAGAAAGCGGCCGAGGACTGGAACCCTCGGTAGCAACCGGCAAGGACTGAGCACAAGTCCTTGTCGTCATTCTCCCGTGGCCGCTTCCCCTTATGGGCGAGCTTGGCAGGGGCGGCTTCGTGCCGATCGAGAGTTGCTACTCGGGTTCCAACCTTGTCAAGGCTCGCCCACCCGTTCACCACGGGTGGCGCGTTTCCTTCAGCTCGACGGAGACCGCGCCATGACGGATTCCCAAGCCCTCCCCGATATTCGCCGCTATCAAGCGCATGCTGATTTGTTCGACAAGCTTTCGAAGCTGCGAACGTTCTTGAGCATGCTGCACGCGACTGGATTCGAACAATTTCGTGCGATGGACGAGACGCGGCAGGCGGAATACCTGTGGACGTGTCTGGACTTTGCAGAAGAGGCATATCGAGCGCTAACAGTTTGGGATGGAATCGATGTGTCGGAGGGAGTCAGTTGAGCCTTGGTGTGTGACAACTTTTGACGCGGTTGCGCGCCATTCTCATTCGATTTCACGACAAAGAGCGCTACCGTCATAGCCACTCATAACACCACGCACGTCACTACGACATTGGCGTGTCACGCACGAGGAGCACAGAGATGGGCGCAGCAGAACGCATGTCCAACAAAATCGGCAACCACCGCACAGTCAAAGCGAGCAGCAACGCGATCCCTGACCTACTGGGACAGCCACAGTTGGAATTCGTGCGCGTCTCGGGCCGCGAAGCGCTGAGCGAGTTGTTCACCTACACAGTGGATCTGCGCCCCGTTTCGTTGGCAGCCGATCAGTCCATGCTCGAATCAGATCTAGACGCTGCCATTGGCCACGAGATGACCTTGTCCATCGAACTGGACGGCATGGGTACCGGCCTGCTCGGTGGTGTTGGTGCGGGTGTGCGAGAAATCACCGGCCTGATCACCGCCGTCGAACTGATCGGCGGCGTGGACAACAATCGTCTCTACCGCTACACCTTGCGCCCCTGGCTTTGGTTGGCCAGTCAGACCTCTGATTACAAAGCGTTCCAAAACAAGTCTGTCATCGACATCCTCGACGAAGTGCTGGCCGATTACCCGTATTCGGTGGACAAGCGTCTGGACACCAGTGTCTTCCCCAAGCTCATCTGGGAAGTCCAGCACTGCGAGACCGACGCTCACTTCATCCAACGTCTCACCGAAGAATGGGGTATCAGCTATTTCTTCGAACACGATGGCAGCCACCACCGGCTCGTGCTCGTCTCCGAATCCGGCGCCTGGCGCAAATTCCCCAGCGGGGCATATCACGCGCTGTCGATCTACCCGCAAGGTTTCAAGATCGACCAGGAGCACCTGACACGTTTCGAGCCCATCATCCGTCTGCGTACCGGCAAGGTTACGTTCAAGGATTACGACCCACGCCAGCCCAAAGCCGACCTCACCACCAGTGACAGCCTGCCGCGCGACACGCTGTTTTCCGAGTTCGAACGCTACGAATACGAACCCGGCCTCTATGACAGCCGAGATGTCGGCAACTTGCACGCTCGCATTCATACGGAAGAGCGGCGCGCCAAGGGGCGACGCATGCGTGGTGTCGGCAACCTGCGCGGCGTCGCCGCCGGCAACACCTACCACATCACCAATCACGACCATGACGCGCTGAACCGCGAAGTCCTGATTGTGAGCACGGACCTGATGTTGGAAGACGTGGGCATCCACAGTGGCGGCACCCAGCAATACACCTGCCGCGTCAGCTTCGAAGCTCACCCCACGGACGAAGTCTTCCGTCCAGAACGGATCGCCCACAAGCGTCGCGTTCAAGGTATCCAGCGCGCCGTCGTCACCGGTCCCGAGAACCAAGAGATTTGGACCAACGACCACGGCTGCGTCAAAGTCCAGTTCGAATGGGACCGCTACGGCCAGCACGACGAGAATTCCTCGCCCTGGATCCGCGTGTCCAATGGCTGGTCCGGCGATCAATTCGGCACCATGCAAATTCCTCGTATTGGTCAGGAGGTCCTGGTCGACTATCTGAACGGCGATCCGAACACGCCGATCATCGTTGGTCGCGTACCCAACCAGCTCAACACACCGCCGTGGGCGCTGCCGACGCAGCATGCGTTGTCCGGCATTGCCAGCAAGGAACTCTTCGGGCGGCGGCGTAACCATCTTCTGATGGATGACACCCAAGGGCAGATTCAGGCCCAACTGTCGTCAGACCACCAGACATCCCAGCTCAACCTGGGCTACTTGACCGGTGTGCCGGGGCAGCCTGGGCGCAAAGACCCGCGTGGCGAAGGTTTTGATCTGCGTACTGATGGGCGGGGCAGTGTGCGAGGCGCCAAGGGCCTGTTCTTTACCGCAGAAGGGCAAATCGCTGCCGTGGGTGGCCACTTCACGCGAGAGGAATTCATCCGCTGCATGCGAGCAGCGCTTGAGACCGCCGAATCGTTCGGCAACTACAGCAGTCAGCACGAAGCGCTCAAGTGCGACACCGATCCGCAATCCAAGCTCACCCAAGCCATCGAGGACTGGGATGCTGGCGCCAACAACCACAAAGACAAGCCAGGGCAAGGGGGGCAACCCATCATCGGCGCCTACGCGCCGGCTGGCATGGCCTTCGCCAGCCCCCAAACGATCACCAGCTACGCGGGCAAGCACATTGACACCATCTCCAAGCTCAACCAGCAGTACACCGCTGGGCAGCAGTACGTCGTCAATGGGGGTACCGGCATCAGCCTGTTCGCCCACAGCGGGGATTGGAAAGGCATTGCCCACCAGGACCGGCTCATCTTGCAAGCGCAGAGCAAAGATATTGCGCTCAACGCGAAGACCGATTTGGTGGCGATCGCTACCGAAGGCGCCATTGTGCTGACAGGCAAGACCAGCATCACGTTCATGAGCGGCAAGGCCGGGATTCGCATCGCGGACGGGTGCGTGGACATCTTTGGGCCGACGCGTGTGCATCTGCACACCGCCGACTTTGATGCGCCGGGACCGCAGGGGATCGATGGCGCGCTACCGCAGTTCGACTCGGGGGATACGGGGCGCAAGTTCCGGCTGATTCGTCCCGCAGACAACGAACCCGTAGCGAACCGGTCGTACGAAATCGTCAAGCGAGACGGCAGCGTTATCAAAGGTGTCAGTAACGCCCTGGGTGAAACAGAACTGCATGAATCTCAAGCGGCCGACGTGCTGGCGATCAAGTTTGGCTAACTGCTCACATAGATCAGACAGGACTCAACAATGACTGATTCAATCGAATCCATTTCAGGCGGCCCGCGCGCAGAAGCCCTCTGCCTGCCGGGCAATCCTTGTCAGGATGTGGATGAGCCCTTGCCGCTGCCGGGCGTCGTCATCTTTGTACACGGCGTCAACTCCATGGGCGAATGGTTTGACACCGCAGAAGAGGGGCTCTGCAAGGGCCTGAACGCGCGCCTGCAACGCGAGGACGATCATGTCTTTCGCGTCAAGGGTAGCGGGCAACTCAGGCCCGTCACCTACATGAGCGAATTGACTGAGGATGGCTACATCCAGCGTGACCTCAAGTCGGCAACGTTTGTCAAAGACGCAGGCTACAGCCCCGTCATTCGGTTCCGCTGGGGCTACAAGTCCAGTGTCGATGAACTCAATGCCGTGGGCGGCAACATTCTGCTCGATGAGAAGAACGCCTGGGGCGGCGGCCCCTTCGTGAACGGCTGCTCGGCCTTGCCCGACATGTTCAACAAAGGCACCGATGCGGAACTCGTTTTTGGCGCACTGTCCCTGACCCACCTTCAAACCAGCGACCGGCAGGTCTACAGTGCTCCGGCCCGTCATTACCAGGCCTTCGCCGCCTGGCGACTGGCCAAGCTGGTGAGCCGCATCCGCGAGGTGCATAGGACGCTGAAGCGCGATGGTGTCACTGACAAGGATTGCCCCATTACCGTGGTCTGCCATAGCCAAGGCAACATGATAGGCATCGGCTCGGCGTACTTTGGCGCCCATCACGCCGAATTCAACGGTGAAGGCAAGTGCAACGGTGTCGCCGACAACTACGTCCTCGCCTGTGCGCCCTACAGCCTGCGCAAGAGCTGGATCGACAACGTCTCCCAATACGATTCAAAAAACGAAGCGGGTCGTGTCACCTATGAAGCCCGCGCCAAGGGCCTCAGGAACTTCTTCGACATCGTGCGGGGCTTCGGCAAGGAGCGAGCGCAGCACTACGATGCCGACTTCGTAACCCAGCACGCCTTCAACCACAAGCCTCGGAATGGCGACGCTGCCTGCACCGCCGAGCAAGATTGCAAGGGGCGCGACACGCGCGCCCGCGTCTTCTTGTACTGCAGCCCGCATGATCGGGTCATCTCCGTTGCCGCCGTGCGTGGTATGGGCTGGCTAGGTTTAAACAAGGAAGATGTGGAGGCCACCGGAGCTGACGGTGTGCTCTACCAACGTGTCTGGGCCGAGGCCAAGCCGGGGGTGCCGTACAAGGTGGGCGGCACCCCTGGTACTGACTACCACTACTGGAATGACACCATTGGCGCCAATCCCGAGACCAGCATCTTCTGGACTCCGGATTCCGAACGCGTGAGCGTTCAATTCAAGAAAATCTGGGGTGACGATCGAAAGGGTTTTTGGGGCAAGTTCTTTGGCTCGACCATCGGCATATTCATGGGAGCGGGCGCTGTAATTGCCAATCAGGTGAGCAATGTCGCCAAGGTCAATGGCGTGCCCGACAAGGACTGGGCCGTGCGTGTCAACGCGCCGGCCATCTCCAGCGGCGGCATCGTGCCGCGGGCTGTCTACCTGGCGCGCAGCGACGGCAGCACGCTGCCGACCGAGCAATGCTACGTCGACGGCGTCCACACGCTGGGACCCTTCAATGTCCACTACGAATCCGCTCGTGATGCGCTCAATCCGGCGCGTCAAGTACCCCAGGGCACTGAGGACCCTTACGCCCATCAACGCACGACCGGACACGGCAGCACTGCCAGCGAAGCCGCCATGCGCTACGACCAGAACGCCGGCATTCGCCAGCGCGCGCGGCGCAATGCCTACGACGAAAGGGGCCAACTCCAGAGCGGAGCCACCTTCGACAAAAACGACATTGCTCTGATGAACGACGAGAACCATCACAAGATTCGCGGCACCGAGTTTGGCAAGTTCGAGGAGCAGGCGCGCGCGGCGCAGTTGAAGGAAGGCGACCGCCAGCAGCCCACCAACCACTCCACCATCCTCACCAACCCGGCGCACAGTGAACACGTGCTGGCGTATGACGTGGATGTGGGCCTGTGTCTGTTCAACGCCAATCACATGGCTCAGTTCCGCAGGATGGCGGATTGGCGCTGGTGTGAGCCGCAGTCTGAGGGGGGCGAGGTATATCCGGCGGGGCGGGAGCCCGCGAAGGATATTGAGTTTGAGTACTACAACTCCGAGAAAGCCACGTATGACAGCAAGAAGCTGGAAGACCACGACATGTTCGTCGAAGCCAAGGGCGGCGTCACGGCGATCGGGATCCCCGGCGAGCGCAACCCGGGGCGCATGTACTCCTACCACACGCCGGACGACACCGGTACCCCCTATGCCTGAGGGAGCTGCCATGCCCAACTTGTCTTGTTTGAGCCCATGCAGGCGCGCGCTGAAGGCCACGCGCGTGCTGGCCGCCGCCTGCCTGCTGTTGACCGTTAGTTATTCTGGAGTGTCGATGTCCGCCAACGATTCGTATTCCCGCAAGCCCGTGGCCTGGCCGCGTATGCAGGCCGCCGCGCAGGCCGACCCGAAAGCCCCCGCTGCCGTGCTGTTGGGCGTGCAATGGATCAACCCGCTGATGTGGCGGGACTACCCCACCCAATGGAACTTACTTTGGGCGCAGGGCCTGGCCCAGCCCAACGCCAATGATCGCGATGCAGCAAGATTCAAGCTTGGGGATGCGGTAGGGGAATTAACGCTCGGGCTAGAGCGCAAGAAGCGTCTAGATGACTACCCGCAGATCAAGCGCGACAGGTTCTGGGGAGCCTATAGCAAGCTGTTGAGTGTTCCTCTAAGCACTTTCAGTTATCGCTACTTCAACTCGGGTTTCTACTCGATGGAGCAGGGTACCGACCGGCCCGACTTCATGGATGCCATCGTGTTCGCGGGTATGCCGCGCGAGTGGATCGGTACGCCCACGTACCTGAAGAACTATGCCCTTGGCGATGATTGGAGCGTGGATGAACTGCTGAAAGAGCAGGCCGCCATGGGCATGCCCGCGCCCAGCTATCTGGCCTACGACGCCGCACATGCCGAGCAACGCATGCAGGACTACTGGGTCAAGCTGCACAAAGACCCGAAGACCGGCGAAACCGTGCGCGGCCTGCGTACTCGTGAACCAATGATCGTTGGCGAGTCCATTCTGTCGTTGCAAGGTGCACGGAGACTGATGTTCGACAAGGTGGCCGATGCCGCCTTCGCCAAAAGCATGAAGTACAACCCCAGCGGCAAGCTGCCACAGGTGGTGCTCAAGGCTGGCGACGAGACCGTGGGCTTCTACGATCTGCAAGAGGCGCTCAAATTCCTGGCCGATAACCCCAACAAGCTGGTGTGGGTGTGGAACATGGATGCGCCCAACTACCCGATGGGCGAGCAGACCAACGAAAACACCGCCCTCCTCATCCTCGGCCACCCCAGCGCCAACTGGGGCTACGCGCCGCTCGCGTCCATCTACACGCCGCAGCATCACGAAGGCGGCATCGGCGCCAAGGCCGCCAACCCGGGTGGCGCATGGACGCCTCTGATGAAGACGCTGCGAGAACAGGCCTCGCAGGATCACCCGGTCGAACGTGTCTATCACGACGTGCACAAGCACACCGCCAACATCAACGCCCTGATGGGCCCACTGCACGCCGCCGTCCACCAGCAATGGCCCGACCTGGATCAAGTTGGCAACTTCTACAGCGTGTCCCAAGTCATGGAGGGTCCGGCCCGCGCCGCTAGCTTCGCGGTCAACGCCGCCTTTGCCGCTGCCTACGCCAACCAAAGTGGCAAGAGCGCCGTCGTCACCAGCGTGGCCGATGCCAAAGACAGCTGGGCGGTACTGATCGGCCCCCCGCCGGGCTGGCAGCCGACGCCGCCAATCACGCAATGGGACCGTGCGCGGGGTGAGGGCCGTGCGTACTGGCCGTGGTTTGGCAAACAAACGGGTGACCGAAAATCCTGAGTTTGCCAATCAAACTAGCCTGGAAGTATGAGGCGCTGACTGGTTATTTACTCACGCCAAGCAGCGCCAGCACACCCAGCACCAGGAAGATCAGCGCTGCAATACGGTGCACCAGCGTGATCGGCATACGCGAGGCGAACTTGTTGCCCATCAGCACGGCCGGCACATTGGCCAGCAGCATGCCGACGGTGGTGCCCGCCACGACAGAAAACACGTCGTTAAAGCGTGCGGCCAGCGCCACGGTCGCGATCTGCGTCTTGTCGCCCATCTCGGCAAAGAAGAACGCAACGATGGTCGTCCCCAGGATGCCCAGGCCGCGCTGCGTCGTCGAGGGCGCTTCGTCGTCGTCTAGCTTGTCCGGAATCAGCATCCAGCCGGCCATGGCGATAAAGCCCACGCCCAGGATCCACCGCAGCACGTTTTCGCCGAGCACGTGCGTGATCCAGCCACCGACGGCGCCGGCCAGTGCGTGGTTGACGAGGGTGGAGATGAAGATGCCGAGAATGATCGGCACCGGCTTGCGAAAACGCGCGGCCAGTAGGATCGACAGCAGCTGGGTCTTGTCGCCGATTTCTGCGAGCGCGACGATGCCGGTGGAGACGAGAAAGGCTTCCATGTTGTTGTGGTGTCCGGGCCGTATGCGAACCAATGACGCGCCACTGCCGGCCCTGTCCGCAGTGGGTTGTCATCGGTCTCGCCAGGCGCGTCACCGGGTGCCGGGGTGGCACCCTGAGTGCGGCTGACCACGCCATAACCACCTGTCGTTGCGACGGCGGTCAAGTCTGTTGACGTGGCCCCCGGGGTATCGACCCCAGGCGGCTACTCCCCAATGGAAGCCACGATTATAAGTGCATCAAGCGTTGGCGCCAATCGCGAATTTGGCCGGCTCGCCCTGGATGTAGGTGGCAGCCACGGCGCGATCCTCGCCCAACAGCGCCAGCGAGAACAGCAGCTCTTCCAGCGTCTCCGAGCGCGCGTTGCGGCGGGCGAGCAGCGGTGTGGCTGCCGGGTCCAGCACGATGAAGTCGGCTTCCGCGCCCGGCACGAAGCTGCCGATGCGATCTTCCCAGCCCAGAGCCTCAGCGGCGCCTCGCGTGGCCAGGTAGAACATCCGCAGCGCCGTCAGGTGATACCCGCCCATGCGCGCGACCTTGTGCGCCGTGCCCATCGTGCGCAGCATCGAGAACGAGCTTCCGCCGCCCACGTCGGTCGCAAGCGTGAGCGCCAGGCGGTGCGCGTCGTTCTTGTGGAAGTTGTAGAGGCCGCTGCCCAGGAACAGGTTGGAGGTCGGGCAGTGCGCGACGGCGGCCCCGGATTCGGCCATGCGTTGGCGGTCACCGTCGTCCAGCCAGATGGCGTGGCCGTAGAAGGCGCCTTTGCAAAGCAGGCCGTAGCGGTCGTAGACGTCCAGATAGCTGCGCGCGTCTGGGAACAGGTCGGCCACCCATTTCACTTCGTCGGGATTTTCTGCGACGTGTGTCTGGATGAAAACGTCCTTGTATTGCTTGGCGAGTTCGGCGCAGGCTTGCAGTTGCGCTTCGCTCGAGGTGGGCGCGAATCGCGGCGTGATGGCGTAGGCCAGACGGTCCTTACCGTGCCAGCGCGAGATCAGATCAGCCGTGTCCCGCGCGCCGGATTCCGCTGTGTCGCGCAGGTATTCCGGACAGTTGCGGTCCATCATCACCTTGCCGGTGATCATGCGCATGCCGCGTTGCTGGGCTTGCGTGAACAGTGTCTCGGCGGAGCCGCGATGCACGGTGCTCCACACCATCGCGCTGGTCGTGCCGTTGCGCAGCAGTTCGTCGAGGAAGAACGAGGCGACGCCGGCGGCGTACTGCTCGCTTTCGAAGCGGCGCTCTTCCGGGAAGGTGTACGTTTCCAGCCAGTGCAACAGGCCCGGCGACGGCGACGCGATCATGTCCGTCTGCGGGAAGTGAATGTGCGTGTCGATGAAGCCCGGGACGATGAGTTTGCCGCTGTAGTCGTGCAATTGCGCGCCGGCCGGCAGGTCTTCACGCAGCGCGGCATAGTCGCCGGCCTTGATCACCTTGCCGCCCAATACCACGAGCAGGCCGTCCTCCCAGTACTCATAGGCATCGCGCTCGCGATACTGCGGATCGTGCAGGAAATGCAGCACGCGGCCGCGGTAGGCGTGAACGGTGTTGGAGGTCGGAGGCATCGTGGTCATGTCGTCTCGTGATTTTTAGTGTGCGGCTTTCCAGTGGTCGTCGACCTTGGCAAGCCACAGGGCTTTGTCCTGTTCGGGCAGGAAGGACGCCTCGAAGCTGTTGCGCGCGAGCGTATGGGCATCGGCCGCAGACAGGTCAAGGGCGTTGAACGTGGCGAGCCAGTTGGTGTTCATGTAGCCGCCAAAGTAGGCCGGATCGTCGGAATGCAGCGTTACGGCGCAGCCGGCATCCAGCAGTTGCTTGAGCGAGTGATCGCGCAAGTCAGGGTAGACCTTCAGTTTTTCGTTCGACAGCGGGCAGACCGTCAGCGCGATGCGTTCGGCCGCGAGGCGCTTGACGAGCGCGGCATCGTCGATGGCGCGTACGCCGTGATCGATGCGCTCCACCTTGAGGATGTCGAGGGCGTCGATCACGTATTGCGCCGGGCCTTCTTCACCAGCGTGGGCGACCAGGCGCAGGCCGAGTTCCTTGCAGCGTGCGAATACGCGTGCGAACTTCTCCGGCGGGTTGCCCCGCTCGGACGAATCCAGCCCCACGCCGATGATGCGGTTGGCCGGATCCTGGATATAGGGCAGGGCCGCTTCGAGCGTGTCGAAGGCGTCTTCTTCGCTCAGGTGCCGCAGGAAGCAGAGGATCAGCGCGCTGGAGAAACCATGCTCGCGCTCGGCGTCGTCCAGGGCGCGGACGATGCCATGAACGACCACATGCATGGGCACGTTGCGGGCGGTGTGCGTCTGCGGGTCGAAGAAGATTTCGGCGTGGTGGACGTTGTCGGCAAGCGCGCGCGCGACATAAGCGGCCGTCATGTCGTAGAAATCCTGCTCGGTGAGCAGCACGCTGGCGCCGGCGTAATACAGGTCGAGGAACGATTGCAGATCGTTGAAGGCGTAGGCCGCGCGTACTTCTTCCACGGACGCATACGGCAGCTTCACGCCGTTGCGCTCGGCCAGCGCGAACATCAGTTCGGGTTCGAGCGAGCCTTCGATGTGGATGTGCAGTTCAGCTTTGGGGCTGGTGGCGATGCGTTCTGCAAGGGCAGGGGAGATCGGCATGGTCAGACGGATGTAGGGACTCGGTAAGGAACCGTCGCGCCACTGCTGGCGCTGGTGAGCGCATGTTGCTGCAGCTCTCGCACCTGCAGGAGTTGCGCGACGACGGATACCGCAATGATATCCGGCGCCTTGTCCACGATGCCCGCCACGCCAATCGGGCACACCATTTCCGGCAGGCGGGCCGGGTCCACGCCGTGCTCGACCATGCGGTGCTCGAAACGCGCGCGCTTCGTCTTGGAACCGATCAGACCGAAGTAGGCAAAGTCCGTGCGGCGCATGATGCGTTCGCACAGCGCGAGATCCAACGCATGGTTGTGCGTCATGACCAGGAAGTAGCTGCCCGCGGGCGCGTGGTCGATCACGGCTTCCGGCGTATCGGTGGATTCGATGACGACGTTCGGCGGCACTTCCGTGGGAAACGGGAACATCGCATCCCGCTCGTCAACCCACGTGACGCGACAGGGCAGATGCGCCAGTGCGCGCACGATGGCGTGGCCGACGTGGCCCGCGCCACACAGAACGATCGACATGTCGGGCGGCAGCACGGTTTGGGTGAAGCCGCTGGCGTCGAGTTGCACGCCGGCTGCGGCTGCGTCGGCCACGCTCGCTTCAACCGCGACCGCCGGATCGGCGGAGACGATACGGCGCAGGCTGCGGCGTTGGCGCATGGCGTCGTCGGCCAGCGCGATCCACTTCACATCACGCGCGTCGAGTCGTTCAAGCGACAGCCGCACCACGCCGCCGCAGCATTGGCCGAGCGCAGGGCCGAGCGGAATGCGCACGAACTGCCGACGTGCTTCGCCGGCGGCTTCAGGCGCATTCATCATCGTCTGCGCGATTTCCATCGCACGCCATTCGAGATGGCCGCCGCCGATGGTGCCGAAAAAGCCGTCGGCGCATACCAGCATCAGCGTGCCTGGTTCGCGCGGGGCAGAGCCCTGCACGTCCGTTACCGTGACCAGCACGCACGGCTGCGCCGCTTGCACGGTGGCGAGCACGTCGGCGAAGCGGAATGGGCGCAGTTGCGTGTGGTCCATGGTCTGTTCTCCGAACTCAGGCGGACAGCGGGGCGCTGCGGATGGCATCCACAGCCTTGAGGATTTCCTCGCTGGTGGCAGGCGCATTCAGCGGCGGGTTCGTGCGGCCGTCGCCAACCGCAGCCACCGCATCGCGAATGGCAAAGAACACCGAGAACGGCAGCAGCAGCGGCGGTTCGCCCAGTGCCTTGGAACGGTGGATGCTGTCTTCCACGTTGGCGTTGTTGAACAGATTCACGCGGAAGTCCGGCGGGCAGTCGTTGACCGTCGGAATCTTGTAGGTGGACGGCGCATGCGTCATCAGCTTGCCGTTCTTGTTCCACCACAGCTCTTCGGTCGTGAGCCAGCCCATGCCCTGGATGAACGCGCCTTCCACCTGGCCGATGTCGATGGCCGGGTTGATCGAGCGGCCGGCGTCGTGCAGCACGTCGGCGCGCAGCAGGCGCCATTCGCCGGTCAGCGTATCGACCAC
>Ga0075448_10000114_pt1 | contig 26738 bp, 7 predicted proteins | sample CoawatmetaG10DNA_2_FD_72353 | JGI IMG/M metagenome (GOLD analysis project Ga0075448, IMG submission 72353) | Marine microbial communities from the West Antarctic Peninsula - Coastal water metaG108-DNA | ecosystem: Environmental > Aquatic > Marine > Coastal | place: Atlantic Ocean: West Antarctic... | reverse complement strand
GGTCTGAATTATGAAACTCATAATGATCACCGTACCATTAAAAAAGGATAAAAATCGATTTAGTTTATCCTCTTCGGGATGATAAATTTCGATAGTTGCTAAGAAACTGTATTCTACAAAAATGGCAGCGCCCATTGAGCAAATCATAAAAACAGATAAAAGACGCGTGTATTTGTTTTTGAAAATGCCTAAATAACCCGTATCCTCAATTTTTTGATCTTTTTTCAACGAGTCAATTAAATCAACATTGTAATTTTTACAGATCAATACCGTCAACCCTAATATGACGATCATTGAGAGGGATGATACAAGAAGTAAATCATAAGTATCATCAATGAAAGGGAGCTCTATCAAGAGGGGTATTGAGAAAAAGGCAATAATGGTGGCGATTAATTGACCCGTATCTACACTCCCAATCAATCTTTTGGTTTGTCTTGTATCAAAAATTCTTCCGAACAATCCCCAGAAACCCAAAAGCAAAATTGAAGTCATTGGACCCATCATCACAAAAAGCAAAAAAGGTATCAAGGAAAATCCAGATTCCTTATCTCCTATCTCAACGAACTCAAAAGCGAGCCGGAGACCACATACAATAAGGGTAATCACCGCAGCATTACCTATGACTAACCGAGAAAATCTGATTTTTTTTTGTATATAGACATAAGTAACGGATGAAAGTACGCCTAGGGCTCCTGTTACAAAGAAAGACTCAGCGAGGTATTTCTCTCCTAGCGTTTGAATGAATAATGATTCAGTACCTACTTGGTAAGTCGCAAGAAAAAAACCCATAAAGGCACCAATTCCAAGCAAAAACCACATCTGACTGTCTTCACCATCAACCGCACCGAGAAATCTTAAGAATGCCTTTAACACGTATATTTAGTAATTGGTTGCTGTCTAAACTATAACATCTATCTAACTATATCAAGTTTAGGTTCATCAAAACTTTATTTTGGGTGATTATAAAAGGACTTTAAATATAGGAAATAATTAAAATAATTATATCTTTTCTTTTTTCACTATGGCCGTACTAGAACCTTTTCTTTTGTTTTGAGAGTTATAATAAAGTAAATAGCCAAGAGATATGGTAATCGAATGATTGCGGTATTCAAAATTTTCATAATAAGGTACAGCACTATCAAAAAAATCTTTGCTCGCACCATTAAATCCTAGGTTGGAATGTGAAAAATTATATCTGAAATCTACCAATACACGCCCTCCATTGATTATATCCAAATAAAATCCAGTCCCTGCACTCAATCCATATTGTAGACGATTGGCATCGTTAATTGATTTATGGCCTGATTTGGGATCGGATTCATCAAAAACAACATTATAATCTACGGCATTGATGGCTGGTGCAGTGGAGATAGCAATATCTGAGGTATATAAGGTGCCGTTACCTGCCATCCAATAGTTTAATTTAATCCCACCGTTTACGTAAAAGGAAATCGGTGATTCTCCAAAATTGACCTGCAATAAAATGGGAGTAGTTAAATAATGTGTGTTAAAAATACTCGTAGCGGAGTCGGATACATCTGGAACATTAGACAATGCTCTCGATCTTCTCTCATAATTTAATTCGGTAGTCACCGCAAATCTTTTTGAAGCAACGTAAGTCATGATCGCACCCAGGTGAAAATTATAATTATCTTCGATATTAAAGCTGTCTTTGTAATCTTCATACTGATAATCATGCATTATAAAGGAAGGCCCTCCTTTAAACCCGATCCAATATTGTGCCTGAACATTGATAGAGATGAGGAAAAAAACAACGGTAAGAAGATATTGACTAGTTTTCATTTCGATTGATTTCGATAGTAAAAGTACGAAAAATAATATTTTATTCACCAAAAAAAGTTATATTGATCTGCCACCTTTTTTTTCAATCATGGATCCTTTATTTTATTCTATTTGCTCCATTTCTCTTTTAATTCTAACATTAATTTCTCATTTTTGAAAAACGTTTCGAGGACATCAATTATGATTAATCAGTTGATATGAAAAAAATACATCTACTAATGTTAGTACTTTGTTCTTTTTCTGCTTTTGCTCAACAACCCATCGTTTTTAATCAATTTTATATGAACCCTTACCTCTACAATCCTGCGTATGCTGGCGTAGAGGGACACTCGGTATTTTATGGCCTTTACCAGCAGCAATGGTCTGGCATTAATGATGCTCCAAATACCATTCATAGTAGTTTCCATGCCCCCTTACCCGGAGGAATAGGTATTGGATTTGCTGGATACAATATTGAACAAGGAGGTTTGTTGAAAACAACCGCTGGAAAGGCATCCGTCTCCTATTTATTGACCCTAGATTTAAAGCATCATATCCGATTTGGTTTGTCTGTTGGTGGTAGTAGTCAAATATTAAATTATGGCGAATTAGATGATCCTTTTGATCCTGCCTACGCAAATATTGCAGACAACATGACTTTCGCGTTGGCTGATTTTGGATTGACATATCATTCAGGTCACTTTAATTTTGGTTTTTCCTTACCCAATTTAATCGGCTATGACAAATTTATAGATAAAGACAGTTCAGACCCCATAAGGATAAAGCCACTCGATAATATGATGGTGCAAACTTATTACAGAGGCCATTTAACAGATAATATCGCTATAGAACCCCATGTAGTCTACAGATACAATAATTATGGTACCAGTCAAATGGAGGGAACTCTCCTGCTTCATTTATACCACGTGGTTTGGGTAGGTGCTACCTATAGAGAAGATATGAATTTCATTGGAACCGCAGGCGTCAAGTTGAAAGGGCGATTTGGATTAGGTTACAGTTATGAAACTGGAAACATAAACATAATGAATGATTTAGGATCCTCTCATGAAATACATTTAGGCATCCATCTGGGAAAAAGAAAACCTCATGCTAAACATACTTCTTCTTTTATTAATTCCAAAAGGCCAGAAGAAGAAGTGGATACAGTGTTCGAAGAAAAAATAGATACGGTTATCATTGAAAGAATAGACACCATGGAATTAGATAAGCCATGGGAACTAGATGAAACGCGTGGAAAGGTCGTGATAACTACCGAAATAAATAAAGAACGGAAAACAGTAGTTGTACAACATGTAACCAAATAGGACGTTATCGAGGAGGCCATCACTTGGGTTCCTGCAAATGAATCATGGAAAATGATCGGTGACCAAACCAAGGAAACCCAAACGAACCCAGATGGGGTTGTTGAAATTGGTATTCAATACGTTAAAACCAATGAAGAGGGTGAAACTGAATCTATCAGTGTATGGGAGCCAACCATGAGTAAGGATGCTACAGATGCTATCATTTTAAAGGCTAAAATGAAACCAGAAATTGAAGAGAACTCTATTAAAGAAACTCCTGAAGAAGAAGTTTATATCGAAGAGGTCGTGAAGGGCAATAATTTTTTAGAATTACCGAAAGGCGTTTATATTGAGGGCGGCGTATTTAAAATTTATGAAAATGTGGATAAATTCATTGATGAGCTATTTTTAAAAGAATATTATGAGGCTTTGGTTGGTTTTGTGAGTGAAAAGAATTTTGCTATACGGTAATCCATAGATTTGAGAATGTAGCTGATTTGAAATCGAAATTATTGAGAGGACGAGAGAAAAAAGGCATGTGCAAAATATGAATTAAGATGATTAAAGTGAACAAAAAATAATGAGAATATTCGGCACCTTTGGATGGTTTCTTTTTGGTCTTAGTTTTGCTTTTGGGCAATCGACTCCCTTCATAAGCTCTGTATCCCCATTGATCGCTGCACCTACTGAAACAGTAACGATATCGGGATCATCATTAGACGCTAGCGAAGTATTTTTTGGCAGCGCAAAAGGAAATATTCTATCCAACTCATCGGGACTTATCGAAGTTCAAGTCCCTGCTGGTGCCAGTTATGGGCCAGTAACCGTGATCAATAGCAATGGTGTTGCAGTATCCTCTTCGTTTTTCCTGCCCAACTGGAATGGTAACATATCGACAGATACCAATTATCCATTTGCAGCCGTTCAGAATATCGTAGTTAATGAGCAATATATCTATGACTTATGCCTTTGTGATTTTGATGATGATGGCTTAAATGATGTCGTAGTTACTTCCGTTCAAAATAGTGACACCGCCTTTGCAAACCGAGTAATTTTTCGAAACACTTCAGCTACTGCGGGAGGAACGTCGACCTTCGTTGAAGCCCTTAGTTTTGGTAGTCAACCTGCTTTCCATGTGAAATGTGGGGATCTTGACGGAGATGGTAAACCAGATCTTGTCGTTACACAAACCAGTGAGGGATCTCAAACGAGAAATGTAGAAGTTTATTTAAATACCTCTACTACTGGCAATATTAGTTTTGATGAAGATAACGTACTAGAATTGATTTTGAATAGACGTGATACGCTGATACGTCCGCCAGCAGAAATTGCCATAGACGATCTCAATCAAGATGGAAAATTAGACATTGTTATTTCTAGCAATCAATACAATGACGTAAATGTTTTTCAAAACAAGAGCACGACGGGTTCTTTAAGTTTTAAGTCTCCCTTACTGTTAAGTCTGGGTACTGAACGTGCCGCAAGAGGTCTTCGAATCGCTGATCTTAATAACAATAATCTTCCTGAAATTATCGTTAGCACTTTTGGGGGTGCTAATATGTTTTACTTTGAAAATAACAGTACCTCAGATGGATTAAATTTTAAAGATGAAACTAAATTGATCTCTTTGGAACTTGATGAAATTCGAGCCATTGAAATGGGTGACTTGGATGGTGATGGCTTTTTAGAAATCATCGCCTCTGATGGAAGTTTTACTTTAGGAGAACTAATGATCTTCCCAAATAATACCTCCGAAGCTGGAGATGCCATTGAAATGGGAGATCGTATAGAAATCTCCACTGACCTCTTTCCTTGGGGTCTTGCTGTAGGTGATCTCAATGGGGACGGAAAACTAGATATAGCCATGGGTATTATGGAAACCGACAAAACCGGAATCAATATATTCTTCAATTCCTCCTCTGTAAAAGGGGAATTTACTTTTGAAAAGCAATCAGTAGAAATGAATTTAACCAACAATCGGAATTTAAGGATCAGTGATCTTAACAATGATGGCAAGCCAGATCTTGCGGTGACCTCAAAAAGTTCCATAGGCACAAGTGGTGAATTGTCTATTATAGAGAATGCCGGCTGCTTGACCCCAGTCATAACACCCGCCACCTCAAGTTATTGCAATGGTATAGAGTTTTTCGTAACTACAAGTGCCTCATCTGGAACTACTTATAGCTGGGAAGTCAGTGAAGACGGTGGGAGTTCGTACACAGCAGACGCCAGCTCTACCGAAAATAAACTGGACATCAGCAGCCATAGTGGAGACCTCAAAGTTAAGGTAACCGCAGCAATTGGAACCTGTAGCAAAATTTCTGAAGTTATCGAGGTTACCAGTAGCTCGGGCGATCCTGGGACTCCTGCCATCGAGGCTTCACCAACCACGATCTGTTTGGGAAGTGCTTTTGTTTTGAGTTCTACGCTGCCTGCCGATAATTATAAATGGATAGGACCAAATGATTTCTCCTCTACAGAAGCTGCGCCTAGCTTTGAAGTAGCTACCTCACTGATGGCTGGAACTTATTTTTTAACCATATCAAATACAGGCGGTTGCGATGGGGAAACCGCGACCAAGATACTAGAAATAGATATGGGTCCGCCAAGTACGATTGTTAATAATGGGGCTGACTTATTTTGTGAAGGGCTGACCACCGAATTGGCCATCTCTACTTACTCTGGATTCACCTATCAGTGGAACCGCGGTGGTATCGCCATCACGGGAGAAACTAGTGATACTTATGATGCTAATACCACCGGTGTTTATTCAGTAACTACGATAGAGACTGTGACTACTTGCGAGGCCACCGGTGAACCCTATACCGTAACCCAAGTCATTAAACCCACCTCCACCATTACCGGAGTAACGGAGACTTGCGTGGATCTAGATAGAATATTTGAAGCCACTATTGACAGTATCAATACCACTTACACCAACACTTATTACTGGAGTTATATCAACCCTGCTAACATAACTACCGACAGTACCAGTATGACCGCATCAGATACGTTACGCTTTTCCGAAGCGGGTACCTATTTAGTCAAGCTGAGAACAGGTTATCAGGAAGTGGCTGATTGTGAAAGTGAAGTAAATCAAGAGGTTACTGTCACGACGGTTCCAACTTTAATTATCGATGCGTCAGATGGTGTTGAAAAATGCCCAAGTGATAGTCTTCTATTGGCCCTACCTGTTGACCTCGTTTCCTATTTATGGAGTAATGGAGATACGACCTACAATACCTATGGCGTCATTGATCTAGCATCCGAAACGAATGTTAAAAACATCAATGTATTGTGGACCGATAGTGTTGGATGTGCCGATGCATCTTTCATAACCATCAATAATTATTATGACTCAAATATTGAAATTACCTCAAGTGTTGGAGAAATCACAGAAGGCCTATTAACTGTTCCAGAGCCTACCGGTTGGTTAACCAACATTCCACTCACCGCTAACGGGGGTTCAAATTACCTCTGGCAACCCACCAATATAGTAAGCGACTCCAATAGTATTGAGGTAAATATTTATCCGAAATCTATTTATGAATTAGTTACGCTATCAGGCAATGATGCCAATGGTTGTTATGAGTCAGATACCGTGCGCATGTCTATTGATTTTGTAGCTCCCAGAAAAAGCTTTTCTCCAAATGGTGATGGATATGGATTTGATTGTTGGGAAATTCGCAATGCGGTTGATATGATCGACTGTACTGTTTACATCTTTAATGAGCTGGGCAAAGAAATTTGGTCGGGCAGTCAATTTGTTGATGATTGTGTTTGGGATGGGAATACCTATAGCAGTAGTGAAGCTCCCGAAGGGATCTACTATTACATCATTTCATGTGATGAAACACAAATCTTCCAACCCTCTGGTGCCTTCTTATTAGCTCGATAATAAACAATAATGGGTATACCTTCTTGGAGGAGACCTATCGGATAAAATCAAATCATGAAAATCACCCTTTGATATCTCCTCTATTTTAATAGTAATCATTGTATATATGGCGTTTATTTTTGGCGCTTTCAACTATCCGTAATATGAAACTGGCCTTTTATTGCCTTAAACAAAGAAAAACATGAGCACTATCATATTTATTAAGGGGTGCGCACTTACGTTTTATGTCTTAAAATAATCATATTCATGTTTTAAATAGTATCAGCACTCCACGACAAAATCAACTTATTTTAAAAACCTCACACCTATGATTTTTACTCAATATTATTATCCGTTCCCCTTTTTTTTTAGCTGTTATATGGATTTCTTAAAGTTGCATTTCGGCACTTTAATCAGTTTTTAATTGCATCCTATAATGACTCTTGAATTTAAGAGTGGGCTTACCTGGTATTTAATTGTAAAAACACAGAGAGTTTTGGGAACCTTGGACAAGTCATGCTCAACAAAAACCTCAGGACAGGTTATGCTTACCAAATCAATACCACTGAAGTCAATGCAGTCTCTGCAGGTTCACAAAAAATATTTATCAACCACAGAATTAAACTCAATAACTACAGAAAGGACCCCAAAATGTCCTATGTGTTTTTAACTCTTCGCGCTTAATGCTCTAGTACCCTCTACTCGGCATAGCCCCCCTCCCTTTTTATATTTTTAAAATGTATTTAAAAACATTACTTTTGTTGAAATTGGAGGTTACCTCAAGGTTATTTTAGATATTAACTAAGTAATGCTACACGCATTCTAATACTACCTAGAGAATAAATGCAAACAACGCAATGAGATTCAATCAGACCAATTGTAGTACCTATATAACTCGCTTAGTCATTATCACTTGTTTATTAGGTTATTCATTTGGTGCTCTCGCGCAATATTGTGGCGGCGCAGACGACCTGTCTATTGACGACATCAGTTTGAAGTGGTCATCAGTCAACGAAAGTGCTAACAGCCATGGACAGCCTTTTGTCGGTGACTTGGACGGTGATGGAAGTCCAGAGGTGATTGTGACCAATGAACATAATAAAACTTTAAATATTTTAGATGGCATAGATAATGGTACGTATGACGCCATTGCAAATTCGCATGCAGCCATTGATTTAGGATTTACACCTTACAATACCGTGGCCATTGGAGATTTAGATGGAGCTGGATCTAATTATGCCAGTATCGTTGTTGCAGGTTATACAGGCAGCCTTAAAACTCCCGATCATAAGATGAGTATTTGGCGCTATAATGGGACTACTATGGCGCAAATTGGTGCTACCATTGATCTTTCGGATGTTACTACATCAAATGCTGCTCCAGGGGCCATAGGTATTGCAGATTTTAATGGTACTGGTCCTAAAATTTATTTTGCAAATGTTATTTTAAACGCAGATCTCTCCCTTTACGCCAAAGGAAATGATAAAAATTGGCCAGCAACTATTGGACATGGGTCCCTCGCCTTGGATGTTTTAGGTGATGATGATTTAGAACTCATTACTGCAGGTAAAATATGGAAGGTAAATACGGATAAATCAATCTCCTTGTTACAAGATATCAATACTGACATTGATTCAGATGCCAGTATTATCGGTAATTACTATGTGAAAACTTGGAAAAATTTCGCTACTGATTTCGACGAATCCAGAGTGATGATTTCGGCGGCTGATTACGTTATTGATGCTAATGATCACATTGAGTTGATTTTCCCAGGTGCACTGGGGAGTAAAGGCACGGATGCAACTGCTGTTTTCTTATGGAGTCCCAATGATAAAATAGTGAAGGTATTTAAACCTTCAAACCACAGTCGAGGTGCTGGTCGAATTGCTGCGGGAGATACCGACGGCGATGGTAAAATGAATGCTCTTTTCGTAAGTGGCAACACCCTTTACAACCTCAATGAGAATTTTAAGGAGCAGTGGAATTTTACAGTAACCGAAGGCAATACGACGGGATATAGTGGAGTCACTCTTTATGACTTTGATGGTGATGGAAGATCAGAAATTCTGTACCGTGATCGAAATTACTTCAAGACCTTTTCCGATTTAGGAAATATCGCACAAACTATTTTAGAGGCGCCTTGTAAATCCTATACTCGAGAAGAATATCCCATTGTTGCTGATCTGGACAATGACGGCCAGGCCGAAATTTGTTTTTCATGTCTCTACGACAATAGTGCCACTATTTCAACAGCGAATGAGGCGATTGGTGATTCTAAAAAAGGAGTCCTCAGAGTATATGGTGCATCCAATGGTTCCAGATGGCAACCCACTCGAGGGGTTTGGAATCAACATGCTTATATGAATGTAAATGTAGCCGATGATCTATCGATTCCTAGTAAAAGTGAAATTCAAAGTTTATCGATTGATGCAGACATTGATTGCTACAATGGAACATTAACCGCAACCAAGCCACTCAATATGTTCATGAGTCAAGCCCCATTGAGAGGTTCCAATGAGTGCCCTTCCTTTGCCCTACCTGATTTTGAAATTGTTATTTTTAAACTTTCAGACGGTAAAAAAGCCGTAAATCCAACTTCAGGTAATAATTATCTTCTTAATACAGATATAGAAGTTACCTTCACAATCAAAAATAGTGGACCAGTAAGTATCAGTGGCGAACTCCCCATCACTTTCTATGCCCGAAACCCTCTAAATGATGGCTATGCTGGCGCGAAAAAACTCAATACGGTATACTATGAGATTGAAAATAATAAGAGCCAGCCATTTTTAGCTAAAGATGAAACCACTCCAGTGATTACACAAACGGTAACTGGGATTGGTGCCGATTTTACCTGGCCCTATGACAATGCAAACGTTGTTGGTGATGATATATTTATTATCATAAACGAATATGGTTCTACCCCACCTTTTGAACTGCAAGACCAAGAATTTCCTGAATGTGGTACTGATCTCATAGAGAGCAATATATCCAAGGTTACTGCTGAATACAATAATGATAAAACAACCAAAAAAGAAGATAATAACGTCTTCAGTTATGATCCCCCCACAGGTTTTGTTCCTACAATAGTAAAGGTCAGTGATAACATCAAATGTCTTTCTAGTAAGCCTGATAATGGTGAAGCCCGAGCTTATTATAACGGAACTTTGGGAGGTAATCTTCAAACCATTTTTATTGAAGACTTTGAGGACAACAGTATTACCTTTAAAAACACAAGTAACCTCAAAGATCCCAGCGGAAATTGGAGCGCCACAGGTGGCAATACTAGCAGTACAACCACCGACCTCTGGGGTGTAGATTTTGGACGTCAGGCCAGTGGTAGAACCTTTTTCGTTAATAATAGTGTCAATGCCGTTATTTTAGAAAGCAAAATGATTGACATTACTTCCTACACAGATGTTGAAATTTACATAGATATCTTGACAAACAATACGTTGGGAAGTGAAGACGAGGTTAAAATTTACTATTCCCTTGATGATGGATCATTATACACGTTATCGTCTACCAGTATCGGTTCTTTTTCATATGATCAAATCAATATACCGATTCCCGATGGCAGTACCTTTTTAAAGATAAAAATTGAAATTAAAAATAATGATACTGATGAATATACTGAAATAGATAATATTATTGTTACAGGTCGCCTACCCAACAATCAGGCCGAACTTACGGAGACTGATGGTTTTGAATTCCTTTGGTATTCAGGGGATCAAACAACTGATGGTATTGATATCACTGATCCTGATTTAGTAGAGTTAATACACACTGGCAGCAGTTATACAGGCATGTCCGACGGTGTTTACACATTGGTTATCAGATATATCAACGGAGGGAAAAATCTATATTCTGCCCCATTAGACGTTACAATAGATCCTAAAACCTCCAATGCCGATGTTCCATTTATAGCAACTACCAATGTAACGGACTGCATAAATCCCAACGGGGCGTTGAAAGCAAGCATAAATAGATCTGGAGTGGATAAAACAGCTGACTACACCTACAATTGGTACCTAAATGATGAGGGTGTCACATCGATAGAAACAGGTAAAGATTTAACGAAGAAACCCATCGGTGATTACTTAGTCAGGGCGATCAATAACATAACGGGTTGTGAAATAAAGCTAGTTGGAACAATTGGTACCAGCGAAACCTTGCCTCCAAAACCCATTTTGGATGATGCATCTCCCGTAGATCCTTTGGTACCCAGAGTTATCTCAAAACATGTCACTGACTGTAATGATCTCAAAACAGGTGGCTTGGGAATAAATCCGGATCTGGCGATTTCGGGTAGTGCCCTAGCATTTGATGGTAAAGATGATTATGTGGTTTTACCTCAAGTTATAACTGGTAGTTTCACCATTGAATATTGGATGAAAACTACACAAACGGGACGCAACAAGTCGCAGTGGTATGGTGGACGGGGTATCGTTGATGCTGAAATGCCTAATGTTGTGGCTGACTTTGGCACCTCCCTCGTGAGGGATAAACTAGCCTTTGGCGTTGGTAGACCTGATAGGACCATTTTCTCAACCACTTCAATGAATGATGGCGATTGGAGACATGTCGCTGTTACTTGGGAAAAAGATATCGGCGAAATGAAACTTTATATCAATGGCAAAAAGGAAAGCGAATCTACCAGTGCTAGCAAGCAGGATCGAACCGCTCCTAAAGCAATTCGAATTGGTGGAATACAAACCAACCAGCCCACAAATAGTAATTTATTTGAAGGATCCCTCGATGAATTGCGCATTTGGGGAGAGGCTAGGACTGCCAGTCAGATAGAAAACAATATGAATGTTTTAACTGGAGAACAGGGGGCTTTACTTTCTTATTACGATTTCAATGATGGCATACCTGGAGCTGATAATACTAGCATAACGATGTTAGAAGATAAAGCCAATTCAAATGATGGCATCATAAATAACTTAGATTTAACTGAGGACAATACCACCAGTAATTTTGTTGATGGGCCGGGTATTCAAAAAGTATACAATTACAATTGGTATGAGGGTACTCAAGACCTCGGCTTGCTAAATGTAAAAACGGGACCTAGAATCGCAAATCTAAGTCCAGGAAAATATACCTTGGTCTCCGTTAATGTAGGTAGTAAGTGTAGATCCGAACCGCTTATAATTACATTAGATGGACCAATGGGCTATCCAGTCCCTACCTTCAACCTAGTTGCGGACGATACCGGTTGTGAGGATGGATGCATTGGTGGAAATGGTGAATTTACCGCCTTTGGAGAAGCTGATACAACTTCAACAAGTGCTGTTGAAAACTATGCTTTTGAATTTTTTAAGGGTACTACTTTGCTTAGCAATAAACTTGAGGAGGTGCTCGCTTTTGATGGTATTGATGATTATTTTGAATGTCCTGATTGTTTGGTTTCACCTTTGACAGATTTCACCTTTGAAGCTTGGTTCAAGAAAGATGCCAATAACGAATGGTCTCGGATCTTTGATTTTGGTACTGGAACTACTACTAATATGTTCTTAACAGCGACGGTAGAGACTAGTGGAAAGCCTCGTTTTCTCATTACGACTGGTGGCAATAGCAGTGCTCAAGCACAAAGATTAAGTTCCACAAACGTAATTCCTCTGAATACTTGGACACATTATGCGGTCACAATTGATAGCGAAAACACAACGGGTAAATTGTACATCAACGGCAGCCTTGTCGCCACAAACACAGCCATGACTTTGACACCTTCAGATTTAGGTGTCACGACTAACAATTACTTCGGGAAATCTCAATATCCTGCTCATGGTTATCTAAATGGTAGCATGGATGAGGTTCGTATGTGGAGTGTGGCCAGGTCTCAAGCTGAAATCCGAGCAGCTATGAATATTCAGCTCTTGGGTAGCGAGACTGACTTAGTGGCGTATTATGATTTCAATGAGGGCATACCTGGAGGTAATAATTCTAGCATAACGACATTAGAAAATAAAGCCAATCAATATGATGGCATCTTAAATAACTTCAATTTAACTGATAGCAATACCACTAGCAACTTCACCTGCATGAATAATGATGTATTAGGAGAAGTACTAGGGAATAGGGCATATAATCTTGCAAGTGGTGACTATGGGGTAAGAATCACAAATCGTGATGAATTAATCAACTGTAGCTCTGAGACAATTTTTAATATTACTGATAATTGGATAAAAACCATATTCACCGTTGATGAAATTAATGGATACGATGGTAATAGCAACGGCACACCCGACAGGTGTGAATTAACTACCAATCTCGCTTTGCCCTCCTCAGGAGCAACTGCCTCGATGTCATCAATTTACAAGGGGCTGGCCAGCAACAATGCCAGCAAAATTAACGATGGTGCGACCAATGGAAATGGAGAGGGACCTTGTGCGATCACCAACGATGCTGATGATCATCCTTGGATAGATCTCGACCTTGGTGCCGAAAAATCCATCTCTGATATATTTGTCTATAATAGGACCGACGGTTCCCAGGCACTAGTAAGAAATTCTAAGATCATGGTATCCCTGATACCTTTCCCCTCTGGTGTCGATGTAAGCAGCCTAACAACTGCTCAATCACAATCTATCTTCATTTATGATGTGGGCAACAATCAAGCAAATATCATCCCCATAGAGGTCAATGCAACCGGGAGATATGTTAGACTTCAAAAATCATCGGGAGACGGCTACATCAATTTAGCTGAAATTCAAATCTTCGAGGCCTGTAGTGAAGGTGTTGAAAACTTGACCACTCCAAGAACCAGTTGTTCTTCAGTCAATAATGGCATCATCAACTTAACCAATAGCTACTCACCCACCTCAGGTGATTTTGAATTTGTCTTGTATAAGGGTACCGGCGCAAACATTGCCAATTTAGCACCCTCCTCAATAAATGAAGAAGGTCGAACATCTGGCATATTTACGGGTCTCGCTCCAGGTACATATACGATCACTGTACAGTCCTTATCGACACTTTGCTTCGCAAAAGATGTTGTGAACAGAGAAGAACACCTCACTGTGGTCATAGAGGAGATTGAAAACTATCCAATCATTTCTTATGCTACCAGTCCGGATACTTATTGCGATGGAGGAGATGGTACGGTAGCCATAACGTCTTCCTCCAGTATCGGAGAACCCACAGAGGGATATACTTATCAAATACTTGACGCAATAACATCTATAAAATTAGCTCCAGATGTCAATGTTACTGATGGTAGTGTGGGTCATGTTTTTACCGACTTAGATGCGGGTAGCTATTTTATTGTTGTAACAAATAATGACTTGGGATGCTCGCATAAAGAGATTTTCACCATTCAAAAAGACTATAACTATCCGATCATAGATAAAGTAGGGATCATATCTACCACAGATATCAATCATAACACAGCCTGCGCACCAAACAAAAATGGTAAGATCACCATTAAAAGCATCGATGGAATCAATTCCAATCTCAAGACAAATTATAGCTTTGAGTGGTATAATGGGACTACCTTCTCAGGTGACGGTCTGATAGCAAGTGCTGATAAGGATAGCTTGACAGGTTTAGATGAAGGAAAATACTCTCCCAAGATCACTAATAATACTACTGGATGTGCTACCCAAGTGCCTGATGCAATAACCATCATTAACACCTCTAACTTACCCTCTTTGACGGTTACTGAAGTTTCTCCGAATACCTATTGTGTGGGAAGTGCGGTAGGTTTAAATTTTGATGGTACAGATGATTATGTGAGTTTAGATGATGGTTTGGTTTCAACTTTGACAGATTTCACCTTTGAAGCTTGGTTCGAAAAAGATGCCAATAACTCTTGGTCTCGAATCTTTGATTTTGGTAATAACACCACTCAATATATGGCCTTAACCATATCAGAGGGTAATAGTGGAGTTCCTCGTTTTGCCATTTCAACTGGCGGCTCTCCTCAAGAACAAAGATTAAATTCATCAGATCCAATTCCTACGGGTACCTGGACACATTATGCAGTTACAATTGATAACAGCAACGCAACAGGTAAACTCTACATCAACGGGGAGCTCGTCGATACAAATACAAGCATGACCTTAGCACCTAAAGCTTTAGGTCCCACGACTCAAAATTACTTAGGAAAATCTATATGGGGTGATCCTTATTTGGATGGAACCATGGATGAGGTTCGCATTTGGAGCGTTGCAAGAAGTCAAAGTGAGATTCAAGCTGCTATGAATATTCAACTTACGGGTAGCGAGACGGGCTTAGTGGCCAATTACCGGATGAATGAAGGCGTTGCAAATGCAAGTAATGGGGCTATATCATCACTTTTGGATGCGTCAGTCAATCATAAAAGCGCAATACTCCATGATTTCGCTCTAACAGGTACCAGTAGTAATTTTGTAGCAGGACAGTTGGTCCCCGGTGATGGCGTCGCCACTGCCACAGTAGATGCAGGCGTTTCAGTGGCTTGGTATACCTCAGATGCAGATAGACTTGCCAATACCAATGTACTCTCTACCCTAGTCACACCTACATTTTTATCAAGTACCACCTACTACGTAAAAGCCTCAGATGCTATCAATGGCTGTAGCAATACCTTCGATATCACCATTAGTAACGATGTCAAAAATCCGGTGATCTCCATGGAGTTTGACCGAGATAATACGAGTTGTAAGGGTGATGACTTCAATGGTTTCCTCACGGCAAAAATCACTTTGGATAATAGTGAGGTTGATGAAGACGAATATATGTTTTTCTGGGAAGCACATGATATTCCTGGCTCAGCAGACTTTAATGAAGGTACCGATGACTATAAATGGCTTGGGGATTATAAAGGGCATAGATATTTTCTTGGGACGGATAAAACCTACTGGCCTAAGGCTAGAGACAGGGCTGAAGACTTGGGTGGCTATTTAGTTATTCTCAATGATGCAGCTGAAAAAGCATGGCTGAAACCAAAGGCCATAGAAAATGCCTTTTTGGGTTATAATGACATTCGTACGGATGGTGATTGGGAAGATGTATTGGGTGAACCCATTGGAAGAGGTTCAGGAACAGTGGGTTGGATTCCTTATGACACCTCATTAAAAACCTACACCAAAGCTGGTTCAGATGCACGATATTCAGATTGGTATCCAAACGACGATCCCAATAATTCAGGAGATGAGGATTATGCGCAATTTTGGACATCAGATAAGAACTGGAATGATATTGGGTTTGAAAAACAGGAATATATCGTCGAAATAGAGTTCCCCTCCGGAACTTCTAAAACATTAGACAAACTTTCTGGAGGCAAATACAGCGTTTATGCCATAGGCCCCAACGGGTGTAAATCCAATACGATCGATCCAGAAATAGATAATGATTACCCAGATATAAATCCTGGTATGAGTATAGTAAAAGATAATACCATTTGCTCCACGACTAAAAACGAAGCTTTATATCCAAACGGTACAGCCGTTCCTGATGCCAATGGAAGTATGACTTTCGTCCCTACCACAAACGGGGTGAATGACAACATTGCTCGCATATTTGGTGCAAGTATCTCCCAGTCTTCTTACAAGGACGATAACGCTGCTAGGTATGCTGCTTCCTTTGCCACTGATGGTGATAAAATGAATAGAACAAGAACTGATAATTTTGCACAGACCAAAGATGAGAATGATGGTTCCCATCAATGGATCAATCTTGACTTGGGTTCCATAAAAAATGTGAGTGAGATCCTCTGGTATAATCAAACTGGTTTAGAGGCCATAGAAATGCAAGGAACCATGGTCATGGCATCTAAAACAGCGTTTCCTAGTGGAACTACTCCTGCTGATTATACTAATGCAGTCACTAATGCTTCATGGATGATAGATGTCGATTTATCCTTTCCAGATTTAAATCACATCCGTCCCGAACCTGAAAATGGTGGAATAAATGTGCGCTACATACGTTTTCAAAAAACTTTATCGACAACCCTACCCGAAGAACGCAGAACCCTCATAGCCTCTGAAATCGAAATCTATGGTGACGATCCGAAATATAGTTTTGAAGTTCAGCTTTCCTCAGGAAATCCAAAAATGATTATTGATCATGAAGGTAAAACTGATGGTTTTACATCTGTGAGCTATAACACTCGAGGAGCGGCTTGTACCGTGACAGGACTACCCAAAGGAACTTACCTTATAAATATAACAGATGAAGGGTCATTTTGTGCCGATGCAACTATTTTTGATGTAAAGGATCAACCCTATCCAGGCATCGCCATAGATAAATCTGCTATGCTACTAACCAGGGTGAAGAACCGATCCTGTAAACCGGGGTCTTATACAGGTGAAATTGATGCCTATGATGCCATATCAAACGCAAGATGGGTAAAGCCCTATTATACCACGCAAGCTAATCCTTTCAAAAAAATCGCACAGGGGTATCTACTCACGGGTGTGATAGACGGTTCATATATGTTCTTTGCAGAAGATTTAGAAACAGGATGTAAAGTACAACATAAGTTTATTATAGAACCCGACCTACCCGTTATCGCCGCAACAGAAAGTGGGCAATCAGATAACAACGTATGCGACCCTATCAAAAATGATCCTACGCTGCCAGACTACAATGGTGCAACCACGGTTACCCCTACCTTAAATGGCGCTGGTCAAAGCTTTAAATATGAGCTGTTTTATTATGTTGGTCTTATCCAAACACCCATTCCGAATACTGGATTGGGTACTGGGAAATATAAAAACATAAGCTACAACCTCACCGGTCCAACGACCACCATCAGTGGCCTTGCTCAGGGACATACTATTTGGTTACGTATGATCGACCCGGCAACCTTATGTAGTGAAGATATAAATATCATTGTTGGTGAAAATTTTACAGAAAAGCCTTTAATAAACATCTCTACAGTTACCATAACACCTAACACCTACTGCGATCCATTAAAATATGATGGTCAAGCAAATGCCTCTACTGCTGTAAGTGCAGGATCTGGTAATTATAGATATGAATGGTATCCACATAATGACATGAGTACACCCATAGACAATGATGCTAATTTAGACAAAGGCACTACCGGTGTAGAAGATGGTCGTTATGTATTAAGTGTCATCGATAATGTCACAGGTTGCAGATCACTTGGTACAGATATCATAGTATCTGATGGTAAAATACTCCCTCCCATCATCACAACGGTTGTTTCTATTGACTACATCTGTAGTCCGAGTTCTCCTACTGCTGGATCAGGTAGCATTACCGCATCGGTTACAGGAGGAAGTACTGGATATACGTTTGATTGGTATTTTGGAAATAGCCCAACAGGTGCTGTGCTCCAGTCTACGACTGACTTAGATAATACCCTTACCAACCGAACTGATGGAAACTATACCGTAAAAGTAGTGAACAGTACAACCCTTTGTTTTGACACCGATCTCATCAAGATCATAGAGGATGTCCCAGCGATTATTCCTAGTATCACAAAAGACAGTGATCAAAATAGGTGTAATCCTGCAGATGGACAAGCTACTGTTACGGCAAATGCAACCTTTTTCGGTACGGATAAGACGGGCTTCGTAGCAAATTATACTTACCAGTGGTTCGATGGAGAGTCTTCGGTTTCCCCTATTGCTTTGGCTGACAATAATAGTGCACAAAGTGCAACCCTCACGGGTGTTGTGGCTGGTTGGTACACAGTAGTAGTTACTGAAACCAGCTCAGGATGTATCTCAAACCCAGAAAAAATTAAAATTTTCGATGTTACCCCACCTGCCCCCTTAGTGACCATTACAGCCTTGGCAAATCCAGGTTCTTGTGATGGTGCAGGAGGTATCATTCAAGCCAATGTTTTAGGAGGTATTGGACCTCTCACCTACTACTGGTATGAAGGAAGTAATGATTATTCTACTGAAGTCAGTACTGGATTTGCTAATCATTTAGATGGCACTAATGTCATCATTTCAAGTGGCCTCAATGACTACACCGTAACGAGTAATACAATCACTCCATCTATACTCAATGATATTCCAAGTAATTATTATACGCTTGTAGTACAAGATGGATCTGGTTGCACCCATCAAACAAGCTACTTTTTACCTTATAATGGCATTCAAATCACAACAACTATTTTAGCTTCAAATGCATTGGAATGCCCTGATAATGGCAGTGCTACGGTATCATTACGAGACAACCTTATTTTTACTGTAGATACGCGCTCAGGAGGTAACTTCAATGTACTAGAATCTGTAACAGGCGCTACAAGCGGTAAGGTGGGTACCATTAGTTATGATGGTGCAAGGTCATTTAATGATACAGAACTTCAGGGGGCTATGAACGTTGCTAGTGAAAGCTTTACCATAGGTGAGGTAATTACTGGAAATACTACAGGTGCCCAAGCCAGTATCACTGGAATAAGTGGTTTAGGAATTGAAAATGGAAAACCAGATGATATTCGTGAATACATACTCTATTTGTATGCTGCCGGAGGAGTGCCTGCCGATAAGACTGCGAGAATAACCAAAGTCAACAGTGAAGGAGATAGCCTCCAATTTCCTTATACCTTTAATCCCAATACAGGTGATGTTCTTGATTTTGACAATATAATTGTGAGCAGTCCAGGTATCATTTCAACGGCTGGTGGTGTTGTGGTGTTTGGTAATTTACCGGCAGGTCCTTACACGACCTTAGCAAGAGAGAGAAATCCTACAACTTATGGGAGTTCGTCTCAATGCTGGTCTACACCTGCAACCGATATCATAGAGCAAATTGCCTTTGAACCCATTATCAGCTCAGTGGCCATTGTAGATGATACTTATTGTGATCCAAGCTCAGGTAATGGGAGTATTACCATTAATGGAGATAAATATTCCAAAGATAAAGATGGGCTACCCAATCCAGGAGATGGAGATCAGCCCAACAACTTTAATTTTGAACTATTTGAAGATAATGCAGGAAGTCCAAAGTTACCCGGACTTAATACAGTAACGAACAACACATCAGCTACCTTTTCAAATCTCAATGCAGGTACTTATTGGGTCACTGCCACGCGTATGGGACTGGCAGGGCCTGCTTCCAATGGTTGTGACATCACCATGAGCTATACCGTGATGGAGGATCCCGAGCCCCATAACATTGCAGCAGTGACAATGGTCCACAACGACGACTGTAATCCACTTAATGGATCGGCCACTTTATCAGACTTAAACCTCACTGATAATACCGCTGATTATACCTTTACGTGGTACGAAAGTGATAAAATCTCTTTGCTGGGTACCACCACGACTTCTGCAACTTTCCCGACGGCCAATGTAACTACAGATGCCAAAACGGTTAACAACCTCTTGCCAGGTACTTATTATGTCAAGGGCATACACGATACCAAATTATGTGAAACTCCATTATTTGAATTTACTATAGACGATAACCGCGTATATCCATTGGCAAATACTACAGTGCTCGCTCCAGATATTATCTGCGATGATATTTTATTTACGTCCACTGGTGAGGCCAGTGCAGATGTTATTCTTGGTGGCTTTTCACAAGCAAGTACTAACTATAATTTTACTTGGTATGATAGTGATGGCACCACACTCCTAGCAGATGCGTTTATATTTAATCTAGGAGCTGCTACTGTAAGTAATGGAACCGCGGGTGCCTCTGTGATTAAAAATATGCCCTCAGGTACTTATTATGTAGTGGCTGAAGATAATACCAACTCGATCGGATGTATTAATACACCGAAAAAGGAGGTAATTATCCCCCAATTTGATCCTACTATTACTATCGGCACCCTGCTAAGTACAGACTATACACAAGAAGAGAATGCAGATTGTAGCCCATTGGATGGTAGAATAGAAGTTTTGAGAGTTACCGAATCAAGACCTACCCCTACGGCAGATTTGATCAATACAGATATGTCACTCTATACTTTTGAGTGGTTTGAAAGTGATGCCACAACTCTGCTGGGTAATGCTTTTGTTTTTAATAGCCTAAGTACTTCAGTAAATAATGGCACCGCCGGTGCTTCGGTGGTCAATGATTTACCCGCTGGGAATTATTTCGTCAAAGTAACCAATAGCGGACAAACGGGCTGCACCCAAACAGCTGCAGAAATGCGTCCTTTTACTATTTTAGATGAAACCCACAATCCTCAGACTACTACCATTGCAACGGCGACGGATATTGTTTGTGATGAAACCGCTTTTGCCCCAACAGGTATTGCAACGGCAAATGTTTTAAGATCTGGTATAGTACAAACATCAGGTGATTTTAAATTCACCTGGTTCATGGATTCGGCTATGACCAACCTTTTAGATGCTGCGGATGTTGCAACGGTAACTTTTGATGGGAAAACCAATGGTGACCCAGGGGCTAATGTTATCAAAGGATTATCTGAAGGTACCTACTGGGTCTTCACAGAAGATACTTCGGGTGACAACTTAGGATGTACCAGCTTTTTTTCTAAATCTGTAGTGATCTATCAACACCAGACCATTTTTAGCATTGCCAGTAGTACTAAACAAAATTCCAATGACTGTGACCCTGTAAATGGATCTTATGAAATAACGAGTATCCAAGAAAATAGGCCCATTGAAGCAGGGAGTTCAGCTACTTCAAATGATACTATATCGACCGATATGAGCGACTATGTATTTCAATGGTTCGAATCAAATGATTCTTTACCATTAGGTACCATTACCACAACCGTCACGTTCCCAAAGGGCGCTAATGGTACAGCTGGTGCCTCCAAAATAGCCAACTTACCCGTAGGTAACTATTATGTACAAATAAAAAACAACTACAACTCCGGTTGTGAGCAACCCATCTCTGAAAGGGTTAAAATCAGCCTACTTGATGTGACCGTCGATCCCATTATTGTCCAAGACACAACCATCGCTTCAGTGGATTGTGCACGTCCGGACTTTGATGGCGATGGTTCTTTGGTTATCAGTCTAGCCAGTGCAGAAACAGACTATACTATTGAATGGTTCAGGGGTGATACTGTAGGAACTGTAGGGGATTTGAATTGGCTCTTTGGTACGAGCGTCAAAGGTAATGGCGCTAGTGTAGGCACTGCTGCAAAGGCAGCTTCGACTTCACACCTCGCACTCAATGGACTCTCAGATGGGAATTATACCGTATCGGTGGTAGATACCACTAATCCCAGTATTGGTTGTGAAAATTCAAGTACGCTAACGATCCAAGCTAATACCGTCATACCTACCATAGTCTCAAAAGATTCGCTCAGTGTTGTGCACAATACGCTATGTTCAAACTCAGGAAATGGATCCATTCTCCTTACCAGTGCAGATATCTCATTAACTCCTGCTTCTGGGAATAGTAATGTGGATGATTTCAATTGGTCGCTACGCTTCAATGGTGGCGCTGCAACCATTCCTGCGATTACTGGCATAGGAGTTGCTTCTCAAATTTCCTTAACCAACCTGCTGCATGGCAACTACGAATTGATAGCGACCTCTAAAATTGGTATATGTAGTTCTGCTATTAGAATGGTGTTGATAAAAGATGAGGGCATTGGGCCTACTATTAATAGTGCGAATCAAATTCCTGATGCAGGTTGTGGTGGTGAAGTAAGATTGGGTACCATAGAGCTTACCGTTATTGACGGTGCGGTACCCGCAGCTAATTATAATTATCAATGGTATGTTGGACAAGATACCCTGGGATCGACCGTAGACGCCACTTATGGGGTAAATGGTAGTTCTTTTTTATTGGACAGTGTGCCTCAACAATATTATACGGTCAAAATAATCAATACGATAAGTGGTTGTGTGTCCACTCAAATTTATAACATACTCAATGACCCTTATAATCCTAGTATTTATAATTTCTTTGTCTCGCCAAGCAATATATGTCCGCAAACAGGATCAGGATACGCTCAAGGAAATGGCTTTTTTAATCTCATTTCTGTTTTGGGTGATCTTAGAAATGATACAACCATTACTACTGATTCTATGACCCTTGCCAATGAGTATACGCTCGAACACACCGGTATTACTGATTATGATACACTTACACCTTTTCAAATTGATAGTCTGGTCCCAGGTACCTATTCAGTGGCTGTACTGCGAAAAAGCTCACAGTGTATCTCTGATTACATAACCTTTACGGTGCCAGACGAAAAAATAACCCCATTTATATCATTTAAACAAATTCAAGCAGACTCTTCCTGCTCAACGTCAGCTCCTGTACCTAATGGAATTTTGGTAGCCACCGCCGATGGCTCTTCAGGTCCTGGTTATAGTTTCCAGTGGTCTGATTTATCCGGCAACCCATTAGATACCAACGATACCCTATCTAGTTTGTCTGCCGGCACCTACCAATTGGTGGTTTCCGACTCCGTTACCAAATGTGTGGCCATTGATTCTATGACATTAACCAATGAGCCCTTTGAATTTGGTATCAATGGCTACATTTTCACCGATCCGACCTTCTGTGATTCGACCGATGGCATCATTGGGGTGACCAGTGTAGATCGAATCAGTTCCCTCGCGGGTTCCTCCGCGCTTACTTATCAGTTTTATGAAGGTGAGTCTGGTTATGTAGGGAGCTTGGTACAAGACGATACCCTCAGCGTTTTCTTGGAGGGAAAAGCAAATACCACTTATTTCTTCCAAGCCACTAACCCTGACTATAATTGTTCTTCCGATCTCATACAGGTGTTTCTCTCAGATTCTTCTTTTGTATATCCTATAATCACTCTGGTCCCAGATCAATTTTGGAGCCAGTTCTCATGTGATCCCACTGCCCCCACCGGTAGACTTTCTATTGCCGTAGATACCATCAATAATAACCCAGACTTTACCTACGAATGGGTCAAAATTCAAATAAGTGGGGCGCTGATCATTAGTACCGTATTGCCCATTACCACAGCCGTAGCAGACAGCCTTGCGGCGGGTACTTACCGCGTGACTGCGACCAATATTATTACCGGATGTCAGGCCTCAGAAGAATATATCCTTATCGATGAGATTCAAAATCCCATTGCGGTCAGTACCTCTACCTCGTCAAACATTAACTGTGTGAATCCCAATGGGCAAATGGGAGCAAGTGTCCTCTATATTGATGATAATCGTGCTTACAAATCAGCACTCAATGCATATAATTATTATTGGTTTGAAGGCCTCGTCACTGAAACCAGTCCCGATGTGAGCTTGGCCAAGTATATTGGTTTGACCGTAGATTCTGTAGCAGCTGGGATTTATACCGTTTATGCCGTAGACAATATTACAGATTGTTTCACTTCTGATCCTACGGCAGCCTCTTCTGTGGTCGAAGTCGAAGACGAAAGTACCTTACCAGATCTAGAAATAAATGTGGTCAATGACTTGACCATTTGTGATCCTAAAATGGCTGATGGATTTGCGAAAATCATAGACAGTGAAAATGAAATATTCAAATACACAATCGCTTGGTATACCGGGATAGATACCACTCAAAGCGTGCCTTTCCAGTATGGTACTTTTGCTGACTCGCTGCTCGCTGGAAATTATCTGACTATGATCACCAACAACATTACAAGATGTGTTCAGTTTGAAGTCTCTGACGTACTGGACTTAACCGAAACGGTCGCCTCACCTAATATCGTGCTTTTCTCCGACAGGACGCATTGTACATATGCCAACGGACATGCCGCAGTAAGCGTCTTAGGAGAAACAGACTTCTATGAGTTTACCTGGTACTTGGAAGCCGACCCTCGAACGGTCGTCTTTACCGGAGCTGAAATAGATCAGCTCGATACCGCTACCTATAGGGTATTGGCTCAAAATTTGACCACAACTTGTTATTCGGAGCCTAGCCAAATCACCATTGATAATGGCATCTCTGACCCTGCATTTAGGGTAGAAGTCACGGCTTCGCTATGTAATCGAACCGAAGATGGGTCGACCAACCAATTCACAGGAGGGGCATCGATCGTATTTGAAGAGTATCATACTATTGATTCAATTTCTTGGATCGATGAAAAAGGGGTAGAAATTAATTATGGAGATCCAAAAGCTTTTGTGCTCGGTAATGCCGCTCCAGGTAAATATACGGTATATTTCAAACCTGAAAATGGCTGTCTATATGAGGCCAGTTTCACTATTGAGACCAGTATCACCGTCTATAATGGCTTATCAGTCAATGATGATGGCAACAATGACTTTTTCCTTATTGATTGTGCTGATTTTTTTGTGAACAACAATGTCAAAATCTTCAACATCGAGGGTGAACTCATTTATGAAGTAAATAGCTATGATAACCTAAACAATCGATTTGAAGGCTATGGAAATATAGGCAACAGTACCGATAAGTTACCCGTAGGCACCTACTTTTATATGATTGATAAAGGTGATGGAAGTAAAATTTTTGATGGATTTTTAGAATTAGTAAGGTAAGTTTGTGTTAGTTAGCGATGAGAAAATTAATTTTATACCTATTCGTCATGATGTTCTGTGGGGCGACGTACGCCCAGCAGAGATCTGCTACCACTACATATCCCTACAATGGACTACTCATCAATCCAGCATATGCCGGAAGTCTCAACTTACTCTCAGTAATTGCCGTACACAGAAAACAATGGATCAATGTCGAGGGTGCGCCCTCTTTAACGGCATTCTCAGCACATTCTTCTTTCGCTTCCAATAGAGTGGGTGTCGGTCTTTTCGCCTCCAAAGCCACCCAAAGTATTACCGATGATTATAGCTTATACGGTAGCTATGCCTATAAAATAAATACCCCTATCGGAATATTGGCTATGGGATTGCAAGGTGGATTCAATCAAAGAACTTCAGATTATGAAAAATTAAACCTCCTCTCTACCGATCCTATGATGCATGGGGCTCCCACCCGATTCTCTCCTAATTTTGGTACGGGCATCTATCTGGCCAATCCCGTCTATTACATCGGAGCTTCCGTGCCTTACCTCTTAGAAAATATCATCCTTGAAAATTCAGAACTTACCAATTCTGATGATCAATCTATCGAAAAAAGACATTATTACCTCTCTGGAGGATTCATCTACCCCATCAATGATCATCTTAAAATCAGTCCTGGGTTTTTATTGAAGGGACAAGAAGCCATCCCATTGTCTTGGAACGTCAATATCAACTTGATCATCGATGAAGTCGCTTATCTAGGAATTAATTATAGAAATACTGGAGATTTTGGAATCCTTGGACAAGTCATGCTCAACGAAAACCTCAGAGTGGGTTATGCATATGATGTAAATACCTCTCAAATCAATACGGTCTCATCAGGTTCGCACGAAATATTTATCAACTACAGAATTAAACTCAAAAATTATAGAAAGGACCCCCAATGTCCTGTCTATTTTTAACCCTCAGCGTTGAGTAATATCGAAGAGTAGGGTATTGATCACTGATAACAACAAACTAAAGAGAAAGGCCCACCCAAAGCCTTCAATAACCAATCCACCCACCAGTCCCGCAGCGATCCATATGATTAAGGTATTGATCACCAAAAGAAAAAGACCTAAGGTAAGTACAGTTAAAGGTACCGTCAGGATAATCAATAATGGTTTGATGGTATAATTTAGTATCGATAAGAGGAAAGAAAACAGGACTGCTGTCCAAAACCCTTTAACATAAACACCCTCCAAGAGATAAGCCGATAACATTACTCCAACGGACGACAATAAAATTCTAGTTAAAAACCTCATGTTTTTTTTGGTAACTCATCTTGAAACCAACTTGCATATTTTTGATAATTACCGGCAATACGTACCATCATTTCTTTATTTTCAGCCGCTATATTTTTTACCCATTTAGCAGGCACACCTGCATAAATTGTTTGGGACTCAA
>Ga0075448_10000071_pt1 | contig 33022 bp, 18 predicted proteins | sample CoawatmetaG10DNA_2_FD_72353 | JGI IMG/M metagenome (GOLD analysis project Ga0075448, IMG submission 72353) | Marine microbial communities from the West Antarctic Peninsula - Coastal water metaG108-DNA | ecosystem: Environmental > Aquatic > Marine > Coastal | place: Atlantic Ocean: West... | reverse complement strand
TTGAGTTGGCGCATTCTGGTCTCCCTCGGGAAGCGAGAGACACCCAAAGAATCCAGTTCCAACCGCTTGGCAACACCCCTCCATCGCCATATGCGATTCCCCTACCCTTGCGGGGGAGGGTTAGGGAGAGGGGTGCCGCACGGCGTGCTCTCTCAGCTCGATCCTCGACGCATTCAGAGCGGTGGGGGTCAGCTCTTGCCCATGCAGTCTTCGATGTAAAACCAGCGATCGTCGCCGGTCAGGCCCTTCGCCTTCACCTCGGCGCGGCAGGCCTTCAGCTTGGGCTTGTTGGCGCGCCACTGCGCCTTCATCGCCTTCAGTTTGTCCATCGTCAGCTTCATCTTCGACGGCTTGGCCGTCGTGGCGGCCGGTGCCGGCGCGGCGGGCGCCGTGGTCTGGGCCGACGCGACATGGAGTCCCACGGCGAGCAGCGCGGCGGCAAGGCAAATCCTGGTGCAAAACATCGAAATCCCCCATCCCAAGTCTGTTCGTTGAATGTTTGTTCGTTGAATAGAGCGAACGCCGCGGGTGCCGGAGAACCGGCAACCCGCGGCGCTGATGGTCGCAGTCAGAGGATTTTGACCGCGCTGAGCAACGTCATGTAGATGCCCCAGGCCAAGGGAATGCCGACGAACAGCCAGAACAGCGCCGCCCGGCCGTCGAGACCGCCCTTGCCGATGCCGAACGAGCCGGTCGCACCATTGCCGCCGGTCGCAGTCGCCGCCTGCAGCTTGGCCACCTCGGCGTCGCTCATGTGCCACTTCGGATCGACCGGCTTGATCATGTAGTTGCAGATGAAGCCGGCGATCAGCATGGCGCACAGGATGTACATCGTGGTGTTGTAGAGCTGGTCGCGCGGCACGCCCGCGGCCAGCTGGAACTCACGCAGATAGTTCACCACCACCGGACCGATGATGCCCGCGGTCGACCATGCCGTCAGCAGGCGGCCATGAATCGCGCCGACGAACTGGGTGCCGAACATGTCGGCAAGATAGGCCGGCACGGTGGCAAAGCCGCCGCCATACATCGACAGGATGATGCCGAAGCCGAGCACGAACAGAAGCTTCGAGCCCATCGCGGCAAAGGTCGGCGCCAGCGCGTAGAGCACGATGCCGAGCACGAAGAACGTGTAGTAAGTGTTCTTGCGGCCGATCTTGTCCGACAGCGAAGCCCAGAAGAAACGGCCACCGATGTTGAACAGCGACAGCAGGCCGGCGAAACCCGCGGCAATCGCCGCGATCTGCGCCTTCTGCGACGCATCGAGCGCATTGAAGCCGACGTCGGGCAGCCCGATCAGCTTGCCGGCGAAGATCTCCTGCAGCATCGGTGAGGCCATCCCGATCACGCCGATGCCCGCCGACACGTTCAGGCACAGCACCCCCCAGATCAGCCAGAACTGCGGCGTCTTGTGCGCGTTGTCGAGATGCACGTTCTTGGTCGAGATCATCGCGTTGGCCTTGGTCGGCGGCGTCCAGCCCTCGGGCTGCCATCCGCTCGGCGGCAGGCGATAGCGGAATGCGCCGATCATCATGAACACGAAATAGATCGCGCCCATGCTGAGGAAGGTTTCCCAGACACCGACCGAGGTCGGGGTCTTGAAATAATTCATCAACTTGTCCGCGAGCGGCGCGCCGATCATCGCGCCACCGCCAAAGCCCATGATAGCCATGCCGGTCGCCATGCCGCGGCGGTCGGGGAACCATTTCACCAGCGTCGACACCGGCGAGATGTAGCCGAGGCCGAGACCGACCCCGCCGATCACGCCGGAGCCGAGCCACATCAGCCAAAGCTGGTGCGTGTAGACGCCGAGCGCGCCGATCACGAGACCGCCAGCCCAGCACAACGCCGCGACGAAGCCCGCCTTGCGCGGACCGGCCTTCTCGAGCCAGCCGCCCCAGATCGCGGCGGAGACGCCGAGCAGCACGAAGAACAGGGTGTACATCCAGCCGAGGCTCGCGACCTTCCAGTCGCAGGTCGTCGTGAACAATTCCTGCATCAGCGACATGTCAGGGCACGCTTTCGGCGCGGTCAGGCCGATCGCGCGCGACAGCGGCAGCCAGAACACCGAGAAGCCGTACGCCATACCGATGCAGAGATGGATGCACAGCGCGGCCGGCGGCACCAGCCAGCGATTGAAGCCTGCGGTCGCGATCGTGTGTTCCTTGTCGAGGAAACCTGCGCCTGCCGCGGACACGCGTCCGGCGCTGCTCACTGCGGTCATTGATACCTCCCCTGCAGCCGCCGTTACGTCAGGCGCATCTGCGTCTTCGATCCCGTCTCAGCACTTGCGGCCACCGTCAGGCAGCCGCGCCGCACATTTCCTCGATGCGCCGGGACCAACCACGCGCATTCCGAAAATGCTAACCCCCAACCCGATCGGATATGCCAAGCCGTGCAGCCTGATCTGGACGCAGGCCGGCCGTTGTCCGCCGGCGTCCCGCATCCGGGCACACCGCCATCTCCGCAACCATCCGGAGATTATCAATTCGCGCAGAATGGAAAATAGGAGTCGATAGGCAAATGGTAGATATCAAGCTGCATCTAGCGCGTACGCGGCGCTGCAGCATTTGAAATATCTATCGTACCATTCAGCTTCTCGATCAGGAAAACGATCCGGACTTCGCTGCGTTCGGTGATCTCGACCTTGTCGCCGGTCGCCTGGATCAGCGCCGGGATGTCGATCACCGAAAGCGGATCGGTGCAGTGCACTTCAAGGAAATTTCCTGCCGCCACGCCCCTGAGGGCCTTGCGCGTCTTCAGCGCGGGCAGCGGGCATTTCAGGCCGGTGAGATCGAGTTTCGTCGTTGTCATGGCCCGACCATGGCGAAGCCGCCACGCATCGTCAACGGCGGCACCTTTCCCACCCTGCTCAGCTTTCCGCCGAGGCCGAAGCGAGCACATCGTCGACCGGAATCGCGGAGCGCAGCATCAATTCGGCGACGTCCTCGATGTCGTCGAGATGCACGACCGGCAGCCTGGTCTCGATCGCGACATCGCTGGCGATCCCGACCACGTGCGGGTCGTCCGGAAACAGCAACGGCTTGCCGTTGGCGGCCCGATACACCTCGATCTTGCTGACCGGCTCGCGCTTGAAGCCTTCGACCACGACCAGGTCGACCTGCGCCATCTTGGCGAGCAGTTCCGGCAGCCGCGGCTCGCTCGCGCCGCGCAGCTCATGCATCAGCGCCCAGCGCCGCGTCGAGGACACCAGCACCTCGGTCGCGCCGGCCTGCCGGTGCACCCAGGAGTCCTTGCCGGGCACGTCGACATCGAATTCGTGATGGGCGTGCTTGATCACGGAGACGCGCAAGGTCCGGCCCAGCAAATAGGGGACCACCCGCGACAGCAGGGTGGTCTTGCCGGCGCCGCTCCATCCCGCGAGGCCAATCACTTTCATCCGCGCCTCCGAAGCCAACTAGCGTCCAACGCTGCTTATATCAGCCTTGGCGCAATGTCATGCCAGCCGACCGGCGCGATTTGCCGTCGCCGGATTGATCCGCCTCGCAGGGCCGTGGCGGTCCAACGGATATACCTCGAAGTTTCCAATGTGCGGGGTGGCCGGAACGCGATAAATTGCATCATCGGAGGACCAAAAATATGCCTCGCTCGCCTTCGATCGTGCCGCATCAAGTCGACCACGACACCTATCTGGTGCTGAACGATTTCGGCCGGCTCGGCCGTGCCTGGTGCGAGACCGACGAGGAAGGCGCCGACCGGAAAACGCTGATCCGGCGTCTGCTCGATGACCAGTACAGCCATCCGGTCCGCATCGTGGCGTTCAATACCAGCGAAGGATGGTCCCGCGACGTCACGACCGACATTGCCGACGAGCTTCGCCGTCGTTTCGTCGAATACGAAGAGGTCCCGCGCTCCGTGCTGGAGTTCGTGGAGGCCGCCATGCGGCACTGAGCCGGACCCCAAGCGGCCAGGTTGATCTACGTTAAGTCCCTTGAATCAAGAACCATCCTCATCGTCGTCCTGGCGAAAGCCAGGACCCATTACCCCAAATGAGAATTGCTGCGCGGTGCTGGGGCCGCGATCCCCTTCACAATCCAATGCGGTGGTTATGGGTCCTGGCTTTCGCCAGGACGACAGCGGTGTAGGGGAGCTACGCCGGCCTGAACCCTGCCCTCACCAACGCCGCGCGGCCCTCCTCCGACGCCAGCGCGTCGAGAAAGGCCTGCACCGCGGGGCGTTGCTTGCGCGCCGTCACCAGTGCGAAGTCATAATGCTCCTCGGCCAGCGGAATGAAACCGAGGCCGGACGCGTGGGCGACAGGCGCGATCGTCATGCCCCAGTCGGCGCGATGCTGCGCCACCGCGGCGGCGACCGCATTGTGCGAGCGCGGCTGATTCCAGTACCCGTCGGGCCGGCTGCCCGCCAGCAGGCGATCGATCAGGATGCGGGTGCCGGCGCCCTGGTTGCGGTTGACCATGATGCAGGCGGGATCGGCGAGCGCGGCGCGCACCGCCTGCTCTGCGCTCAGGCCGGCAAAGCGGGTGTCGTCCTTGCGGAACACGATGCCCTGCATGCGCCGCCAACCCGGCACCAGCTCGAGGCCGTCGGCCAGATACGGCGTGTTGTAGGTCTCGGTCTTGTCGTCGAACAGATGGATCGGGGCGAGATCGCATTCGCCGCGCTTGGCCGCCGCGAGACCGCCCAGACTGCCGACCGCGATCGATCGCACCACAAGCCCGGCATGCGCCAGCGGCGCGGTGACGAGATCGAGCCCGGTGCAATGGCTGCCGACGATGACGAGATCCGGCACCCGCACATGCGGCGTGAACAGCGTCACCTCGGCCTCGCTGCCGCCCGGCAACTGGTCGGCCAGCGCCTCGATCTTCAGGAAACCATCGGCCTGCGCGAACGAGGTGATCGCGCCAGAGCCCTTGCCGCTCGGATAGGCGATCAGGCCATCGGCACCTTCAACCAGCGACACCATCACAAACTCGGTGCGCCCGAGCTCGGAAGCGATACGCACCGGCACCTTCACCGCCACCTTGGCGTCGGAACGCGGCGGCAGGCCGGCCATCCGCCGCAGCACCGGCACGATCATGTCGTGAAAGGTGAACATGGCCGAGGTCGGAAAGCCCGGCAGGATGACCACCGGCTTGCCGTCGCAGACCGCAAGGCACAGCGGTTTGCCGGGCTTCAGCGCCACGCCATGCGCGATGATCCCGGGCTTGCCGAGCCCTCCGATGATCCGGTGCGAGACGTCGCCTGCGCCCTTGGAGGTGCCGCCCGACAGCACCAGCATGTCGCTGTCCGCCAGCGCCTTGCGCATCGCGGCTTCCAGCATCGCCGCATTGTCCGCGATCGCGCCGAGGAACGACGCATCACCGCCGTTCTCGGCAATCGCCGCCGTGACGATCGCGCCATTGGTGTCGTAGATCGCGGCCGGCCGCAGTCCGTCGCCCGGCTGGACCAGCTCGTCGCCGGTGGAGAGGATCGCGACCCGCGGACGGCGCGTCACCAGAACCTCGGCGATGCCGCAGGCCGCGAGCATGCCGATCTCGCGCGAGCCGACGATCGTCCCGGAGCGCAGCAGCGCCTCGCCGCGCGCGATGTCGGAACCTGCATAGGACACGAACTGCCCGGGCGACGCCGCGCGCCGCACCTCGATGGCGCCGTCGCCGCCGGCCTCGCCGACGGGTTGGGTGTGCTCGATCATCACGATGGCGTCGGCGCCGCGCGGCACCGGACCGCCGGTCGCGATCGCGGTCGCAGTGCCGGGGAGCACCGGCCGGGTCGGGGCGATGCCGCACGAAATGGTCTCGTCGGTCAGCGCCAGTCGCACCGGCGTGCCCTCGCTGGCGCGCGCAAGATCGGCCGAGCGCACGGCGAAGCCATCGACATTGGAGCGATCGAACGGCGGCACGTCGATTGGCGCCACCACGTCCTCCGCCAGCGCACGGCCGAGCGCGTCGGCGAGCCGTCGCGTCTCGGACGGCAATTGGCGCGGGAACAGCGCCGCCTCGAACCGCGCAAGGGCCTCCTCGCGCGACCGGATGGTCAGGAACTGGTCCTGTTCGATGGACGGCTTGGGGCTCGGCGTGAAAATACTGGTCATCCCGGGAACTCACTCCCGCAAGATATAGGCATCGACGGCCGTGCCTGCAGCGAAGCCCTCCGCCGCGCCGGGCACGATCAGCAGAGCTTCGGCGCGCGCGATGGGATCGAGCGACAGGTCACCGGTCGCCAGCACGTCCCAGCAGCCTTGACCACGCGCCAGCAGCACGACCTCTGCAACACCGACGCCGGAAGCGATCTTGCGTTCCAGCGGCAGTGTCAGCGATTTGCGCGGGCGCCGGCCCGACAGGCGATCAAGCACCGGAAGCGCAATCGCCCACCAGGCCGCGAAAGCCTGATCCGGCGCGCCGGGCAAGGCGACGATCGGAATCGTGTCGATCCGGCCAACCGCAGCAGTGCGCCCGGGTTGCAGTGCAATGCCGTGCGCAATCAGGGCGCCATTTTTCACCAGCGCATTGACGACCGCGTCCGTGTGACCAACACCGGTGCCCCCGATCGTGACGATGAGATCGCAGCCATCGGGATCGAGCCGGCTCGCAACCGCCGCCACATCCGGCGTCACCGTCGTGCAGATGACCTCAGCGCCTGCAAGGCGCGCGGTATCGGCGATCAGTTGCGCGGTCAGCTCGCCGTTGCCGATATTGACGACGCGCAGCCGAGGACGTCTTACGCGCAACAGCTCAAGTCCGGCCGCCCGCGCGAGCAGCAAAGCACGCGGCAGCAGCGGCTCTCCCGCCGGCATCACCGCGCGCCCCGCAGCGATGTCGCTGCCGGCACGCCGGACACCCTGCCCCGGGATGGCCTCGGTGAGCACCTGCGGCAGTGGACCGGAGCTGTCCACCGCATCGTCGTCGACGACGCAATCGGTGCCATCGGGCATCGCAGCGCCGGCTGCGACCCAGACCGGGAGTTCGGCCTGTGCCAACGGCGCATAGGAGGACGCGCCGACCAGATCATTGGCGCGCATCGCCCAACCGTCGTTGATCGCGACATCGTGCGGCGGGTATTGGCGCGCGGCCGGCATCTCGGCCGCGATGCAGTGCAAAGCGTCCGCAGGCGACAACTCGATCGGCGCAACCAGCGCGACGTCGCGCAGCACGGCGGCCAGCGCCGTATCGAGCGGGGTGAGCGAGGTCGGGAGGCGCTGGGTGGTGACCATGGCCCGCTATGGACTGAATCGGCGGTGAAAGAAACCGGTTTGGGCCGGTCCGGGTCCCCGTCATTAGACCGATGGCGCGTTGACGCGGACCCCAAACTAGTTGCAAAAGAAACCAATATGACCGGGTTCCAGAGGCCCGGCACAACCATAATGGCCAATGTGCCAAATCGGGAGGGAGACAGAATGATCGCGACCAGACTAGCCATGTTCGGGACGCTCGCAGCCGCGCTGCTGGCTTCCTCGGCCGTATCGGCGCAGGTATCCGACGACATCGTCAAGATCGGCGTACTGACCGACATGAACGGCCCGGCTTCGACGCCGACCGGACAGGGCTCGGTCACCGCCGCACAGATGGCGGTGGACGATTTCGGCGGCACCGTGCTCGGCAAGCCTGTTACGGTGATCGTCGGCGATCACCAGCTCAAGCCCGATATCGGCGCGACCATCGCGCGGCGCTGGTACGACGTCGATCAGGTCGACCTCATCGTCGACGTGCCGGTGTCGGCGGTCGGGCTTGCGGTGCAGAACATCGCCAACGAGAAGAAGAAGCTGTTCATCACGCACTCGACCGGCGCGACCGACTTCCACGGCAAGTTCTGCTCGCCCTATGCGATGCAGTGGGTGTTCGACACCCGTGCGCTCGCGGTCGGCACCGCGCAGGAAGTCGTGAAGCGGGGCGGCGACAGCTGGTTCTTCATCACCGACGACTACGCGTTCGGCCATTCGCTGGAGAAGGATGCCTCCGCCGTCGTGACCAGGAACGGCGGCAAGGTGCTCGGCGCAGTGCGGCCGCCGTTCGCGACGCCTGACCTGTCGTCCTTCATCCTGCAGGCGCAGGCCTCCAAGGCCAAGATCATCGGCATCGCCGGCGGGCCGCCGAACAACACCAACGAGATCAAGACCGCCGCCGAGTTCGGTGTCTTCGCCGGCGGCCAGCAGATGGCCGCGCTGCTGGCGCTGATCACCGACATCCATTCGATCGGCCTGTCGGCCGCGCAGGGCCTGCTGCTGACCACGTCGTTCTACTGGGACATGGACGACAAGACCCGCGAATGGTCGAAGCGCTATTTCGCCAAGATGAACCGGATGCCGACGATGTGGCAGGCCGGCGTCTATTCCTCGGTGACCGCCTATCTGAACGCGATCAAGGAGACCGGCACCGACGATCCGCTCAAGGTCGCGGCCAAGATGCGCGAGAAGCCGGTGGAGGATTTCTTCGCCCGCAACGGCAGGCTGCGCGAGGACAATCTGATGGTGCACGACCTCTGGCTGGTTCAGGTCAAGACACCGGCGGAGTCGAAATATCCATGGGATTATTACAAGATCCTGGCCAAGATCTCGGGCGAGGACGCATTCGGGCCGCCGGATCCGGCCTGTGCGATGGCAAAGAAGTGAGATCAGCGAATGACGGATAGAGGGTAGCGAATAGGTGCGACCGTCAGCTATTCGCCACTCACTGTTTGCCGCGCTAGCGCGCCACCCCGATCTCGCGGAAATATCTCAGCACGCCGGGGTGGATCAGGTTGGGATCGGGCGCCGCGGCGACGGTGTTCGCCGCGGTGGTCTCGCAGGCCTGGACGAGCTTCTTGCAGAAATCAGCCTCGGCGCCATGCAACGTCTTCGCCAGCCGATAGGCGACGTCGTCGGGCAAGCTGTCGCGCACCAGGATGTAGCTCCAGGAGCCGATCGAAACGATCGGCTCGTTCTGCTTCGGATAGCTGCCGGCGGGGATCGTCAGCGGCTTGAGGAAACTGTGCTTGGCGCGGACGCGCGCGATCTCGTCCGCGGTCGGCGCAATGAACCGCGCTCCCGTCGCGCTTTCGGCGAGCTTGGTGAAACTCGGCCAGCCGATTCCGGCGCCCCACAGCGCGGCGACGCGGCCATCTTCCAGCATCGCGGGGCCATCGCCGGCGCGATCGAGATAGACCGATTTGAAATCCTCGTCCTGCTTCAGCCCGATGCCGTCGAGGATGTAGCGCGACAGGATCGGAATGCCGGACCCCTTGGCGCCGAACGCAACCGATTTTCCGACCAGATCCTGGATCGTCCGGTACGGGCTGTCGGCGCGCACCACGAACATGCCGGGGGCCGAATACATCGCGGTGAGGATCCTGAGTTTCGTCGCCTTCGGCCGGCCGATGCCCATGAAGGCCTCGTAGGCCGGCTCGCCGGCAACGGTTGCGATGTCGACGCTGTCGGCCTCGAGCAGCGGAATGTTCTCGCTGGAGCCCTTGGTGTTGCGCGGTTCGATCGACAGTGTCGGATCGGCCGCGTTCATCACCTCGGCGAGGGCGTTGCCATAGAGCGGAAAGCCGCCGCCCGGCGTCGCCGTGGCGAAACTGATCGTAGTTTTGGAAATGGTCTTGCCCCCCTCTTGCGCCGCCGCGCCGCCCGCCAGCAGCGCGCCGGCGCAGATCATAACAGCGAATTTCATCCCGAGCCTCAAGCATTGCACATGAGCAAGACTATCGTCGCACGGGCGGTGTCGTAGGCAAAGGCGGCGTTTTGTGAAACCATGACGGCAACAGTCACGAGAAAATGACGGGAGACATGATGATCCGGTTCGCACGTGCCGCCTTGCTTGGTTTGGCCTGCTGTCTTGCTTCGCTCAGCCCCTCAACCGCATCCGACTATCCGAACCGGCCGGTGCGCTGGCTGATCGGGTTTGCCGCCGGCGGCCCGGTCGACATCGTCGCCCGCATCATGAGCCAGTGGCTGTCGGACCGTCTCGGCCAGCAATTCGTGGTCGAGAACCGCGCCGGCTCCGGCGGCAACATCGCGGCCGCCGCCGCGATCAACTCGCCGGCGGACGGTTACACGCTGCTATTCGTCGCGCCCAACAATGCGATCTCGGCCTCGCTCTACAAGAAGCTGCCCTACGACTTCCTGCGCGACACCACGCCGGTCGCCAGCATCATGCAACTCACCAACATGCTGGTGGTCTCGAATGCGATGCCGGTGAAGACGGTTCAGGAATTCATCGACTACTGCAGGGCCAACCCGGGCAAGATCGCCTACGCCTCGTCCGGCAACGGCACCTCGGTGCACATGTCGGCCGAGCTATTCAAGGCGATGACCAAATGCGACATGCAGCACGTGCCGTACCGCGGCTCGGCGATCGCCTTCCCCGACATCATCTCCAACAAGGTGCAGCTGATCTTCGACAACCTGCCATCTGCGCTGGAGCAGTCGCGCGGCGGCAGCGTCCGGGCGCTCGGCGTCACCTCGCCGACGCGCTGGCCGGGCGTGCCCGATGTGCCCGCGATCGCCGAGACCGTGCCGGGCTTCGAATCGGTCGGCTTCTACGGCATCTCCGCGCCGAAGGGCACGCCGCCGGAAATCGTCGATGCGCTGAACAAGGCGGTCGGCGAGGCTCTGAAGGACCCCAAGCTGGTGGCGCGACTCGCCGAGGTCGGCGGCATCCCGAAGCCGATGACCCCGGCCGAATTCGGCAGACTGGTGGCGGACGAGACCGAGAAATGGCGCAAGGTGGTGGAGTTCGCCGGCGTCTCGGTGGACTGAGGCGCCGGCCGCCGAGCGCGCCGCCAATGGCTCCCCACCGCTGTCCCCTACGGCGCGCCGTGGGATTCGGCCGCGCCGCCGGATGCGGCGCCCGGGGCCTCCCGCGCGGCATTGCCGAAACCCCACGCACCCTGTAAACGGAGCCCGCACCGTTGCCGGCCGCCCCTCCGCGGCCCGCAAGGCGGCGGGGCCTGTAGCTCAATGGTTAGAGCCGGCCGCTCATAACGGTCTGGTTGCAGGTTCGAGTCCTGCCGGGCCCACCAAGAGGATCAATAACTTACTGGGTCCTCGTTGCCCGTAGCGCGACGGCCGCACCAGAAACCGCACCAGATACGTGCGCTTTCGTTCGTGCGACAGTTCGCGCATCGCAAATCGCTCGATGGGCTGGTCCAACTTGGGTCATGGCAAATCTAATCATCCCCCACTCATCGATTGGTGGAGATACTCCAACAAAGCCGCTGATTAAGAGACGCATGATTTGCAAGAAATATCAGTAGCTATTCCGACAAATGGGCAGATGGAACAGCATTGAACGAACGAGAGCCTTTTGATCTGTCGGAATGCTGGGTCCACTCGCTGTTGTTCGGCGCGCGGTTTGCCCCCCGATCGGCGCCGAAGGTTGACCCTGGCCAACACAGCCGAATTCATTGAACCGTCACGGGAATGTTCATTACGTATGGGGTCAATGTTGTAAGCTGATTGGGGTCAAAGTTCGGCGCTTATTCAAAGCCTGGCGGCGATAAAGGCAAAGGTCACACGTTCGAATCGTGTCGGGTGCGCCACTTCCGTACAGAACTGGGCACGCCAAAACCTGCCGTTTTTGCGCTTGAAGCCGCGACGAGCGTGCGCAGCCGCCAGTTCCGGCACCTGTCGCAAGCGCGACTTGACCCAACTGCAACATGAACAGAGCCGCAATGCCGCTGGCCACCACACTGCCCTTGCCGCCGGAGCACCCTGTTCTGGAGCACTTGGTATCGCGCTCGCAGTCTATTGTCCGACGACAATGCGATTGACACAATACATGCTCCGAGAACAAGCGTTGTAAGCTAAGCCTTCGATCTTTAGTCGGAGCGTTCAGGGATCCTCGACGCCAAGGCGCCCGTCAGACCACGCCCGCTCAAATGTTGTCAGCACGATGATCCGTAGATGGGAGCAAGGGAGGCATCCGTTTTGCATTTTATTCCTTCAACCGTCTGGCGGTTTGCACATGTCATGTCGGAGTGGACTTCTCGTTACATGCGGAGTCGATACGAGCTCATAGATCCTGTCATCACTCAAGCCCTTCAGACAGCCGAGCCTTTCCAGTGGTGCCGGGACTTGGAACGAAAAGCCCCATCCGCTGCGGCCCCCCGATACTTTGGGTATCGCGTCCATCACTAAAGTAGCGATCAGTTAAACCCCCGTGCAATAGAGCAACTATTCAATGTCTCCTAGGTGGATGAAGAGCCAAATGTTTTGGTCTCGTTATTTTCGCGCGGAGAAGCCAATGAGTAATTTTGTACGTCTCTCAGCAGGATTGATCGCTGCAGTCCTGATCACCGCCCCAGCTATGGCGCGCAAGCACCACGTCAAGTCCTGGCATGACAAGAGCGGGGCTGTTGTCGAAAGTTCGAACGTCGTGCACATCAATGGCCGTCATTGCATTCGCGCTCCGGATGTCGGCGCATTTGCGTCCGATCCTTACCGGAGGCCTCCCTGCGAACCGGCGCGTTGGTACTGAACTACTAGCGGGCGGAATGTGATTCGCATTCTGCCCGCTCCCGATCTCAAACTCGGCAACACACTGGCGGCGTGGCTATCCCGAAACTTGCAGACCCCTAGTCGAGCGACGAACCCCAAAGAACTTCCACGTTAGAATTTGGCCCAATCGTAGGCACCGACGGAAGTAGCCGCCTCGCAGCACTGTTGAGAACCCTCGCAGAAGTCCAGCTGAAGCCCACTACTCTTCTGGCATAGAGCAATGGAGAAAGACGATGCGCGTTTCATTGGCTTTGAGCTTGTTGCTCGGCTTGACTGCTTTGACGAGTACCCAAGCGACCGAGCAACGCCATCGGCGAGATCGTGTTGTCGTTCGCCCAAGTTTCACCGCGGGTTTTCCAAGCCAAGGCTACCGACCGGGTGGACCAAGTCCGATTAGCAACGTTCCTAATTCTGACGATCCCTCTGAGCTCGGCGGGCAACCACCTTGTGGCTGTTGAGACGCCACGGACGGACGGATCGTACCCCCGACACGCAATCAGACTGCGATTGCCCCGCTCCGACGCCCCGACCGGTCCGGACGTCGATGTTTGCGATACGCCGCCCAGCGATTTCTCTTGACAGCCACGGCTACACTCAGCGCTTCTGCTTAGCGTAACGCGGTCCCATGCGCGATCAGTGCTCCCAGGCAGGTGCTCCATGTGGCCTTTGCAATTAATCAACAATAGCGGGCAGAGTGAACTGAAAAACCGCTCCGCGGGGAACATTCGCGCCCGCAAATAGCCGCCCACCATGCGACTCGATAATTGATTGACAGATCGACAAGCCAAGCCCGAGTCCGCCAGGCTTCGTCGTGAAGAATGCTGTAAAGAGCCTTTCGATAGCAAACGACGATAGCCCGCCCCCCGTATCCCGTACCCTTACAAGGACATCCGAATTGTCAACCGCGGTCTCGATCAGCACCTCTCGCGAACGATCATCGACGCTCTGCGTCGCTTCCATCGCGTTGATCACGAGGTTCAACACCACCTGCTGCAGTTCCACCCGATCGCCCTTCACGGGCGGAAGGTGGGCTGAGAGGTCAGTGCGCACGCAAACGCCATACTTGACTGCTTCTCCACGAGTGAGCTCCACAACCTCGAGGATGCCCTGGTTGATATCAAGCGGCTTGCTGCTCAAGGAAGTCCGCTTAACGAGGCCGCGTATTCTGTCGATGACGTCGCCGGCACGCTTGCCGTCCTGCGCGATCTGCATAAGTGCTTCCCACGCTTCCTCTAGATCTGGCGGCTCCGCGCGCAGCAAGCGCTGGGCCGCTTGAGCGTTGGTGACCATTGCCCCAATCGGCTGCTTCACTTCATGCGCTATTGACGCTGTGAGCTGCCCCATCGTCGCGACGCGATTCGCATGTGCGAGTTCCTTCTCCATGCGTCGCGCTTGCGCTTCCGCGCGCTTACGCTCGGTTAGGTCAACAACAAAAGTCACCCATCGGTCTTGCCGCTCATCAATCGCAGCGGTCCCAACCATCACCGGAACGCGCGTGCCGTCCCTGCGGACGTATTCATCTTCGAATTGCTGGACCGCACCGTTCGCTTCAAGCGCCGCGAAAGGAACGGTTGCGACCCCGAGCCGTGCTGGCCCCGTCAGATCGGCCCAACGAAGGCGCCCCGCAGAGAGGTCTTCGCGCTCATATCCCGCGATCTTAAGGAACGCATCGTTTGCCTCGAAGATCCCACCGTCGCGGCCGGAGATGCATATTCCGACAATGTTGGCGTCGACCAACCTCCGGATCTTGGCTTCCCGCTCTTCGAGCTCACGATACAATCGGGCGTTCTCAAGAGCTATGGCCGCTTGAGATGCCAGCAGCTTGAGAACCGCTGTTCCGGTCGGGACAAATGCTCGGGGCACAAGGTTATTTTCAAGATAGATTGCTCCGACTAGTTTGTCTTGCGTCACGAGAGGCAAACAAAGAACAGAGCGTGCCCGCCGATCCTGTATATAGCGATCAGCGGCGAACGACGGTTCGACCGTGGCATCGTCGAGAATGACGGTCTTTCGCGTTCTCATGACATATTGTAGGACTGATCTCGGCAACGCCGTATCCAGACGGCATTGAAAACGCGCTCCCCCGCCATCATTGTTTGCGGTCGCTTCGGCAACAATCCGCTCTTCCATTCCCTCCGACAGAACGAGCACCGCTCGTTCAGCGCCTGCCTGAGCAAGTGCCAGTCGAGTTAGCTTTTCTACCAACCTTTCGAGCGCAATCTCACCGGCAATTGCCTGTGATATTTGCAGCACAATCGCCAAGTCCAGGTGTTCGATCGGCTGCTCGATGGTCCGCGTTCCGAAGGGATTCCGATCCAGAGCCCCGAGGCACGGATGCAACGCGTCTAGCTGAAGCACCTTTCCATCTGCTCCCCAGCGCTTGTAGCAGTACCGCGCCTCTTGGAGATGGACGCGACCCACTGTTTCAAGACCATGAGCGAGATAGAATCGAGCGGCTAGTTCATGCGCAAGCGCCTCATTTTGCACGAAGCCGCTCGAGCGGGCAGATCGAATCGCCGACTCGAACAGACGCATTGCCTCAATGTCTTTTCCTCGAATACGTGCGATCTCAGCTCCAACGAGAGCGGCTTGGTCTGCGAAGTTCTCGGAGCAAGCACTCGCCAGAGCCTCAAGTTCTTCGTGATTAGATATGAGCGTTTCTAGGGTCGATGGATCATCACCGGAAACGACAGAGCCATGGTGGGCCGACAGACTGAGCGAACTGTAAAGGTAGTAGTCGGCCGCTTCGATCGGTGAGGGTAGCGACCACAGCAGTTTTTCGACTATGCGCCCAATCTCAAGGGCCTCGGCATATTCGCCAGCGAAAAAGCGAGCCCGGAGCTTGTGTATCCAGTACTTCCGACCGGTCCGACCACTGTCCAACAAATCGCTTTCGATTTTGCGCTCTTCGAGCTCATCACCGCCTAGAGAACCAAATTTCGGACCGCGCCCACGGAGCATCTGTATAAGGCCAAGCAGCCCCCCAAGCCAGTCGACGACCGGGCTAAACCTCGCTTTCCTCGCGAATTCAAGACCGGCTACCGCCGCCTTTTCTGCATCAAGGAGCGCGTCCCCGGACGCGAGCATATTCTCAACTAGAACAGCGTCACTGTATCCGGCGAAAAGAAGATCCCCGTTCTCCCTCGCCAACTCCGCCGCTCGTCGTAATAGTTCCCGTCCCGCCCGCACGTGTTTCGTCAACAACATCAACTGGGCGCCGAAATGCAGATATATGCGTGGCTTTAGACGAGTGAAGCCGAGCCTTTCGATGAGTTCATAGCCAGTCTGTCCGAATCGAAATGCGTTCTCATAATCACCGAAATGCTTTCCAGCGATCAGGCCGAGGCCCACATACGCCAGACACGTCCCTTCGCTGTTCCCTTGCTCTAAGCCAATGCTCAAAACTTTGCATACAGCCAATATCCACAAATTAGGATCGGAAAGGAAAGCCGGCGTTGACATCTTGAGCAAGATATCGATCGTCGCGAGCGCTTCGGGAGCCAGCAAGAGAGGGAATTTTAGCAAATCCTCGACTGTACGGTCCTTGAGTTGCGAGCAAATGTGATTGTACTGCCGACGCGCTTCATCGTCTGTCGGCTGCAAACTCCAGTTGCAACCGAGGTGGTTCAGATACGCCAAACCGACAAGCACGGCACGTTCATTTCGCCCAAACGTTGTGTGCAGATCAATCTGCAATGACGTAATAGCGGCCCGATCAGCGGTAGTGATAGCACGAGCTGAGAGCAATTCCAATCTTTGCTCGGCTTCGGTCAACGCTCCGGTCAGGAATTCGCATTCAGCGCGAATGAGCTCAAATGATAACGGCAGCTGCAACTGGCGCTTTTGTGAATGGTCTGACAACAGACCAGCACCTGCACTGAGATAGGAGAGCGCAGATGCATAGGCATTCGAGTCCTTTGCTCGCCGTGCTGCGAGGAGGTTGAGCTCAGCGAGTTGTTCGCGCTTGTCACGATCGATACGCGCCACGCCATGATTGAGTTGATTGACAATATCGAATATTGCCTCTTCACGCCGCTCAAGCGCCGTCTGAGTGAGCATGAGATGGCCGATCAAAAGATGATAGTCGGCACGCTCCTCTTCGGAGATCATCGAATACGCCGCCTCCTGAACTCGATCATGCGCGAACCGATAAGAATCGGCTCGCCGCTCCAACAGACCGAGATGGAGCGCCGGCCACAGTGCGGCCTCCACGCCTTCCTTCGTCGACTCGAGGATCGTAGACAGCAGCGTGGTTCCGGCAGCATTGCCGAGACAGGCCAGATATCGCAGCGCCGCCTGGGTTTTAATGGGCAAACGTGCCAGCTTGCCGACCATGAGATCCACAACGTTGTCGGTACATCCCATGGCGCGGATACGCTCGAGATCCCAAGACCACCTCGCTGAGGTATAGTCGAATGTAAGCGAGCCTTCCTCAGCCAGGAGAGAGACAAATTGGCTGACAAAAAACGGATTGCCGCCCGTCTTCTGATAAACAATTTGCGCGAGCTGGGCTACGCTTGCGAGCTCACTGTGGAGTGTGTCTGCGATAAGCTGCTGCAAGTCGTGCACCGTCAGAGCAGAAAGTTCGATCGCACGGATCCTCCCGTCGAGCTCACGTATCCTCTCGAGTCGCCTTATCAACGGGTGGTTGGCTTCGACTTCGTTATCTCGATAGGCACCCACCAAAAGCAGGTGTTGCAAATTGGACCGGGTTAGCAAATCCTCGATGAGATCCAGCGTCGCCGCGTCCACCCACTGCAGGTCATCGATGATCAAGATCAGCGGATGTTCCGCACGAGCTAGAGCAGCGACGAAGCGTCGGATTGTCAGCTGGAACCGGCTTTGGGCCTGCTGCGCCGGAAGTTCTGGCACCGGCGGTGGTTCACCAACAATGAGCCTCAACTCAGGGACTAGATCCACTACAAGTCGCCCATTGGGCCCTAAAGCCTCCTGAAGCGAGAGACGCCAACTAGCGAGCTCGGCGTCGTTAGTGCTGAGAAGTGATTGTACGAGCCCTTCAAAGGCCTGCACCACCGGAAAGTAAGGAACATTGCGCTGGTGGGGGTCGCATTTGCCAGAGGCGACAACGCCTCGGGGCGTCACCACGGACTTATGCAGTTCGCCAACAACGGATGACTTTCCGATCCCCGCGTAACCAGAGATCAGCACGAGTTCTGTCGAGCCGGTCCTCACGACATGATCGAAGGCCGCAAGCAGGGCCCGGATCTCGCTCAGCCTTCCATACAATTTCTCCGGAATTATGAGCCGATCAGGGACGTCGTTTTGACCGAGTGGAAAGCTCGAAGACGGCGAGCCGATCTCGACGTTTGCCAGACAGCGTCTCAGATCTTCTTCCACACCAATTGCAGTCTGGTAGCGATCTTCGGCAGTTTTCGCGAGCAGCTTCATCACGATCGCGGAGATCGCGTCCGAGATATCAGGTCTTCGCTCACGGACGGAAACCGGTCGCTGAGCGATATGGCAGTTCACCCACCCCATTGGGTCTGCGGCGACAAAGGGCAGTTGCCCCGTCAGCATCTGATAAAAGGTGACACCGAGTGCATAGAGATCACTCCGAGAGTCGACCGAGCGGTTCATGCGTCCTGTCTGCTCGGGGGCCATGTACGCAAATGTGCCGGCGATCAATTCGGGCGGTCCCAAGCCATGTCGCTCGCGCCGCAAGCGCGAAGCGATGCCAAACCCGGTCAGACGCACCCGTCCGTCCAGGCAGTTCACCAGTATATGAGCGGGCTTTATGTCTTTGTGAACGATACCGTGCCGATGGACAGAGCCTAACGCAGCTACGGTGCCGAGCGCCAAATGAAGAAAGTCCTTCGGATCCATGGCTGCGCCAAGCAGTCCCTGGAGCGGCTCGCCGCCAGGATCCTCAAGCACCAGGGCCGTCTGCCCTGCTCTGCTCGCAAGCTCCAAAGGCCGAATGGCACCTGCCAACGCAAGTTCGTGCCTCAGCTCATATTCTCGCTTTAGCCGCTCCACGGTTGATGGCGAGGGTCGATCCACGGTGGGTACCAAGACGAGCACGGCGTCCGCCCCACCATCTTTCCCTCGCCGCTTCGTTCGGTACAAGACTCGATCGCTATCCTGAGACACGACCTCGACCCCATCTACGCCGAGGCCATCGATGGAAAGGGATCGACTCACTTGACGAGCCTGTTGTTTGACACGCGTGGGTCCGGCTCCGTCCCGAAAAACCTCATTACGCTCATTAGCGATCCGCTAGGTCGCCCTCGATCGACAGCAGTTCCTCGAACGCTCGCACATCGCCACGAGGAAAACGCGACCACACAGGTGTTCAGTTTCGATCACGCCTCATCGGTATCTGACCGACGTTTCAAAGCCTCATTGACACATTCAAGAAGCACAGACTCATCAAAGGGTTTGGTTAGAAAGCCAATAGCTCCGTGCTTCATAGCCTGACTTCGTACCCGCTCGTCAGAGAAGGCGGTTATAAAGACCATTGGGACTAGCCGACCTTGAGCAATCAAACGCTCTTGCAGATCAAGACCACTCATCCCTGGCATGGCCACATCTACTATCAGGCAGCATGCCTCATTTAAATGAGGCGACGATAACAGCTCTTCCGCCGACGCAAAACCGCGCGCCAAAAACCCCATCGCCTTGAGCAATCGCACGGTCGCCCCGCGTAGCGAGACGTCATCATCAACCACCAAAACCGTCGGCACTTCCACGTGACGGTCTCTCTTCATTGAGAGGATAGAGACCCAGTGGCATCTGTGCCAGAAACCACCGGTCCACCAAATAACATAGCAATTTCAGATCGAGAACTATACTTAGGTTTCGAGTCTCCTGATCGCACCACGCTTGGGGGCCTTTGTGTTTTCATCTGAGCACCTAAACCTTCAGCTATCAAAGCTGACCTCCGTGGCGACCGAACTCGTGTGGTACGATCCCTGCCGGCGCAGATAAGTCATTCCAGTCCCCTCCCGATCGCCGAAGCACTAAACGCGAAGACGTTGAATTTCTCGATACAAGATACCGGACAATGATCCATCAAATCTTCCAAAGGGACTGACATTATTCCCTAAGTGCACGCCGTGGCCGCAATCGTCGGAGTAGCTAAAATCGCTGTCGGACACCCGGCGGCGTTGACTTTCAATCCCTCGATTGCGGCGAAGGAATAGCCTTGCTCGAGTACTATTTCGGTTCATCGCTGCGCCATCTCTCCAAGGTCGCCTTAGCCTTGGACTATGCGCCAGCGGGAATTTCAAAAATTGACGTCGGACTGACCACCGCAATCATGATCGCGCTACGTTGCCTAAAGCGCCATCGGGTGTGACTAGTCGGTGCCCGCCGCTGGAATGGTAAATTCAAAGACTGCGCCCCCTCTGAGTCCCTGCCGGGCGGTCAGTTGTCCACCATGCCCCTCAACGATTGACCGGCAAATAGACAACCCGAGCCCCAAACCTCTCTGCTTGGTCGTATAAAATGCGGCGAACAGGTCATCGACAGCCAACGATGGCAGTCCGGGGCCGGCGTCCTGGACGCTGACGAGTACGCCCGCATCAACTGTAGCAGTAGTAATCATTAGTTGCCGGGAACCGCCGCTAACGGCATCCATCGCTTCAATCGCATTGACGATAAGGTTGAGTACGACTTGCTGCAGTTCCACTCGATCTCCGCGAATCGCTGGCAGACGTTCTCCAAACTCGGTCAGAACCAGCACATTGTTCTTCGTCGTTTCGCCCCTAGTGAGCTCGAGCACCTCTCGGATCGTCTCGTTGACTTCCAATGCATCCCTCCGAGGAGGCACTTTTCCGATCAAAGCACGAGTCCGGCTGATGATCTCGCCCGCCCGGCTTCCATCCTTGACGATATCGCCAAGAATAAGTTGAATTTCTTCCAAGTCCACAGGACTCGCATTGAGGAACCTAAGTCCAGCATTGGCATTCGTGACCGTCGCGGCTATCGGTTGCTGTATCTCGTGTGCTATCGATGCCGTGAGTAGCCCCATGGTCGCAACTCGATTGGCATGCGCCAACTCGCGCTCCATTTTGCGTGCCCCTGCTTCGGCCTGCTTAAGCTTCGACAGATCGAGTACAAAAACTACCCCATCTGCCTGACGCTCATCGAATGTCGCCGATCCAATCAATACAGGCACTCGCGTGCCATCTTTGCGCAAACATTCCTGTTCGTAAGGCTGGATGACAGCGGGAGCTAATAGCTCCCGCCTGACTTGGTCAGTGCTGCTCTGCCACCCCGACGCCATGAGCTCCGTCCAGCGGATGCGGTGCTCTGAAAGGTCTGCCCGGTCGTAGCCAACAATCTTGAGGAACGCATCATTGGCTTCGACAATTTCGCCAGTTCGCAACGTGATAGCAATTCCTACAATGCTCGTGTCGACCAAGCGCCGGATCTTAGCTTCCCGCACCGCCAGATCCTTGTAAAGTCTGGCATTTTCGTAAGCGATTGCAGCCTGCGACGCCAACAGTTTGAGGATGGCGCTCCTCGCCGGAACGAACACGCGAGGCGCCAGATTGTTTTCGAGATAGAGCACCGCCACAAGCCGCGCCTGTGTCGTCAGCGGCAAACAAAGAACTGAACGGACCTGTCGCTGCCGCACATAGGGATCCATTGCAAATTCAGGCTGGATCATGGCGTCATCTATAACAACTGTGTCGGCCGTGCGGACGACGTATTGAACGACGGATTCCGGATGCGCCGAGTCAACAGCTTCGCGAGCCCGAACGATCAATCCGCTGTCGCTAATGGTCGCTTCAGCCGCTATTTGATGTCCGACTTCGCCAAGAACAATTAACAGTGCACGCTCGGCACCTGCGTGAGTGAGAGCATTACGTAGCAACGTGTCGATCAATCTATCCAGAACAATCTCACCGGCAACCGCTTGCGAGACCTGAATTACCGTGGCCAAGTCCAGCCGTTCGATCGGCTCCCCGATAGTGCTCGTCGAGCCCGATTCGTAAATATTGGTCGCGAGACGTGGATGGTCCTCATCGAGCTGCTGCACTTTTCCATCAGCTCCCCATCGCAGGTAGCAGTAACGAGCATCGTATAGGAGGACGTCGGAGATCCTTCGAAAACCACGAACGGCGTAGAACAGCGCAGCACGCTCATTCGCCACCGCCTCAATATGGACAAATCCGTTCGTCCGCGATGAGCTAATCGCTTGCTCGTACGAACGTTCCGCATCTAGCTCACGTCCCTCGATTCTGGCGATCTCCGCACGAACAAGCGCAGCCCGACCATCGAAGTTCTCGCCGCAATTTTGGGACCAGATCTCAAGCTGTCGGCTGTATTTCTGTAACATTTCGAAGTATTGGCAGCCCTGCGGGCCGGCAGCGATGTCACAACGCGCAGCTATCGCCAATGCGCCGTAGAAATAGCACTCAGCCTTTTCGAAAATCGCTGGCGTTGTCCAAATCAGACGATCTGCTCTAAGGGTCGCATCGACAGCTACGTCATAGTCTCCAGCAAAGAACCTAGCTTGCAGTTTTCGCGTCCAGTACCAGCATTCAGGCAGCGCCAATGTGCCATCTGCGGCAAGATGGCGTTCAAATTCACTCTCATTGAATGTATCATTGTCAAAACAACCAAACTTTTGCGTTAGGCCGCGTAACGTTCGAATGAGTCCAAGCTGCGCGGCGATAATGTCTGAGACAAAGCCGAATCTCGCCTTCTGCGCAAATTCAAACCCCTTTTCCGCTTCCGACTGAGTCAGAGCGAGTGAATCACCTGCCGCTAGCATATTTGTGTTGAGGTTATTGCAGGCGTATCCGGCGATCGTCATATCGCCAACCTTGTTGGCGGCGTCGAACGCTTGCCGCATCAAATCCCGGCATAAGATGATGTGCCGATTCCACGGCATTACGAACTGCGCGAACCAAAGATATGTTCGAGCGGTGAAGCGTTTTAAACCGCGCTTTTCGACCAGGTCATATCCAACCCGAGCAAACTCAAATCCCGCGGAATAATTCTCGAACCGCGGTCCTGCTATCATTCCCAGCCAGACATATGCCACACATGATGCATCGCAGTTCCCATTCTCGATGCTTAGATTGACCGCACGACAGCTGGCAACCGAGAAGAGATTGGCGTCCGTGAACAACGCCGGCGGGAGAATCTTGCTGATAACGTCAAGGGTCGCAAGCGAGCCAGGGTCAGTCATCAGTCGTAGATCAAGAAGATCTTTGATTTCTAGGTCGTCTCCAAGATGCGACCATATGCGTGCATATTCGTCGCGCGCCTCCTGCTCCGTCGGATGTGCCGACCACATGACACCGAGATGACTAAGGTACTCCAGGCCAACGGCAACAGCTCGATCGCTTCGATTCAGCGTGGTGTAGAGATCAATCCGAATACATGCGACGTTCGCTCGTTCAACTGTGTCGGACGCCTGCCGCGAGAGTTCCGTTAGTCGCTCTTCCGCGGCATCGAACTCTCCGACGAGAAACTCGCACTCAGCCCGTTGTAGATCGAGCTGGAAGCTCAGTTGACGCTGCCGCACCCAACGGTCATCTCCGAGTTGCTCCTGTCCGGCCTTGAAGTATGTCGACGCTGACACATAGGCGGTCGACGCTTTGGCGCGATTTCCCGCGATCAGATTCAGCTGCGCCATTTCATCGCGTTCGTCGGACGAACCTGCAGCCGACATCCCGAGATTGAGTTGACTAACTATTTCGAAGACCGCCTCCTCCAGGCGCTCAGGAGGCGTTTTTGCCTTCAGCAGCCTCCCAATCTGCAGGTGGTTGGCAGCACGGGATGGTTCTGCAATTAGAGAGTAGGCGGCTTCCCGCACCCTATCGTGAGTAAAGTGGTACTGCATTCCGCGGCGCTCGACCAGCTCCTGACGCACCGCCGCCGCCAGGACCAAATGCACCTGCTCCTTCGGGCTGCCGAGAACGATCGATAGCATCTCAGTATGAGCGCTCGCTCCAAGGCATGCGAAGAGCTGAAGTGCCCTTTGTGTCTTAGCCGGCAAATGAAGTAGCTTTCCAACTACCAGCTTTACAACGCTATCGGCATATGTGTTAGCGTGAAGACTCCTAAGATCCCAATTCCAGCGTAGCGCGCCGAGATCAAACGAGAGCACCCTTTCATCGGCCAGGGTCTGCAAGAACTGAGTCACAAAGAAGGGATTTCCGGACGTCTTCTTGTGCACTATCTCCGCCAGGGGTGCTGCGCACGATGGCTGGCAGCGAAGCGCATCCGTCACCAGCTCTGCCACCTGTTCGTTACCAAGTGGGCCAAGGCGGATCTCTTCAACAAGACCTCCGGCACGGCGTATTGCCCCAATCTTGCTCGTAAGCGGATGTTCGGAATCAACCTCGTCATCTCGATACGCGCCGATCAGCATCAAGAATCGCAGGTCGGATTGAACAAGCAGATATTCAATTAGCTCGAGCGTCGCGATATCTAGCCACTGCAGGTCGTCGAGAAACAAAACAAATGGATGCTCGGGGCGCGCAAAGACCGCAAGAAAGCGCCCGAGTACGAGTTGGAATCGACGCTGGGAATCCGTAGGAGGCAATTCAACGACTGGCGGCTGATCGCCAAGAATCAGTCCTAGTTCCGGCACAAGGTCAACAACGAGCCGCCCGTTCGGTTCTAGGGCCTCCTGCAGCGCGCTACGCCACTCGTTCAGCTCTGCCTCACTCTTCCCGAGAAGCGCGCGGATGGGGGCCTGCAACGCTTGCTTAAAGGTAGAATATGGGATGTCATGCATATACTGGTCGAACTTACCGCCCGAAAGCAGCCCTCGACGCGGTACGAGCGTTCTGTAGAACTCATTGACGACGGCCGACTTGCCGATACCGGACTTTCCCGACACCAGCGCCAAGATAGGCGCCTCCCCGCGCGCTATACGATCGAACGCTGCGAGTAACGCATTGATCTCAGGCTCCCTCCCGTACAATTTCTCGGGCATCATGAGCCGATCGGGCACGTCATACTGCCCCAGCGGGAAGTCGTCTATCACCTGACGCCTGTCCCAATCATCAAGACAACGTCGCAGATCACGTTCGGCGCCGCCCGCGGTCTGATAGCGGTCTTCCGCCGTCTTTGCGAGCAACTTCATAACGATGGCGGCGACTGACTTCGGAATACTTGGCAGCAACTCACTGGGTGGAATCGGCCGTCTGGCTATATGGCAGTGTACCCACTCCGTGGGATCGGTTGCGACGAAGGGGAGCTGCCCCGTCAGCATTTGGTAGAACGTGACACCCAGTGAGTAGAGGTCACTGCGATGGTCGACTGATCGGTTCATACGTCCCGTTTGCTCGGGCGCCATGTAGGCGAGCGTCCCGGCGATGAACTCAGGTGGCGCGGGAGTGTATCGCTCGCGCTGCAACCGCGAAGCAATCCCGAACCCGGTGAGCCGCACCCGGTCGTCCCTGCAACCCACGAAGATATGAAGGGGTTTTATATCCTTGTGGACAAGGCCTCGCTGGTGGACCTTGCCCAACACCGCGGTGACGTCGATGGCCAAGCGCAAAAAGCTGGAAAGATTCATGGGGGAACGGAGCAGCCCCTGTAACGGCTCGCCGCCAGGATCCTCCATCATCAGAGCGGTCCTACCTGCCTCGATGAAGAGCTCAAGCGGACGGACCGCCCAAGAGGCATCCAGGTCTTCTCTCAAATGGTATTCGTGGGCCAGGCGATCTAAAACAGACGATGAAGGACGCTCTGACAACGGGATTATTGCCAGAACCGTTGCTGTATCAGCCCCCGCAACTCCACCCGATCTTCGACAGAGGATCTTCTCATCGTCTCGCCACAAGACTTGTAGGTCAGACGCACCGGAGGAGTTGGCATCGAGAGAACCGCTCACTTGCAGACTTCCTCCTAGCGGAGCCTTTGACCGCGAGCCGCGACCTGCTTTCGCAGTGTCGGGCATTCGTCGAGGTTCAATCTAACTACGAGCGCCTGTTATCTGATGCGCTGCGCTTTCTGAGTAAGGCTCTCTGAATGCATGCTAGCAATCTCGTCTCATCGAAGGGCTTAGCAAGAAGATCGACTGCACCCGCCCTCATTGCTCGATCCCTGAGTTGATCCTCGGGAAATGCGGTAATGAAGATGATGGGTGTTTCGTATCCAAGGGTGATCAAATGCTCCTGCAACTCAATTCCGCCCATGCCGGGCATTTCAACATCTGCTATCAGACAAAGCGTGTCATCTGCCCGACGCAACGAGAGATATTCGTGCGCAGACGCAAAGGACTCAGCGCAAAATCCCATGGATCTCAGCAGCCGGACGACCGCAGAGCGCAACGACTCATCGTCATCGATAATCGAAACCGTTTCACCTTTCACGCAAGTACCCTTCCCGAGAACCTACCGGATAAGGGCCGTCCCGCTTCGGCACCGCCGCGATCGCAGGCTAGCACAGGCACTACAGGTCGAAATACGATACTTAGGTTTCGAGATAGTAGCGTATCGGGGACCACTCTTCCGATTCTCGATTGAAGAAATACCGGTGCGATAGCCTTCAGCTTGAGGCTCGATTGCCGGATGGTTTGAACGAAGTAGGTTCGACGCCGAGAGCTTCCGCCATCCTGACCAACTCAGCCGCCGTTCTTGCTCCCATCTTTCTCATAAGATGGCTTCGATGTACTTTTACGGTGATCTCGCTGAGCCCGCACTTGACTGCGATCTGCTTGCTCATCATTCCGCTAGCCACAAGCGTCATGATCTCTCGTTCGCGAGTCGTTAAGGTTTCAAAATTCGTCTTCAACCGGGCAATCGAACGCTCCTTGTCACGCCGGTCCTGATCCCGTCGGATCGCCGCCGCGACTGCATCCAATAGATCCTGGTCACGGAAGGGCTTCTGAAGGAAATCGATCGCGCCTGCCTTCATCGCTCGAACGGTCATTGGAATATCTCCATGACCTGAGATGAACACAATCGGAGTCCGGATATCAGTCTTCGCCAGGTCAGCCTGAAAGTCGAGACCATTCAACCCTGGAAGGCGAACGTCAAGAACGAGGCAGCTCGGTACGTCGGGCCGTAAACTCCCGAGAAACTGCTGCGGCGATGCAAAGGCTTCGACGCGCAATTTTACAGAGAGAAAAAGCCTCGATAGAGCTTGGCGCATCGAGTCGTCGTCATCCACGACGAACACCACGGGCGACTCATCAACAACAGTCTTCATCGACGGTTTGCGCTGCGTCACCTTGTGTTCTCGCGCGGCTGACTATTCCAACGAAGCCCCTTCAGGCTTACGCAGCCCTCATCAGGGTTCAGTCAGCCAATTTAGGCCAAAACGGTATATCCCGCAACACGATTGCCTGCTCGAACAGGTTGCCCTCCTCAAGCACGATTGAGATTCCGCTGTTGCAAGACGTGCGTAGACGACCGGCATGCCTTTGAGAAGGAGGCCGCCTATCACGCTATCGTGCGCCCCAAGTGAGATAGCCCAGTAGACCCGTCTTGCGACCCAATCGCGGGGCGGCGCCAGGCAAAAGATTACAGGGATGGAGGAGGCCGGCAAACCAGTGCGTCGCGAACTCTTCGTTCTCACGCACGACCGCACGCCATCGCCCCGGTTTAGCAATGTTGCGCGCTCATCGGGTCCGCAATCGATGGCGTTGGGTATTGCCGTTACAATCGAGCCATCGCTTTGAAATCACATGATCGCGTTAATCAGCACAACCGGCCTCGATCCCGACCGTCGGCGACTGCCGGCGACCATCTGCTTCGATTCTATCGCTCAGTTCAATGAAAGGTCCCTGCGTGCACCATCTCAAACAGCTTGTGATTGTCGCGATAGTCGACGTGGACACCAATAATGACTGGCCCCTCGGTCTCAAACGCCTTCCTCATAATCGGCGCGATATCATTCGGCTCCTCGATCATGAGGCCCTTCGCACCAAACGCCTCGGCGTACCGAACGTAATCGACAGGGCCTAGATCAACACCAGTGGTCCGGCCGTACTTGAGCTGCTCCTGGACAGCCACCATATTATAGGAGCCATCGATCCAGACCATGTGGACCAGATTCGCGCGCAAGCGCACTGCGGTCTCGAGCTCCATAGCGGAGAAAAGGAAGCCGCCGTCTCCCGATACAGAGAGAATCTTCTCGGCTGGCCTTACGAGGGAAGCGGCGATACCCCACGGAAGCGCTACCCCCAACGTCTGCTGACCGTTGCTGATGAGGACCTGGCGAGGCCGAAAGCTGTAGAGATGTCGTGCAAACCAGAGGTGAAACGATCCAATGTCGAGACAGAGCGTCGTGTCTCCTCCAACGAATTGCTGCAAGTCATGCACCAAACGCATGGGATGGATTGGCGTGCCACCCCGGAGCGCGCTCTCGGTTCTCAGAAATTGCCGCTCGGCCACGATCATATCGAGGACCTCCAACGACAGCGGCGATCTCGTGCTTCGCTTGACTGCTGGCGTTAGCGTCTCCAACGTTTGATCGATACTGCCCGTCAGCTCCACAGTTGGCGAGTAGCAGTTGTCGAGATCAGACGGCAACACGTCGACATGAATAATCGTACGCTTTCGCTTTCCGTTCCAAAGCGACGGCCAGTACTCTACCGGATTGTATCCAATGGTGATCACGAGATCGGCCGCCTCGAGGAGCCGATCCGCCGGCTGGTTCGCGATCTGACCGACGCGCCCTCCGAAATTCTCGAAACTCATTGCTCCTACGGCACCTGCTGATTGGAAAGTACCGACGACAGGCAAGTTTCCCTTGGTCAAGAATGACTGCAAAGCACGGTTGTTGGATGGTTTACTGGCCAACATGCCCAACAGAACCACCGGATTGGACGCCACGTTGATGAGACGTGCAGCCTCCCTGGTTGCATTGGCATCGGCGGGGCCGAGGCCACAAAACGCCGGCACTTCTAAAGGCTCGTGCGCGCACGGAGCGGTCATGATATCCACCGGCAGATTGACGAAAGCAGCGCCAGGCCGCCCAGATTCGGCCGCGCGGAACGCGTTGGCTAGGACCTCACCCAACTGGTCGGGAGCGCCGACCGTCGCACTGAACTTGGTCACTGGCCTCATGATAGAGACAGCATCCAACGTCTGGTGCACTTGCTTCAATGCATCAGACGTCGGTACCGATCCGCCAAGCGCGACGACCGGGTCCCCTTCGGAATTCGCCGTCGCAAGGCCAGTCGTAAGGTTCGAGATGCCTGGGCCAGAGGTCGTGAGTGTCACCCCAGCCTTTCCAGTCATGCGCCCGATACCACCCGCGATAAATGCGGCATTCTGCTCGTGGCGGCAAACGACTGTCTTAATCTTGGAATCGGCAAGAGCATTGAAGACGGTGTCGATCCTGGCTCCGGAGACTCCAAGGACGTGCGTAACGCCTTGAGCTTCAAGAGTTCGAACTACCAGTTCAGCCCCGGTCTGCGCCCTAGTTTCCACCGCTTGGGCTTGGCGGCTTTCAGTGGGCTTGTTCGGCATAAGCGAGCTCCTCGGCTGTGTTCTTGCTAAGATCTGCCTTCAAAAAGGCTTCTGACTCCGGCAGCGCAAGATGAAACTCCGTTAGCGGCTCAAAGCCGAGGTGAAGCGACTTTGCCTCGACATCAAGTAGATGCCCGCCGTGCTGCCGGTCCTTCGAGATGAAGTGATAATGATAACCCGCAACACTAAACGCACTTGAGAAGCCAGGAGACCACAGCCCCACTAAAGTTCCGTCGATGTCCGCGAAACTGAATTCGCTCTGCGTCTTCGCGGCATCGACAAGACGCCCGCCGGACGGAGGCGGATTGACGGCCCGCGTGCGAACACGCGTAAAATGCCCATCCAATCGCATTGCGTAGAAGATGTTTCCAGAGCTGCGAAACTTGTCGCAGCAGATTTCCAACTCTTTGAAGCTTGCCACAGGCCCAATGTCGGCCTCGGCGTCTGGGTGAAAGCGCGTGACCACCGCGAAAGGTGCGCCAGCGCCCGCAGTCGCTTCCGATACTCGTCCGCTGCCCAGAACTTGAAACGCTCGGCCATCAAGCACGACCAATTCGCCATCCAAGTGCGCGAAAGTGCCCAGCCCGAAATCTCCATGCTCCAGGATCGATCGGACGCTAACTTCTCGATCGAAAACGCCTGCCACCAAGGCACCTGATATCGAGACCTGGAACAGCGTATGGATCGATACGCCAAGGAATTCTGATAAGGCAGCTGTTACGACAGACGACAAAGGTCGACCGATCCTTGCCACCTCAGCGTCCAGGGCCATTTTCAAGGACAGAGGAATATTCGTTGTCAGATCGGCCATTCGATTCCTCGCATTTGGTCGGCAGAAGTCTTGCATATCGATGCTGCGCTTTATGTTCTTCCGAGATGGACGCATTTTTCTTCCAAAGCACGTCGTTGCGGGCCAACGCGTGCGCAAAATACTTTTCACGATGAATCACCTTGAGTCGTCGACGCCGCGGCTGCACCACCGAATGTCTCCGCACCGATAGTGGGACGCCTGTTGAGCGACGGCTCAACCGTTTGGCATATGCTTTGGTGGGCAGCGGCGGAGCTGAAAAAGATGCGGCTCTTGAACTCCAGCTCATAGGCGGAGTACGCCTATTTTTCGGCAACACCGTTCAAGCGGCGCGCACTTCGCCATTGATACGGCGTATTATTCATGAAGCGTTTGAACACGCTAGTGAAGTGGGCCTGAGTACGAAAGCCTACAGTCAAGGCGATCTCGGCAAGAGACAGATCGGTTTGGCTCAGAAGATGCTCGGCCCGCCGTATTCGCTGACGAAGCAGATAGTCGTGAGGACGCATTCCAGTGGCTGCTCGAAATTGCGACGCGAAGTGCATTCGACTTAGTCCAGCGGCTGCAGCAATATCTTGCAGCGAGATCTTATCGGTCAAATGACTATCAATGTATTCGAGAACCCGCTTGAGGCGCCATCTCTGCAGCGCGCGACTTGGCCGGCAGGGCGCGCCTGCTTCAATGTTCTCTTCATCGGGATATCCCGAATTGAAGTGCAGTCCGACCATCCTGGCTACGATAGCAAGCCGCAATGCATCTGCTTGTATGCCGGCATCGCCACTTTCCATTGCCTGAGTGGTCCTAAGAGCGTCTGACAGCCTGACTACAACTGGATCATTGCTATCGTCTGCTAACACGTCATAGAGGACCGATGGCATGGCCATTCCGCCCAATTTGGCAACGTTGCGAGCGGCGATCGCCAACACCACATTCAGGTGCTGAAAAGCGAGCGTAATGCCTTGGCTGTCATCGCGAATTTTGCCAGACTTCCGTTCATCGGCAAGGCCGCTGAAGTGCAGAGACTCCTCCTTTTCCGCCGGCGGAAGGACCGCGCCCATGTCAACTCTCTCGCGCGAGAGAGTGAACTCGCCTAGGGCTATGGGTACTGGTTGCATTTTGAACGATCCTCTCTTGTTGTCGCCAACAGTCAGAACCATCCAAGCGCACCCAGCATCGCTCGATATCTCAGCATCAGCCGAAGACAGGTCCTAACCGTCTGAGACTACAATAAAGAGCAGATGCCGTTTTGCGCCATTCTACAGGTGAGTCGGCGTTCGAAACCTTGGTATCTATCGCCGCCCACTCGCGAAATCGGTCTTAGAACGTGGGAATGGCGCACCGAACTCTTCGGTCGAACCCAAGACGGTCGATAGTCCGAGTTGGACCGCGTCCCAGCCAGGCTGTGGTTTGCCGTGAGAGATCAATTTCCCGGTCTGTTCAAGTTTTCCACACTCAGCAAGTCCACGCAGGATCGACGCTTTGGTACGTTTGCATGCTCTACGCGCGCAGCGCGAGCTTCGGACGGAAGGTCCAGTTCAGCCGGACTGCGCGGTTCATTCCGTTCACAAAACTCAGCCTGTGAACGTAGGCATGGAAAGACACGGGCGAGACGACCCTCCGACGTGTCGTCTCGCCATCCTTGATACAAGATACCGGGCGATTTCAACGCGATTTCAGCACCTCAAGTCTGAATTCGGCCCCTGAACACCCGAAAAGAAACGACAGTGTAGACCAGCATTAATGGAAACACGAACAAGCCCGCACCCCAGAACATGAAGGCGAGACTCGCATGCGGCGCAGCAGCATCACGAATAGTGATCTCAAACGGTATCATGTAAGGCCAGAACGAGAGGGCTAGCGTGGCGAACGCTGCCACGAACACCAGCGCTACCATGTGGAAAGGCCAATAGTCATCGTGATGCTTGACGCTTCGCGCGAGAACGCCGGCCGCGATTGCACCAATCGCGGGAAAAATGAAAAGATAGGGCCGCTCGAGCCATCGATGAAGAATGGTCAAGTGTTCAAAGAGAGCGTGTATGAAGACGACTATAAGAAACACCGTCATTGCGATGGCGAGCACGCAGATATGACGGCGCGCAACATCACGAACTTCGCGGTCGCACTTTCGGACAAGCCAACAGGCACCAAGCAAACCATAACCAAAGCAAAGTCCAACACCGCATATGACTGAGAACGCCGAGACCCAGCCGAACGTCCCGCCGGAATACTGCCCATTTGTGAACGATAGTCCTTCGACCAAAGCGCCAACCATGGCCCCCTGCGCAAACGCTGCAACTAAAGATCCGCCCGTAAGGCTCATATCCCATATCCAGCGCGTGCCCTCTCCCTGATTGCGAAACTCGAACGCGACTCCGCGCAAGATCAACCCCAGCAGCATGACAATGACTGGCAAGTAGAATGCCGACAGCAGAGTAGCGTAAACGACTGGAAACGCTCCCCAGAGAATGACCCCGGATACCACCAGCCAAGTCTCGTTTCCGTCCCAGACGGGCTCGATTGCACGTAACATCTGACTGCGATGGTTCACGTTGGCCGTGGCACCGCATAAGATTCCCACGCCGAGGTCAAACCCGTCGAGCAACAGGTAAATCAAAGTGCTGATGGACAGAACCGCAACCCAGAACATCACCATCATCATTCTCCTGCTTTCAACTCGGAACGGGCACCAGACCCTTGACCAAATACGGTGGAGATGCCCGACGGGGCGCCATATGGCGTTTCAGCGGCAACAGCATGCGGACCGGCGCGCAACAACCTATAGATGTAGTAAACGCCGAATGAGAATATGAAGACATAGGCAGCACCGAACAGCACCAGCGTCGCGAAGGCCGCCTCTGCCGTCAAAAATGGTGTGACAGCCTGCGATGTGCGCAGAACTCCATAGACCGTCCACGGCTGCCGGCCAATTTCCGCCGTATACCAGCCCGTGAGGATCGCAATGAATGGTAGTGGGAAGTTGAGAAAGATGAGCCAGAGCACAGCTCGGCTGCCTTCGAGCCTGCGCTTGAACGCGAGGTAACAGCCGAACCAGGAAAGCACGAGCATGATCATGCCACAGCCGACCATGATCCGAAATGCAAAGAACGGAGCAAGGACAGGCGGCCTGTCCTGAGCCGGAAAGCTCGTCAATCCGACTTCCTTCGACGAGAGACTCATGCTCGCGATGATGCTACCGAGGACCGGGATCCGAATTTCGTATCGATTGGTCTCCGTTGCCGGATCCGGCAAAGCGAGCAGCACCTCGCTTGCTGGCTGTTCGTCATGCCAGCGCGCTTCGATAGCGGCGAACTTTGCCGGCTGATGCTGATGGACGTAGTCACCGACCAAATG
>Ga0075448_10000031_pt1 | contig 43425 bp, 44 predicted proteins | sample CoawatmetaG10DNA_2_FD_72353 | JGI IMG/M metagenome (GOLD analysis project Ga0075448, IMG submission 72353) | Marine microbial communities from the West Antarctic Peninsula - Coastal water metaG108-DNA | ecosystem: Environmental > Aquatic > Marine > Coastal | place: Atlantic Ocean: West... | reverse complement strand
GGAGTCCCGCGAGTTTGGTCACCTCCCCACCCCCACGACCAACCGCACCAATTTTTGAAAACGTCTAACTATAATGGCTACAGTCGTAATAACATGTGAGACTTGCAAGAAAGAGTTCTCGACAAAGGCGTATCATAAAGATCGTCGCAAGTTCTGCTCAATGCAGTGCAGAAAAACAGCCCCACACTTAAAGAAGGCCAGCGAGATGACAGCATTAGCTTCACGAGAGAAACTTACCCCCGCAGAAAGCGGAAGAATACGGGCGGAAATTGCCACATACATGCGCGACCAGCTAACAGACGCTCACTTAGTAGTCATGGGTACAAAGGAATGGAACCCTACACAGGCCAGAGTATTTGGAATGCTACTCAATAAAGTAGTTCCTGACCTTAACCACAGTTTTAACCAGCACGAACATTCAGCCAAGACCCTAACCGACCTGTCTCGTGATGAATTAGAGGCGATTGCACAGGGTGTATCCGAGATCGAAGTAGAAAGCATAGGAGTTATTGAACATGAAGATTAGAAATATCCAGAAGGACGCGCTTGAATCCAGCATGACGCTAGACCAGTTCGGTAGTGCAATGAAGCAGGTGAACCTATCTGGGGTATCCACTGAGCGGGTAGGAGAAGCCATTAAGGATCATTTAATGCACATCATGGCTGATACTATTAATGACAAAGAAAAGGCTCAGGAGATACACATAAGCCGCTTATTGAAGCGCAAATGAGTAAGACATTATCTCAATCACAAGTTGCCAAGTACCTACTCAAGTTGCGGGACGCTCAGGATAACTTTGAGTCCTTTGTTAAGCTGATCTACCCTGAGTGGGAGCTTGCCGATTTTCAGTTAGAGCTAATCGACACGCTAGATAAGCTGGAGAAAGATACTCTTGGTGTTAACAATGTTCTCATCACGATGCCTCCACGCCATGCCAAATCAACTTTTGGTACAGTCCTGTTCCCCTCATACTTTATGGCTCGAAACCCTCAAAGATATATCATGTCTTGTTCGTACAATGCTCAACTGGCTACGGACTTTGGGCGACAAGTACGTTCAGTTGTAGAAGACAAGACAATAACCCAAGCCTTCCCAGACTTCACTTTATCCAAAGAGAGTAGGGCGGCAGATGTATGGCGTACTGAAGTTGGTGGAGCTTACTTTGCGGTAGGCGTCGGAGGTACGACGTCTGGCCGACCAGCAAATCTTCTGCTGGTAGATGACCCAATCAAGTCACGTGAAGACGCAGAGTCGATGACCCAGCGCAATAAGACGTGGAACTATTACACCTCTGCACTGGCCACTCGTTTACAGCCAGAAGGAGGGGGAGCACCCCCGAAACAAATAGTAATCCTAACTCGCTGGCATCCAGACGACCTTGCCGGGAGAATAATGGACACGGAAGATTGGAAGGAGGGGCGTTGGAAGCACATCAATTTCCCTGCCATCAAGTCTGCACCCGGAAAGAAGAAGATATCCAGACGTATGCTTGCGGAAGATGATCCACGCTATGTCACTACTGAAGAGTACAGAGCACTATCCCCGGCTAAACGTAATGTCACTGATGGGGATACCGAAGAACCATTATGGCCAGAACGCTTTCCTCTTGAAGAACTGAAGCGAAGAGAACGCCTGAACCCTCGTGAGTTTGCATCGCTATACCAGCAGCAACCTTACATTGAGGGCGGTAACCTTATCAAAACGGAGTGGTGGAGATCGTATCCAGCAGACCTAAGACCTCAAAAGTTTACCAGCCTAGTCATTACTGCCGACACAGCGTTTAAGAAAACTGAAACTGCCGACTACAGTGTCATGGTAGTTGCTGGTGTCGACACGACTGGCGACATGTACATAGTCGATATCATAAGAGGTAAGTGGGATTTCCCCGAACTCAAGCAGCGCATGATAAGACTAAACAATGAGTGGCGCGGCAAAGGTCTTAGAGCTATTTACATAGAGGACAAGGCCAGTGGCCAATCACTCATACAGGAGTTGAAGCGTGAGTCTGGTGTATCCGTCATTCCCTACAAAGTAGTTAATGATAAAGTAGCTAGAGCCAATGCCATTCTTCCTATCATAGAGGGTGGCAGGGTCTTTCTTCCAGAGGAATCACCGTGGCTGGATGACTTTATAGACGAAGCAATTAGTTTTCCCAACGGAAACCATGATGACCAAGTAGACGCTATGGTTATGGCCATAGATGTTCTGTCTCGCACATCAATATCCCCAGAGGCGTGGTCACTACACACCGACACCTCACAGTCTCTCAATAACAATAGCCAAGACTTCGGCAAATCTCTTCAGAGAAGTGTCAAAGGGTTAGCTGCAAAATGGAATGGGTGGGGTCTGTAAGGACGACCATCTGACACATCTCAGTTATCTTTGGCATATAGAAATGGACGGTAGCAAAAATGGCTTCACAAACAGGTTACAGGTCAGCGGCTTATCAATCAGGCCCGAACGATGGTGTGATTGTTGACCTTTCGGAACATGCGGAAAAATTAGTCAACTATGAAGATATATCTCACCTCCTTTCTGAAGAACAGGAGCGTCGTATCGTGGACTATGTTAAGTCCATGTCTGATATGTCTTATTCCAAAATTCGTAAACGCTACGATCATTGGAAAGAAGCAGACCGCGCTCACGATGTTTATGTACCTGCCGATGCAACAGAGTTCCGCGAGAAGGCTGTCATGGCAGATACGAGAGCGATTGCTGACACAGTCCTCACCTATCTCATGGCTGCAATGGGCGGACGAAACCCCATGTTTCAGCTTGAGGGTTTAAACAGAAAGTCACGCAGCGCATCACTCATCTTAGAGAGAGTGCTGCACCAGCAGATGCGAAGAACAGCGGGAGAGGCACGACTTGCCCAGATGATACTGGACAGTATTCGTTATGGCTTTGCCCCGACTAAAATAATTTGGGACGCTAAGTCCAACCAGAATAAGATCGTAAACTTCGACCCCCGCAGGTGCTTCCCAGACCCACGAGTAAATTGGGGTGACTGGGAGAACATGCAGTTCATCGTGTTTGCAGACTACATGTCTTACAACGCACTATTGAATAGTGGCTTATACCCTAAGTTAAAGATGTTCCCAGCTTTACGGAACAAGATTTCTGGTACTCGCAATTCATGGAACGCTCACCATTGGCACAAGGAAGAAGGTCGAGGATTATCAATCGACCCAGCCCAGCCGAATGAGAAGAACGCAGATCATGCGTATTTTACGCTTGGTGACGCTAGAGTAGTGGATGAGTCTTGGGTACGTCTATCTGGTCACGAGATTGGCATCCCTTCGATTGACGAAATATTTCTTGTCCTGACCGTAATGGACGAGAGTGTTGTCATTAGGTTCCAGTTAAACCCCTATGGCCAGCAGTTCCCTGTTGTTTTCGGTGGGCTTTACCAAGATAGCCATAAGACTTACGGCCAATCGCTGTATGATCTCATACTTCCGATGCACGATATCGCTACATTCTTGATGAGATCGCGCATAGATAACATCGGTGCTGCGCTAAACAACCTTATATTCGCTGATCCGACGCAGGTTTCTATACCAGACTTGATAGATCGCAACCCATGGGGCATAGTTCGCACACTTCCGGGCAGTAAACCCGGTGATGGCGTGTTCATTGCTCAGGTTCCAGACGTAACACGCGGACATCTCAACGATATAGCACAGATGTCAGAGCTGAAGCAGCGCGTAAGCGCAGCGTCAGACGCACAACAAGGTATGCCGACCTCAGACGGAATCCGCACAGCAACGGAGATACAGCGTTTAACCCAACTCGGATCGCAGAGGCTCGGTGTACTCTCGCGCATCATGTCTGCCACAACCATACGGCCAATGGTCAGGATGATGGTAGCGAATATCCAAGACAGCTTGTCGATGGAAGGGTCGATTAAGATGGACAAGAACAACACGCCCAACCAACTGTCGGGCATGATCCAAGATGGCTATCTTGATTACAATGTTTCCAAAGACTTGCAGGGAGAAATTGATTTCCTTGTAATAGACGGAACTCTTCCTCTCGAACCCACGCGAAATGCAGAGACGTGGATGAACATGCTCCAGATCATGAACCAGACTGGCCTTAATATGGAATACAACGCGGGTCAGATAGCTGAAGAAGCTATTCGAGCCATGGGTATTACTGACATGGACAGGTTCCGCGTCGACCAGAAGCAGCTTCAAGAGCAAGGGCCAAGTCCTTCTCAGCAATTAGCTATGATGGAGAAAATGCGTGGGGCAAGCGTTCAGCCACAAGAGAACATCGAGAAAGAAGTTCAAAAAGGCAATCTCATACCTATGTCTGAGGCAGGGAATCGGTAATGACGAAAAAGGTATTACAAAAGAATGTCGATCCCTCTGTCACCGCCTATGTTGGTGCTGTCGAGAGCGACATGCTGTCCTCAATAAATCAACTCAAAGAATTGATTTTAGAGCAAGGCAAGCAAGTATCGGAATTAAGAAAAGATTTACTGAAGGTGCAACAAAGTTCCGACTCTACAGACAGCAGCATCGCAGCAGTAGAGCTGAAAGCTAAGCGTCTTATAGATAAGGCACTTGGCGGCAGAGATCATGAAGACGGATCATGGAAGGAAGAGGTTCAAGAAGCCACCTTAGCAATAGCGGCTCGCGTTGGGGCTTTTGAAAAACGAATGGACACTATGGAGGGCAAGCTCACTCGTTACTTCGATAAGGAAAAGTACGCGATAACCAAGGCTATGATCGCCAAAGTAATTAGTGAGGAGAAGGTCAATGGCTGAAACAAGACCGATAGGTGAACAGCTAAGATTTCTATCATCCAAGACAGGAGCGCATATACTTGATGACTACTTGGAAGCGTCAGAGAAAGGCACTCGTACCCTTAGCGATATGCTTGATGATTTATTTAATTCATCAGGTGTTTTCCAGTCCAGTCTATTCCAGTTTAGAGAAGACCCCTCTAATGCCGGAACATTTCAAGTTAGAGTTGGTCAGTTCGTTGGCGCAGACACAGGCTGGACTACCATTACCTTCACAGACTTCGCGGGATATGTCGCTGATGCTCTAACCTATAAGAATGCTGCGGAAGCAGCAAAGACCGCAGCCGAGAGTGCTCGTGATACTGCGCTGCCTGTCATAAATAATATTGCTGATGTGATAACCACGGCAGCAAATATTACGGATGTTAACACTGTAGCTGCACAAGCTACTGGTACTAAGACCTATGCGGTTACAGCCGCTGGCGGAAAGTTCTATTTAGACGGGACAATTAATCCAGCTCTAACTTTGAAAGAAGGGTTCACATACACCTTTGATCTTTCAGATAGCTCTTTATCCACACACCCTTTTAAACTTTCGTCATCCATAAGTGGCTCACCTCTATATACAGTAGGGGTCACAATTACTGGGACTCATGGTTCGGCTGGGGCTAAGATTGAGATAGTTGTTAATTCTGCCACGACTAGAACACTTTACTACCTATGCACTTCACATTCAGGCATGGGTAACACCATCACTTCGCAGCAACACAACTTAGACCTTTTGGCGGCAATCAACGCTAAAATAACAACGGCTGCTAATGTCGTCGCTCCAGCAATAACAGACGTAATAACCGTAGCGAATAATGTTGTAGATATAGCTGCCGTTGCCTCAGATATTGTAGACGTGAATACCGTGGCGACATCTATCGCGAATGTGGATTCCGTTGGAACAAATATTTCGGCAGTCACAACCGTTGCTAATACTGGCAATTTAACAAACATTACAACCGTCTCAAGTAATATAGCCCACGTCGGAACCGTCGCGTCCAACATTACAGGTGTACAAACAGCAGTAACAAACATTTCCGACATCAACACTGTGGCCTCAAACTTGGGCGCAAGTGGAAGCATTACAACTGTTTCAAATGCAATAGGCTCGGTTAACGTCACAGGAACAAACATCACAGCCGTACAGACCGTGGCCACTAACATAGCGGCGATAGTAAACGTATCGACAGACTTGCTAGAGTCTATTTCAGAGATAGATACCGTTGCGGCTGCAATAGCGAATGTTAATGCAGTAGGCACAAACATAGCTTCGGTCACAACTGTTGCCAACGCAGCAGCCCTTGCAAACATTAGCACTGTGGCAACAGGCATAGCGGATGTTAATTCCCTCGCATCAGTATCAGCAAAGATTGCTGCGTTAGCTGATGTTGAGGATGGTACAACTGCAACAGGTGCTATCACTGGTTTGTTTGCTGACCTAGCTACCATTCAATCCCTTGGCACTAACATCGCTGAGATTGTCACCACATCAAACAACATAACATCAGTTATCGCCACGTCTGGAGCAATAACGAACATAAACCAACTTGCTCCTCACGTCGGAGCATCTGGAAACATCACGTTGGTGGGCAATTCCATTGGTAATGTGAACGCGCTTGTTCCTCGTTTGGCAGATATACAAACAATTATTGCCGGGACAAATTTAAGCAACATTCAAATAACAGCTCAAAATGCTACAGACATAGCTGCTGCTGCTGCAAATATTTCAGACATTGCGACAGCCGCTACTTATGTGACCCAGATTATTGAAGCTCCTCTATTTGCAGCGGATGCAGAAAAGTACGCTGTACATGGCACTAACTCTACGTTCACAGACCGAAATGGGAACGTAAATTACTCAGCAAAACACTGGGCTTCTGTAGCACAGTCGGTGGGTAATGCTTTCGTAACTCTGCAAGGAGATGAGCGAAGCACGGGCGATACGGACGACATCACGGCCAACGGTGCGGCAGACTCTGTGAAATTCTTGGGTCTTGGCGGAACTAAGGTTCGTACCGATCAATCAACCAAGGAAGTTTATATAGATAGTCGCTCGGTGGCTATGGCAATAGCATTGGGGTAATACTAAATGGCTAGTTATAATTTTAAGAACGCTACTGCGAACGATGTAGGTACAACACCTTCAGACGTTTACACAGTCCCGGCGAGTAAAAAATCAATCATGATTGGGTGCAGTGTCACGAATATCACTGGAGCCGCCTTACCTGTAGAGCTTTCACTTGTAAAAGCTGACTCCACAGTAATCCATCTTTCTCGCGCACAACGAGTAGAGGGTGGGACGACCCATGACTTTCTAAGTGGTAAAAAGCTAGTAATGCAAGCTGGAGAAAAAGTGCAACTCGTTTCTAAGGTTGCCAGCTCTTTAGACTGCGTTGTGTCGGTACTAGAGGATGTTGACTAATGGCTAATGGATTTTATGAAGGCACAGCTCTAGCTGACCAAACATTCTACGGCTTCAAGCTGTATAAAACGGGCGATCTAAATGTCGATGTCATTAATGACGGGACGACACCAGTACGCCTTCCAGACGATAATATTATCGACCCAGAGGACTATAAGGCGTGGGTATGGTCTAAAGACACCATCACGTTCCGCTGGGATAACGGTCACTTACTAATGGAAATGATATGAGCCAGATAATCGACTTAGGAAAACTACGTTTCTATTTCGCGGGTGACTGGGATACCGCCACCACCTACGAGTTGAACGACATCGTAAAGTACGGTGGCAATATTTATGTGTACACATACGGGTTAAAAACTAGCACCCATCTCCCCACTGACAATACTTACTGGCAGTTGATGGTTGAGGGCTTTAAGTTCCAAGCAGTGTACGCGAATGCAACAGCATATCGAGTTGGAGATGGCGTTACCCACGGTGGTAAAGTTTACATCTGTATTCTTGATAGCACAGGCAACACGCCCCCAAATGCTACATATTGGTCGCTGTTTGCTGACGGTATTCAATGGGAAGGTGAGTATGTCAATTCTACCGCTTACCAGAAAAACGACATTGTGTCTTATGGCGGCAATGCTCTTTATATTTCCAAGATCGACACAACAGGAAACCTACCTTCAGACGCTACCTATTGGGATGCGTTCATTAGTGGAATTAACGCAGAAGGTGTGTACAACGCAGCTACCGCTTATGTTAAAGGCGACATTGTTGCCTATGGTGGCAACCTCTACCGCGCCCTTACTGACACTACTGGCAACCTCCCTAGTGACGCATCCAAGTGGGTTGAGTTCCTTGGTGGTATTAAGGCACGTGGTGCATACAACGCAGCGACAGCTTATGCGCTAAACGATGTCGTAAATTATGGTGGCTCACTATACCGAGCAAAGAATGAAACAACGGGTAATCTTCCTTCAGTTACAGCTAACTGGGAGCTTTATGTAGTAGGCGCAAATTATCGCGCTGCATATGCAAACGCCACAGCATACGTCTTAAATGACGTCGTAACTTATGGTGCAAGTGTTTATATCGCAAAAGGCGATACCACAGGAAACCTTCCGACAGTCACAGCTAATTGGGACGTGTATGTTTCAGGTATTAGCCCAGAAGGTGCATACGACAATACATCGGCATACACGCCTAACGATGTGGTGTCTTACGGTGGTTCGCTTTATAAATGTATTCTCGAAAGCACAGGCAATCTGCCTACTGACGCAACCTACTGGTCGGTATTCCAAAGCGGCATTAACCCACGTGGTAACTGGGCAGCATCGACTGATTACTTGCCCGGAGATGTCGCGGTCTATGGCGGCAACACTTTCCGCGTATTAGTAGCTCACGCATCCACAGTTTTCGCAACAGACTTAGCCGCATCCAAGTGGCAGAAGTACAATGGCGGAATTGATTGGAAGGGCAACTGGGCAACGTCTACAGCTTTCAAGGTTGATGACATAGCGAAGAATGGTGTCTCGTCTTATATCGCCCTTGTTGACCACACGTCTGGCACATTCGCAACAGACCTTGCAGCAGGTAAATGGCAAGCGTTTGCTGAAGGCGGATCAAATACTATCCCAAGCCAAACTGGTAATGCAGGTAAAGCCCTTGTTACAGACGGCACAAACTATAACTGGGCGGACGTTGCAACTACTTGGTCTGCGAAGTCTGCGGACTACACGGCAGTTGCTGCCGATCATTTAATCGTCAACACGGCGTCTGCCGCAGTCACAATAACATTACCAGCATCTCCGGCAACAGGTGATGAGGTTCACATGGTAGATGGTGCGGGGAGTTTTGCGACAAACAACCTAACCGTTGCTCGCAATGGCAAAACAATTATGGGCTCAGCTACTGATATGACCGTTTCTGACAGCAATGTAGGGTTCGGTCTTGTTTACTACGCGGCCACGACTGATTGGAGAATTATAGATGTCTAATTATAAAGACTTTTTGGTAGCAACGGGGTCATCAGGTAGTGGCGGCAGTGCCGCAATAAAGCCAACCACCTTATATAGTGAAAATAAAATAGGGACATGGTCTCCTTCTGAGCCCCAAGCATGGGATGAAATTACTTCATACGCCCGTGTCCATCAGTATTCTCCTAGAGGACAGTTTGCGATACACAGTCATACTTTTAGTAGTTCAGCTCAGTCTCCTAACTACAACTCAAACCGCTTGCGGATCGCTCCCTTTACAGTACACCAGACTACTGGCGTAATGACTTTTGGCACTTCTGCTAATGCTTTCATCAACACCAGCGGATTCGTCCACTCAACGATGTCGTATGGTTTTCATGGCTCTTACGGAGTCAACTGGGGCCACTCTGCGTGGGGGAGTGGTAACACCCACTATTATGGTGGTTGCGTCTGGCGAATTGTAAACAATGCAGTCGTTGGTGGGCAGTCTACTGGCAACAGCACTTATGCTACTGAGAATACAAGTAACGGAATGTTGCCTGTGTATGAGTATGGCGGCACAACATTTTACAACATCCCAAATGGTAACTACACTTCTATGGGATCAATTACCAGTAGTGGTTATAACGCTGATTGGGCAAGCCAGAATGAATCTGGCGGTAGTAATGGATACACTTATTTATATCGTTGTGTAGGAAAGACTGTTGGTGAAGGCCACGCAGGTCTTCAGAGTAATGCCCAACATATAATAGCAATGAACGCTCAGGGAAGTAACGGCACTGTCGGAAGTTCCTACGCCGCAGGTTCAAATCAGGCGCAAAGTGGCGGCATTGGTTTTGAGTTAGAGAGCGGAAAACAAGTATATTTCACCACTAAAGGTACGTTTATCCGTGGTTCAGAAGTTAGCGGCATACAGGGCTTAGCTGTAGTAACAGTAGCTGGTGCTGCTGCCTCAAGCATACCACTAATAGGCGGAGGGGCCGGTAGTGCCTTAAAAGATGTTGGAGTTACTAACCACAGTGCCACTTACAACGCTAGTGGATACCCAGCGAAAGAAGCAGACACGTTTTATTATTACGCTGGGGAGAACCCTAACCGCCTTATTAAGTTTAAAATCACAAACCCAAGCGGCCTCAATATTACTATTGAGCTAAAAGGCACGGTAGATTTAAGTGAGATCGGCGGTACTTCACAGATGTCCCACTACCATGCCCTAGTCGATGTTACAGGCAACGATGACCAGTTCATAGTTTGTAGCTACCGATCTGGCAGTCACCAGCCAAGCCATACAATCGTTGTAGATAACCCAATTAAAGACGCATAGGAGGAGTTTAATGAAAGTTTCAACATTACGCACTAAGCGAAACGAGCTGTTAAAAGCATCAGACTTCTTAATGCTTCCTGATGTTCTGCAAAGTACCGCAGAAAAAGAAGCCGCTTTAGCTTATCGAACAATTCTTCGAGATTTAGTAGATACAGATATGACTGATGAAGATGCAAAAGACATAGAGTTGCCTGTTGCTAATGCAGTTATAGCTGGCAAACTTACTTAATAGTGAGAAGTAAATCATGTCTGAAGTGGTTTCGTTAGCACGTGAAGAACTACAAGCTCTCATGCGAGAAGCTGCACGTGAGGGAGCGAGAACAGCCCTTGCTGAAGTTGGCCTTAGTGATGGAGACGCTGGAACAGATATCCGGGAACTTAGGAACCTTATAGATAGCTGGCGTTCTGCAAAAAAAGACATAGGCAGCACGATCCTTAAAGTATCAACAAGCGCAATATTGATATTTATCGCTGCTGCCGTGGCAATGAAATTTGGTTTTACAGAGTAAGGAAACATCATGAGCGTTAAGGTAAAAGCACACAAGCCAGTTATTTCTGGCCCTGCTAAATGCAAGAAGAATAAGAAGTCTAAGTAATGCCCAAGCCATCCAAAGGCAAAGCCAAGGTTAAGGTCACAAAGTCTGGCAAGCGTGTAAGCTATGGCCAAGCTGGTAAGGCCAAGGATGGCAGCTCTCGTGTTCAGCCGGGTACTAAAAAGGGAGATGCTTATTGCGCCCGTAGTATGGCTCAAATGAAGAAACACCCCAAAGCAGCAAAAGACCCCAACAGTCCTTTACGTCTGTCTCGCAAAAGATGGAAGTGTAAGGGCGCGGTTTCATCTAAATAGGAGAACCCCATGGCTAAGAAGCCCGGACTTTACGCCAACATCGCCGCTAAACGTCGTAGAATTGCAAACGGCAGTGGTGAGAAAATGCGGAAAGCGGGAACCAAGGGTGCTCCAACATCAACTAACTTCAAACAAGCGGCAAAGACTGCAAGGAAAAAATGACATCAAAAGAGAAATTACGCAAACTTAAAGAACTCGATCAATCATCAGGATGGCAAGTTCTCCATGACATCATGAAAGAAGAGATAGTAAGTGTGGCAATGGAGATTGCTGAGTCACCGTCCATGCACATTGATGAGATAAATTTCAGACGTGGCGCAATCTTTTCAGCCAAGCGGTTGCTTGAGCTTCCTCAACGTCTGGCTGTCCAACTAGAGAATGAAATCGTCATGGACGACAAGCTCAAACAATAAGCTGATACTAAACTGAACTTAAAACGCAACCCCGCTAAGGCCGGGACAGGAGATACAAATGGCAGCACCACAATCACCAGAGCAAATGATGGCAGCAGTTGATGGCATCGCTTCAAAAAGAATGGGTGTAGACCCACAGCAAGCAGTTAATGCTCCGCCCCCACAGGGCGCACCACCTCAAGCCCCGGCTCAAGAAGCACCTAAAGAACCCAGTAGTCAGGACAAAGCTGCTGAGCAAGGTTCTCCTAAAACAGAAGGCGACAAGATGTCAGCCGATGCCATTGTTTACCAAGTTGATTTTGGTGAAGGGCAGGGCCAGCGTGACTTAACTCCCCAGCAAATCAAATCCACTTTTGATCGTTACAGTTCAATGAACTACAAAAATGCACAGTATAAGCCTGTGTACGACCTTGTGGATCAGATTATGCGTGACAACCCGAACATGAACTCCAAGCAAGTAGCTGACCAGATGAACAACATCTACAAAGCTCAGGAGTCTAATCCTACTATGGGTAACACGGAAGGTAAGAAATCCGGCAATCCTAGTGACGGCCCATCAGACTTAGACTCTTCCCTTGAGAAGTGGGAGCAAGAAAATGCTGCCAGCTTGCCGCCCGGATATAAAGAAATGATCCAAGGTGGTCAGCAGGGTATGCAACAAATGCAGCAAGAGCTTGCACGAACTCAGGCGATGATCCGTCAAATGGCGGCACAGAACCAAGGTGTTGCAGACGCGGCTAAGACCCAAGTTCAAAATAGTACATCACAGCAGGTTGAAGCAGTTAGACAGCAGATAGCCAACAACTTGGATCGCGTACAGCAAGGCTTGAAATTACCTGCTGAAAAGGCTCAAGACTTCATGGTGTTCGCTGCCGAGCGTGGCTACACCTTGGAAGACTTCGCTGATCCGCAGCTTACAGTGAATGTAATGTCAGACTTTAAGAACAATATGGACTCACCTGAGATGGAACGTATGCGTGGCATATCGCAACGCCGCCAAGCATTCACTGGCTCTCTGGGATCAACTCCCGGTGGCGGATCGAATGAATCGGCTCCAGTTGGCGATAGCACCTTCGACAAATTCACTCAGACAGCTATGAATAAAAAAGGGATAGCGTAATTTCTCCCCTGCTTACTTTGAAATAAGTAAGTATTACCCCCCAGTTTGCTAGGTATTAACTACAGGCTGGGGGGTTTTTTTTGTTAGGGACGAAAAAACTTTTCTTTAGGCGTATATTCTACTTAATGCAGATGGTTGCGCTAAGGCCCAGCCGCATAAACAACTAGGGCATACGTGATGGATATATTCCGCGTTGCTCGACCTAACCCGTTTCTTTAACAGCCCTCAAAGGAGATTTAACCATGGCTGCTATCCAAGGATTGCGCGGGACTGGCGAGTTTTCGTCTGACTTCCGCCCCAAGAATTACCGAGAGTTATACACTCTCTTAGAACCACAAGGAAATGCCCCTCTCAACGCTTTGTTGGCTATGGGTTCGTCTGAAGCAACTGACGATCCAGAGTTCAAGAACTTCCGAGATGAGCTTCCTGATCGTAAGATGAAAGTTAATGGAGCTGTAGCTAGTACATCTACTACAACTATCACCATTGATGCGTCTGACGACAACAAGTTTGCTGTTAACGGCTCAATCGTTATCAACAGCGCAACTGGCGAAGTAATGCACGTGACTGCGGACACAACAGGTACAACCCTGACTGCGACCCGTAATATCGGCGGCACTGCTCACCAGATTGCTGATAATGCTGAGATGTTCATTGCTGGTTATGCTGCGTCTGAAGGTGGATCAGCTCCGACTGCTATCTCATTTGATGCCGTCGTAGCTAACAACTTCTGCCAAATCTTCCGCACAGCGTTTAGCGTATCGAATACGTTGAACTCTACGCATCTGCGTACTGGCGACAAGATGGACGAAGCAATGACTAAAGCCCTCAAGTTACACATGTCAGACATCGAACGTGCGATGCTGTTTGGTGTGAAGCATGAGAGCAATGGTTCAACAGCTCAGCCTACTCGTTTCACTGGCGGTCTTATCAACAGCCTCACCAATGTAGTCGACATTAACAGCGACTTCGCTTCTTACGGTGGTACTGGTGCAGGGCAAATGACTGAAGAAGGTTTTGACAGCTTGCTGATCTCTACCATCTTTAAGTATGGCTCTTCACAGAAGATTGCTTTTGTTGGCGAAAACGTCGCTAATCAGCTACAGCAGATTGGTAAAGACCGTTGGGCTCCTACGTCTGTTGAGGGATCTTACGGTGTAAGTCTTACCAAGTATTCCTCGTTCGCGGGTGATTTGATGGTGCATTTACATCCTCAGTTCCGTCAGATTCCGGGCATGAAGAACGCTATGCTGGTAGTAGACTTCCCATTCCTGTCGTATCGTTACCTCCAAGGTCGCGACACACAGTTGTTGGAAAACCGTCAAGCACCTGATTTAGATGCGGTACTCAGTGAATACATGACTGAGTGCGGTCTTGAATTACTTCAGGACAAGACACATGCTTATATTAAGAACTGGAACACCCGCGTAGCTTCATAAGCGGGACGACCTTTCTTTATAAAAGAGCGATATTAAGGGGGTGCAATGCACCCCCTTTCTTTTTTCGGAGGATAAACATGAATACGAAGACGATTAAACGTCGGGCAAGAACCGACACTGGACACTTTAAATCTGACGATCCTAAAACCCCTGATGTAAATGAAGCGTGGGAAGTGGCTGAGAAGCCCAAGGAAAAGGCAGCCCCAGTTAAAGCACCTGAGCCAGAATTTGTTTGGTTTGAGTCGCGCAATACCGAACCATCAATGTTCGAGGTCGCTGGAATATCTCCTATCCGTAACTTCAGCAATGGCCGTCTTGAGTACAGGGTTGAGCCTGATGATGCAGATAGGTTCTCTCAGAACCATTTCGTTATGAATGGACGAATTGTTAGGAAATAATTATGGCCGAACAGAGTAATCTCAACTCGCACATCGGGGATACAAACTCACCCCTAGAGACGCTTGCAATGCAAGCACTCCGCAGGTTTGGTGACTTTCACCCCGGAACAATCGACGGAGATGTGCTGCTCATGTTTGTAGAATTTGCCAACATGGTCATAGATGACGTTCGCACACATCCTTATCACGATGGTACGGCGATTGATTACTACACCTCTTCTACCGATGTTCGGAAAGTTCCAGACCCGATTATTATCCAAGGTCTTTTGTATCATTACGCCTTACAGCAAGCCAGCGACAAGGTTAGTATCTATATGCCTATGTATAACAAGGGTTTAAACCAACACATGTGGCATTCCGTCAATGGAAATACAAAGATACAGATGAAGATAACTGACGGGGGGACAAACAAAAGGAACAGTGAAGGTCTTACAACTAATAAGTATAACGGGACGGTAACTTCGTAATGGCTGGAGTAAAATCACCCAGTGGTATTAGAGTAACGACATTCGCGTATGAAGATTTTCAAGGTCTTGATACGTCAAGAGACATAACATCTCTTGATACAGGCAAGTCTCAACACCTGTCGATTGTTAAGAATGGGTCTTGTGATTGGCGTGGGCAGATGGTCAGAGACCCATCGGCTACAAAGGTCAGCGGAACTAGTACTATCGAGCACGTTAGTTTCTATGGCGCGAACAAATTCGTGTTCGTAGAAAGAACGGGGGCTGGATTAGACTTGAAGTCTGACGCTGGAAAGATTGTTGAGAACGCCTACACGTCTAGCGATGTTGTAACTTCTACTGTTTTTAACAGAAATATTATCTTCTCAGCTAAGGCTCGTCAGCTCAGACGCTTCGACGGTGCAGAGTTTTACGCTAATGCCTCTCCAGCAATGGACTTGCTAAGACCTGCATATAGCACGTCTACTCAGTCAAGACTTGTTGTTGCTGGAGTTTCAGGAAATGAAACGAGCATCTATGTGTCTCGTGTAAACCAAGATGAGATATGGTCAGACGATGAGGCTGAAGATTCAGAAGATAAAGCAAAAGCATTTGAATTTGATGTAGCAAACTTTCTCGGCACTGCCGACAAAATCACTGGGCTTGGTTCCTTTGAACAAAACAGACTTGTTGTTTTCGCAGCAGACAGAGCCTTAATTTACCGAACAGACCCGGATTACACACGATGGCTACTAGACGACAACGCGAACATTTTCATCGGCTGTGCGAGCCACAATACAATTCAAAACGCAGGGACAGACCTGCTTTTCTGCTCGCGATCTGGTATCCATTCGATCAAGAGATCGGAAGACAACGGAATACTCGTGTATTCTTACAGCCTGTCGGACAAAATAGACTTACTGTATCGGGAGCTGTTCAACTCCGTCGATAACCCTGAGAAGATAAGCGCAGTTTTTGACCAAGATAATGGTCAGTACCACGTCTTCTTCCCTCTGCCGGGCAACGAACTCTGCACACGTCTGACGCTATCAATGAACCCTGAGTCTGGTGAATCAATACCAAAGTATTCAACAGGTGATTTCTTGCGAGCTAGGTGCGGATCATTCCTTAATGGCCAGTTATTGTTTGGAACTACGGGCGGGGTCTACAAGATTCTTCAGCCAGAAGCGGAGGACGAGGGGTCAGTAACTCCTGAAATGGAAGTACTTACTCCACTTTTATGGCACGGTAGTTTGTCCGAAACTAAAGAAACAGTTTCTATAATCATCCAAGCTGCTGGCAAGGGCCAGATAGCCATTGATGCACAAGATGACAGTGGCAACATTATTGGCTCAATGGTCATAGAGGTGGATGATACAGCGGACGACAATCACTTTGCTGGTGTGCCATTATCACGTCAATACGAGCGACAATGGCTACACCGCTACCGTGCGGCTCAATACAGGATAAAGACAACTGGTGGCAGCGGCCTAATGAGGATCATCGGGTTTGCAGTCAATGTGAGGAAGTAAAAAGATGGCGCGAATAAGACAACAGTACCCACAGAACTACGGTTCGAGCGGCAATATCAATACTGAATTTGAATCTGTTGTGCGCTATTTGAACGCGGCAGAACTTGGCAACAAAACAATTGGTGAGCTTTTTGCTAAGATTTTTGACGCCAACGGTAACTGGGACGGCCCAGTAGAGTTTCGTAAAGACGCCACAACTGGCATCCAGTATCGTGTTGGTGAATATGCCAGCGAAACAACAGGTTGGAAAACCCTCATCACTCTTGCTGAATTGCGAGGAGAGAAGGGCCAGACTGTTGGCGAAATTGGTGCTCCTATCATCTTTGGTCGTGCAAACTTTACCGCGACTGCGTCTCAAACAGCATTCGATTATGCTTTTGCTACGACAGACGAACTTCTAGTTTATGTAAACGGCGTCTTACAGAATGAAGGCGCGGCAGATGACTACACTAAAGACGCAGCCGGAGGCAGTACATCTTCAGGCGTTGTTACTTTTAACTCTGGTGTGACGGCAGGGCAAATAATAAGTATCTTTAAGATCAGAGCGACATCAATCACTGGCTATAGCCGTGTGGATACGCTCACAACTGCTACACAGATCAACTTCCCGTTCACCTTTGATGAGAATACTAAGCTACAGGTTTATAAGAACGGTATCCTTCAGCGCGATGGCGGCACAAACGATTACACACTTATTGCAGATCAAAACACTGTCCAGTTCAACACGGGTGTACCAGTAAACAACCTCGTCAGTATTATCACAGTTGAGAACACATCTGTCCAAGCCGTCACTGGCCTCATGTTCGAGGAAAATTTCGTACACACTGACAGTGGTTTAATTAAGTTCGAAAAAATAAAGATAAATGATGGTGCGTTAACTCAGGCAAAGGTGGCAAATCTTGTTACTAACCTTTCTGACAAAGCAAAGTTGTCTGTATCTCCTACTACACCAACAAGCTCAGTTACTGGTGACTTATGGCACGATACATCACAGGTTCCTAACCAGTTAAAGTTCTATGATGGCACTCAATGGTTACGGACTTCTCCAGACTCATCTCTCCCTACATTTGCGACAGGAAATGCAGGTCAGTTCGTTAAGGTAAATGGAACTGGTACAGCTCTTGAGTATGGGTCGATTGATCTATCATCAGCTATAAATGTTACAGATAAGGGCAACGCAAATGGCGTGGCATCATTGGATAGCACTGGACGGTTGCCCGTTAGTCAGCTTCCTTCCAACCTGTCCAGCACCAGCATGTATGACATTCAAGCTACCGCCACTAATCAGACGTACACAATCCAGAGAATATACAAACAAAAGATTAGGATAGAAGCTGTTTCGGCTCTCTTGTCTAGTGGCACTTGTAACATCCAGATTAATATAGACGGGGTAAATTACGGCGACATCATTGCTGTTACATCAGCAGGTAACGAGTCTGTTTTGGGAACGCCTATAGAAGTTACCAACATAGTCAGCAGTCACGCGATTGGATACACGGTTACTGGTGCGTCATCAGCGGCAAACCTAGAAGTCACATATTCAGTTGGAGTATTGAGCACGTAAATTATGGCGGGATATAGAGCGGCAACTCAAGAGGATTTAGACGAGCTAGCTCCTAAAATGAGAGACGCAGACAGGATCGAAGTTTGGTGCAGCCACGGGATGACCCCGGATGAAATTTTACAGTATTCATGGGTGGTCTCGAACGAAGTGAATGCAGCATACAATGATGAGGACGAAGTGATAGGTATTTTTGGTTGGAGTTTAGATGAGAGAGGTAGCTGCGTACCGTGGCTGCTCGCGTCTGACGACCTAAAGAACTACACGAAACAGTTTCTCAAAGAGTCTCGCGTTTGGGTTCGCGGTTTAATGGAAAAGTTCCCTCACGGATACAATTATTGTCACGCCGCAAATCAACAGTCGCTCAAGTGGCTTAGATTGTGCGGTATAAAAGATTTTCAAAGAGTAGATGGGTGGGGCTACTACCCCTCACCATTTGTAAAGTTCTCATGGACTAGAAAGAAGGAGAAGTAATATGTGCGGAGGCGGAGGTGGATCATCTAATAGCCCAGCCCCACCAGCAGATTATACGGCGCAAAAGAAACAATTTGCAGCGGATACACTGGCGGGATACCAAACGACGGCTGACACATATAACTCTGGTGTTGATGCGTTTAACAGCAATTTAACCAATGCAGCAACAAATCTTGCTAGTGGAGAAGATGCGTTTAACAACGCGGGTATTTATGATTTGTATGACGACCCTGATACAGCGGACGTCAACGAAGACCCTTTAGCTGGATTCTCTTCAGCCTTATCTGGGTTTGATTACAGCACCTTAGATGCAAGTGCTCAAGGCTTTGGGGACTCTCCCATCTTCAGCCCTGTAGTTCAGTCTCCTTGGGGGGCGGTTACTATTGGTAACATGCCTACATTGTCTACTGCCAATACTACTCTGGGCGACGACATATACGATAGGGGGCAAACGCTCAGTACAAACATTGATGGCTTGTATGGTGAGCGTGAGACCGCTTTTAATCAGTTCATTGATACGGCTGAGGAACTTGATCTAAGAGGGGGCCAATTTAATAACGAAGTAGACCGTGCTGGTATAACCTCAGACTTACTTGGTTTCGAGAATACTCTATCTGGTATTGCGCAAGATGGCAGAAACCTGCAATCGGATGGGTTCTATGGACAATCCATTTATGGGGGCAACGGTGACTTAGTCAATGATTATGTTACGAGCATAGAGGATAAGATTGCTGCTCTTGATGCTCAAAAATCCACAGAGCTTGAAAGGATTGGCACTTACGAGACAGGGTTAAATACGAGTGCCAACACCCTAGCCAATGAAGCCGCTGGTCTTGGCATAACTGATATGGGTCGCGTTAAAGAACTAGAAGCTGAAATTGCTACACTACGACGAGAAGCAGGTCAGTTTAACTCTGAGCTTGGGTTTGATTTCAACGACGAGCTTGCTGGTTTTAATGATCCTCTCACTAGTTTGTCGGGTGTTACCTCAGATTATAATACAGAGATGGATCGTGTATCTGACTATCAGGTTAAAACAAGAGACGATATTCGTGCCTTGCGTGACTCTGCCTTCAGTACAGACATGTACAGCATGGGTGGGCTGAACGCTTTAGACCAGTCCCTTTCAGACTTCAAGCAAGACGCAGGTACATTCGCATCTGATCTTGTCCCTGTTGGTTCTCACGACACTGCGTTACAGCCTTATTACGATACAATCGCTGGCCGAAGCTCCGCATTGCGAGGAAGCAGGAAAACCGCCTTGGATGCAATTCAAGGTCGCATAGGTGGTGTAACAGGTGGCCTTGGCGACATTGAGCTTTACAATGAGGACGCCTTCTATGACGCCTCTAGCCGATTGAGTGACATTGGTACTGAACTTGGTAGGTTCTCTGGTGGTCGTGTTGATGGTATTTCCTCAAACATTTCTGGCGGACAACGAGAAGTTGATACCAAGATTCGAGAGCTACAGGCATATAGGTCTAAACTCGAAGAGGATATGATTACCTATTTAGAGCAAATCAAAACAGGTGATTACTATAACTTCGCGGACGTCGATACAGCTAGAGACGGTGTTGCTGGCAAAGAAAGCGAGGTAAGACTTTACCGCGCCAAGCAAGCCATGGACGAAATCACTGATATGATTGCCTCATTAGACAATCAAGATAGGCGATTGAAGTCTGACGCTGCTGCGGCAGCGGCACGACAAGAGGCATCTCGTGGTGGAGTAGGATTTGGTTCAACAGCATTGAATCGAGACTTCTCACCAATGACCGCGTCCCAATATAGCTCATTCGTGAGTAGCGGGGCAGAAGAAGACCCTCGTTATGCCGCTACTCCGTCTGCATTTAGTTCCAATCTTGGCGTAATTAGAATCTAGGCGGAGGAAAACCAATGGCACTTTTTTCTGCGGCACTAGGTTTAGCCGGAAGTATATACGGCGCGAACAAAGCGGCAAAGTCAGAAGCTGCGTCTATGAGGCAGCAGCAATATGAGTTTGATCGCAACCGCGAATTGCAAAATGCTAACATGGCTGTTGGCTTGGATGATAGACGTCTCCAACAAGAGGAGAACCAATATCAACGAGCCATGGAGCGGATTAATCGTAGGAAGACTGGTGACGAACGCCGTTACCAACTGTCTGAGTTCGAGGGCTACCAAGACCAGTTGCTGTCTGAGCGTCGTGACGTCATTGAACGTCAGCTCATGCAAGACAAAGAAGCGGCTAGGAAATCACAGTTTGAGCTGGAGCAGTACCTAGAGAACAGGGACTTAGCTCAAGATGAACGCGATGAAGCCATGGCAGCTTTGCGAGAAGCACAGGCTGTTGCGTCTGGTGAGCGCGATGAAGACAAGCGACGTCTGTTAGAAGACCGAGCTAAGTCTGACATTGAGCGTGAATTTGTAATTCAACAATATCAGGAAGCACAAGATACTTTTTCTGCTGAGCGTGAAGAGCAGAATCAATTCAGAGATATGCTAATGGGTCGAATTGATTCCGTTCAAGCTAATTCTCAAGACTTCGCTAATTCACTGGGTATGCCAATGCAGGTAGACCCCATGACTCAGGGCGATGTGGACGCAGAGTACGATGTACGTGCTGGCGAATACATGTCAGACGTAGATAGGGCCGCTCAAGGGATGGCCAGCAGCGCAGAAACTACGCTAGTTAGGCGTGGGATGTCTGATAGTACACTGGCAGAGGATACACGAGCGCAGCTTACTCGGCAGGTAGCAGACCAGTACACAAAAGCTAGACGTGCAGCATACGACGACGCATCTAAATACATATCTGGCAGACAGGCTATGAACTCTTCTGACAGAAACGCCCAGATGGATCGTAGAAAGTATCTAGTTGGAGAAAACACAGGTCTTGAAAGCATGGCTATGAACGGCATGTTACAACTCCCCGGAGTTGCTTCGACAACAGGCCAGTACAATCTATTGAATGCAGTTCCTACAGGTATTTATGATAGGAATGTTGCCAGTGCGAACGACTACCAAGCTCCTATTGCCATTGGCACAGGTATATATGACCAAATGAATATTGGCTCACAATTATCTGGCTACTTAAATAACCCAAGTGCAGCCTCTACTGCCTACGGCAATATACAGTCAGGCATATACAACCCGATGAGCATGAATTTCGGCAATGCAGCTAACTCCTTTAGCAACGCATCAAACATGGGCAATCAAATGATTAGCGCAGCACAGAACAATTACGCCAATGCTCAGAGAAGTGCGATGGCAGCGGGTACGGGTCTGGCGGATTCTTTCGCTAACTTCACTAACGAGGTTGGCCCCGGATGGAGTTGGTTTGACCAGAAATCTAAAGAAACCAAAGCTAAGGGAGAGGGCTAGGGATGAGTATTTGGGCAGGTTTTGGCGCACAGTTACCGAAGTCTTATGAGACTCAAAGACGTACACGTTTAGATACTCTTAATGCGTTCAATGAATTTAAGAAAGGCAACCCATACGCCACGGGTGCAGAGTTCCAGCAGTTCATTGATACTGCCGCTGGGGGTAGCAACTACTTGCGTCGCGGTTTGCCCGGAAAGGAAATCATAGAAGCGATTGATAAAGAGAATAAAGGTAATCGTGACCGTCGAGCTATGTCTCAGTACGTTACCGAAATTGACCAGATGGCTAAAATGGACGGGTCATTGGTTGGTGGGATGGATCAAGCTATTCTGGGCATGGGGGCCAATGCTACTGAAGATGACTATGGCACTGCCTTTGATACTTTCATGAATACCCTTCCAGAAGGTGCGGGAAGAGATGTGTATGGGAAAAAGGCGCAGCCAAGGTTTAACCAAGGCTACCGTCAGAAACTGGTAACAGGACAAATTAGGGAAAATCTGCCAGACGCTTTACGGTACGTCAAAAGCTCCGCTGGCACAGACGTGACCGCCGAGCAGCTTGGTCAGTATTTTGGACTGCCACAAGACGTGGCAAAAGGTTTATTGGACAGAACAACTGAGCTGTATGGCCAAGAGCAAAAAAAGTTACAGCAAGATAGTTTTGAAGGAGCTATAAGCCAAGGTCTTCGTTTACTCGCCGCAACACCAACTATGAATGCGTCTGCGTTGACGGCACAACTCAAGGACATTTATGGAGAAACGGGGATGGATACAAATTTTTCCTCAGATTTTTTCAAAAATGTATCTGCCGATGCTTTGGAAAGAAAGCGCATTACAGACGATGATCGCAATCGCACCATTCTTAATGGCGCAAGGACAACGGCTGGCCGTATAAAAGAGTCCATGAGAAATGACGCTATCACTCAGACTTCAATAATTGCTAACGACAAGAAAGGCTGGACGCAAAACTATTTGGCTCAGATGACTGAGAATTTGTCTGATGAGGAATTTAAGTTTTTCTATGGAGTGGAAAAAGGTAAGTTAGACGTCAGCAAGTTTTATGATGAGTGGGATGAGCTGGTCGAAATCTCCAGAGCAGACCAAAGAAAACAACAAGAGACGACAAGAATTGCTAGTGGAGCGGCTGCGGTGGAAGCGCAACAGAGGTTCGTTGAAAACAATAACAAAAGAGCCGAGGACTTGTTTGCTTATGCAAAAGAAAATGGCAAGGGTGTTGAGACCATTCTTTCCCAGAGCTACGACATGAACCCAGCCTTTGCTCAACAAGCATCAGAGATGACGAACCAGATTATTTTGGCGGCTGGAGATAATGAGCAGCCAACACCGCAACAAATCGTAGAGCAAATCCGAGGCAACGCCGAGGTCATGGGACTAACTAGACCTATTTCAGACGCAGCAAATGCTTACGGACAGCAGATGCGTCAGGTCAATGGTGCTTTCGATGTTATTACTGCCGATGATTACTTCGCTGGTTTCCAGACTGAAGTTACTGAGAAATTCAAAGAAACTGAAGATTATGTAGCGTTGATTATGGCCAAAGACATGCCACTAGAAATGAAAAAGACTTTGTTAGCTCAGGTTCAGTCTGAAATTAATCAGTTCTCTACGACCTCTATGAACAATCACGTCCAAAGACAGCGCAGACAGGACAGGTGGGTTGAGCATGGAACAGGTGGTTACAATGCGGACAGACATGATGCGCTAGGCCAAGAGGTTGAGGGAATGAGCGTGGCTATTGGCAGCTTTATTGAAGCTGCATCGCTAGATGTAATCGAGCAGATTAAAGCTGCGGAGAACTCCCCTGACGTTAACCCAGAAACGAGCCAAGTAGCGACGCCGTTGTTCAACGCCACCCTAAAGAAAGTTGTTGATAACCAAGGATCGCTTGAGGGTGTTAATCGTGCAGAAACCGCGCTCGACGCAATGAACCAACTCAAGAAAGATTTACGCTCGGCGGCTTGGCAGGGAAGAAACGACACCAATAAAGACACTTGGGAACAGCTTACGATGGTTAAAACGTACCTAGACTATGAGCTTATTGATGGCGGCTTCTTGGGGAAAGATACAACCATTCAAGATAAAATATCTTTGGATGTAAACGAGTATAAGAAGTTTATAGCCGACCCTATGGCTTACATGCTTGCAGACGAAGAGTTCCTTTCACAACACCCCGGTTACCGAGAGTTACTAGGCGGCGTCGAATTTCAGTAACGACTAGGCAAGGACGACCACACCACAGGTAATCCAGTATCTTTGAGGCAAATAGCCTTGCGGATAACTGGAGACCCCTGATGGCCGATAAATATACTAACTCGTTAAACCTGCCCGACCTAGAAACCTATGGCCAAACACCAGAGCCATCTCAACAAACGGGACAAGACTACGTTCAAGACATTAACGTAGTTTCCCAGCTAAAAGACCCCCGCTTCATAGAAGACCTTCGCTCTTATTACCAAGAAAGTGGGCAACGCACTCGTTATCTCTCTAATGATGAGATGATTGACAAGTTCTTTAGCGATCAAACGTGGGAACTTCTCAATACTGGCTCAGCCGTGATGGGTGCTATCGAAGCACAGCAAGCTGGCGCAGAACAAAAAACTCGGATGAACCGCATCCAACAAGTCTACAACAGGCTTCCCAACTTCTATCAAGAAGGTGGTCGAAGCACGTGGGAAATGCTCAAAGATGCTGTCCCGGCTGTCATAACAGACCCCCTTAATCTCGTCCCTGTCGCAAAAGGTTTTGCTTCTGCTGGTACAGCCGCACGTCTGGCTGCAACTCAGGGCAAGAACGCCATGTACGCTGGCATCAAGCAAGGTGCTAAGACTGGTGCTCTTACAGAGGCTGCAATTAGTGGTGCTCAGGAAGGCATCATCAATGTGGCTGGTCAGTCTAGGGATGTTTCCCTTGGCCTTCGTGACGAATTTTCTCAAACAGAAGCATTGGGAGCGACAGCTTTTGGAGCAGGTGCTGGTGCTCTTACTGGTGGTATTTTAGGTGCTGGTGCTGGTGCATTCGGTGCGCGTAACGCTAATCCTAACGTCTCAGCCCTGCGTGAGCTGGGCGTTGATGACGGAACTATCGGTCAGCTAACAAATGACCAAGCTAAGCAACTTCTTGCAGACCCAGAGGGTACACGCGCTCAGTTTGCTGAAAACCCAGACGTCCTTACAGACGTAGAAGCAGCACCGATAGACCCTGTCGAAGCTGCGTTCAATGAGAAGTACGGCGAGTCAGCCGTTAAGTTGAATCTTGTGAAGAAGGAAGCTGAAGATAGCGTTGTACGCGCTATGAAGGATGGCGTTCCTGAGAGCGAAATCAACGACCTTCGTAAGTTTAGAGATACGGTAAATGTACTTGATGGCATGAAGTCTCGCATCATGAACGAAGAGGAAGAGATACGCGCTCTTTCTCAGACGGCGGATCAAGGTCAGCTCAAGGAAAACAGGGCGCGGATAGTTCAGTTCAACCGTGCTCAAGAGCAATTCAGGGTTCTTATAGAAACCATAGATGCTGATGCAGACCCAGACATTATCTCTGCTCAGGTTGAAGACCTGCGTAAAATACTTGGCTTCTCTCCAGACGTAGAAGACGTCGCAGCGGAAGCAGAAAGTTTAGCCGCAACCGCTGGCGAAGTAGCAGTGGGCGAAGTTGCCGAAGAAGTAGATTTGGAACCCTCCGCTGGGGCCGGAGCTGGAACTGAAGTTCCTGAAGTTGTCGATGGTGGCCCTCCCCCTCCCGACGACAGCCCCACAACTGAGTTCACTTACAGTACAGCCAAGGTTAAAGGTGAAATACAGGATATTCTTGCTGAGAACTCTGTTGATGGAGACATGCTTGATGAGTGGATAAGCGCGGGGGCTATCGAGGCTCCTGAAGGCAAGATGAACGCTAAGTCTAAGCGTCAGCTATCCAAGCAAATTGAGACGATGAAGTCTGAGGATGCCCAAGAGATTAAGCCATCGGCTGATACTGAAGAGTATCTGCAATCACCTAACACAGCACTACCAGAAGTTCGTGGCTGGGCTTTGTCTGAGGGAGTTGATTACAGGAACATCAAAGGCGATGCTCGTGCAAAAGACGGTAGGCTAACCAATGGCGCAGTCCGCAGGAATATCGCGGGTCGCAAAGGTGGAATTGAAGATGCTTATGCAATCAAAGCTAGGGAAGAACTAGACGAAATACTTGGTATAGCAGCGGCTGGCAATGCTACTGATGTCGATGCTCGCAACATGGTGGAGATGCTTTCTGCTGGTTATCAGACGAACAAAGACGACTTGTTAGCTTTGTTTGATTACACCAACAATAAGGCTGATACGTCTGAATCTTCCATGTCGATGCGTCTGACAAAGACGGAAGAGAAGTTCCTAAAGAAAAGACAGCGCGAGCTGAAAAAAGAATACCCTGATGCTTCAGATAATACTCTCGAAGCTATGGCTAACCTCGAACTCGTCAACAGACGTGGTCAAGGAGATCAAACTCCTGTGCGTGGTACAGGTGAGGCTATAGAGGATGCGTCTAAGTTTACCACTGCTGGCCGAAATACTGCTGGCCGAATACAGGGGCAGCTACGTCGAGGCACACGTATATCAAAGGGATCGGACTACACTGTTACTGGAGGTAACAGAGTAACACCGTCAACATTTGGCTTTGAAGCCGCTCTTGCCGAAGCAACAACTCCGCCATCATCTCCACTGAAAGGCAAAGCGTTAGAAGAAGCGCAACGTCGTACAGATAAGATGATTGCAAACGGCATGGACGCTGAGCGAGCACGTAAGATCAATGGTCTTGATCGTGCAGAACGTGGCTCAGCTCCGGGTATTGTTGAATACACAACAGCAAGAGGTGAAGTCGTAAACACGGCCAATGGCCGTCAGGTCATGAGGGGTGGTGAAGTTGCTTATGTAGACGCAGTAACAAAGCGTTCTTACGAGAGCATAGATTTCCTTTTACAGAACAGAGATGGAGTATCAAGCAAGGCCGTAATCAAGCAGACGGTAGAAACACCTGACGCTGCTGATGTCGTAGAGGCTCCAGAAGCTCCGTCAAAGCCAGTATCGCGTAGCTTTGAAGAGAACATGGGCGACCTGATTGCTGAGCTTAGCGATGATCCTGTGGCTCTTAGAGAAGCCTTGGTCGCACGAGCCGAAGAACTCGCTGATACTGTGGCTAACTCTAGCAAGAAGAAAGCAACAGCAACTCCGGGCAAGAAGGGCGATATGCTTATCGTTGTCCGCGAGAAGTCTGACCCATCAAACATCCGCATGATGTCTAAGAAGCAAGCGGATATGGGAGCGACGGCTGCTGATGTTATTGGTACGCGCAAGCCAGACCCTGCTGACTGGGATATTCGCTACGCACCATCAACCACACCACGTGGCAAGACTTCTTTAACTGAGATATTTGATACGCTACCCGCAAATCCAGACTTGGATGGGGCATCAGGCTCAATCGTAACTGATGGCCAAGCGTCAGCGCACATATCATTAAGCCCAGAAGACGCAGCTAAGACGCATTGGGAGGCTTCTCCACGAGAGCGTAAGATAATGGTGCTCTTAAAGAAGGGCGACAAAGAAAAGTACACAGTCTCTGAGCTTTGGCTGGGCCTTAGAGCGGCAGAAAGCATGACTTGGAGAAAGACATCTCAAGGACACGAAGCCTTGGGCGAAGCAATCGCATTGCTCCAAGCAAAGTTTTCCGAGATTGCGCCTAATGGTATCCGTGTTGGAGAAGAAGCAAGGGCAAAAGCTGTTAGTAATGTTCGTGAACTTTTTTCCAAGTATGCGCCAGATGAGGTTGATCTTGCGATTAAGTTTATACGAGGTCTTGGTGGCGACACTGCGATTGGCCCTGCAATTAAGGCTCGATCTGATGGTGGCAACCCGATGGTTACCTCTACGATTGCAAACGCTAGGACACCAGAGCAGGACGTACTGTTAAACTTTGGCAAGTACGACGAAATACCTAATATATCTAAGCTATATCATGAGGTCGCACACTGGGCCTATGAACATATTCTTACGCCTAAAGACCGTGCTGAGTTCTGGAATGTTGCTAAAGAAGCATACTCTCCCGGTGGCAAACAGACGTATCAAAAGAATAAACTGTCCAAGTACGCACAGGTCAACGAAGACATCACTGCTGGTCGGCCCAAGGAAACCGAGTTTAACTTCTACGAAAGCCCTCAAGAGTTCTTTGCATGGCAATTCGACCTATGGGCATCACGCAAAAAGTCTGGTGACCTAGTCCAAAACGAAGTCTTCTGGCGCAAGGTTGCCCGTTATGTAGAGAACATCTTTAACAGGTACGCTAACGACGCCGAGATACATCCAGACTTAGAGCCATTGTTCTCCAAGATACTGCCAGATTCAGAACGTGCTGGCATTATGATGGGTCGTGATGCGACGCCAAGCACCCCTAATGCCGAGCATATAAATGCTCGATTCATGGGTATTGAGCGAGCCGAGGCTGACATCGAGGATGCAATACTCCGCGATAGCCCCGAAGGTATCATCGAAGCACACCGTGTTCTCGTGAGCGAAGTCTTATTATCAATGGCTCCGAAGCGGGGAACCGAAGCTCGACCAAACACAGGAGTGTATGGCCCTGTGGCGGCTGGTGGTCAGGGGTTCCAAAAGGGCAACCTTAATATCATCCGCCAACGCATACAAAACATTGATGAAATTGTCACTGGCAAGCCATTTAAATATGAAGGTCTTGGTCAAGACTTGGTTGGTTATAAGCCAGCTTGGTTGGAAGAAGGCATGACGGTAATGGATGATCCACTACCGATTGCTGATGCACTGAGAGACTTTTACCTGAAAGGTTTTGCGTCTGACAACCCGGCTATCAACGACTTAACTCGACCCGGAGGAATGAAAAACCTCAATGCGTCGTCAGTTAAGTCAATGATTAGCTTCGTCAAACGGAGTCTTGAAACAGCCTACAGAAATTCAGAAGGTGGCAGTCCTCCGTCTGGCATAAAGATTAAAGCGGACGGTGAAAACCCTGTGCGATCCAAGGCCAGCACTAAAGCTAGGGGAACCAAGAAGCAGAATGTTCGTGCTAAAAACGCCCTAACTAGAGAAGCCACGATTGTAGCAAAAACACCCGCTAACAAGCGGCCTAGAGCTAAGCAAAAAGGCAACTTGGACGCGACAAGTGCGCCAGAGATTAAGACATCACAACTGCTTGATCTACATAAAATGTATGTGGATCATCGTGGGTCTGAACGTGGTGACCAGATAGCGATAGAAATCGTAACCAAAACTAAAGCTCAGCCTCTACCCGCCGAGAAGGTCGGCGTGTCTCGTGAAGTCTTGAACTCAAGAGAACCTGACATTCGAGATCAATTAATGGATGCTCTATATGAAGGGGACAGCGATAGAATTAGTGAGCTGACCTACGAGCTGCAACGGAGAGCAACTAACAAAGGTCTGAAGAAACAGGGTCTTGCTACAATCGACGCGACTGTAGTTAACAAGGCTGTTCAGCGCGAAGTAAATGACAACATGGGTGTCCCATCTAATGATGGTATCCCCGCGTCTTCACGAGCAGCGGTAAGGGAGATGCTAAGTTTCATCACTCATCGTGATCCTGAAGCACAGCAAACAGCCAGAACCATGACCTACCGTATGGTTAACCTGATGGGTAAAACTGTTAAGGGTGATCTAGCTGATACCAACGTCTTGTCTTCTAAAGATTTGGTAAGACTTGCCGGGGGTGATCCAGACAAAGCACCATCAGCGTCTTACGCAGACTTGAGAAGCCCTGAATTTAAGAAGCTACGAAGTGATGTGCGTCGTTTATCTATTGGCCTTACTAAAGGTAACACTTCGCCCTTCGATGTTGTCCACGAGATAGGTCATATGATCGTAAGATCAGATGTCTTAGATAGTGTTGAGATGGATGCTATTCGAGAAGCATATTCAGCTTCAAGTGACACAGTAAAGAACCGTGTAATAGCTGCATATGGCAACAAGTATAACGACTTCACTAACAAGAACGACGCTCTAGTAAAAGAGTGGTTCTCTGAGAAGCTGGCAGAGTATATGGCCGAGCGTGTTACTAGAGGTGACATACTTGAAGCTATGGCAACTGGCGATATTGCTAAGCTGAAGATGCGCAACTCTTTTGACCGTGCTTTAGATAAGATGATCGAGTATGTTTCATACGTTGTGAATGGTTTAGTCGGACGAGATGACATCAAGCAGCAGTTCCGTCGTATGTTCTTGTATGGTGATATGTTTGAGCGGCCATCTAAGTCGCCACTAGCAGACGTGACTAAGCAACGAGCAGCACTTCATCCAAGTATTGCAGCGTCTGCAACATTCGATAGCTTCTCATCCTCACCCAGACCACGAATGGCTAAGATAAAAGACTTCGTAGGCAATGGCATAAGCAATGGTGGTAATGATCGTGTCATCCCGTTCTACCATGGCACACCGAATGGCTATGCTTTCAAAAAAGGTGATAGCCCAGACGTAATCTTACGACCAAGTGTTCGTGGATTTTATGGGCCGGGAGTTTATTTAGCGAACAGCCCAACGGTTGCAAGCGAAGTCTTCTCACGTAAACCAACCCCGGAGTCTATGCGATCTCAGATTATGGAGATGGCGAACATAAGCGATGAGGTTAAGGAAGAACTTATCTTCGACTCAATAGACCTTCACGAAGTTCGTAAGTCTATATCCAAGTATCGTCGAAAGTATTACATGGCTCAAGCGTCAGACATGGACGCAGAAAACTTGGGTGCGCTAAGAGAAATACTTGATGACTTAGTAGAGATGGAAGAGTCTTATCTCACTAACCTGACAGAAGCTGGCATCAAGAGCGATCCTCTTGTCCTACCAACCTATGTGCGCGTTAAGAACCCTGTCGATTTCCAACGTGGAACCGTCTATCACGGCGGAGCAGACCCACTTATTCAGTCGGTTCTCAGACATGCTGAGATGACAGAGACAACAAATCAAAAAGCAATTAACTCTTTGTTAGCAGACTTCAATGAAGGTGGATTGGATGGGCCGGAGGCTTATCAAGCTCTCTTATCTTTCTACCGTCAAAGTGGTCGCAACAAACTTCAGGCACAGAATGAGCTGAATGAAACGCTCGAAGACTTGGGCCATGATGGAATACTCACAACGCATGACAACACTGTAAATATTGATGGCACAGATAGAATGGCTAACACTGAAACCTATGAAGGCTCCAGCATAAGTTACCAAGGTGTTGTTGTATTCGATCCCGCTAACGTGAAGCACGTCGAGGCAGATGATTTCGATGCTACTGATTCATCTTTGTACCATCGTGAACCCGCACCAATTAGCCGGGGAGATGCTGGCGATCTATTTACCGAGATAGCTCTCAATGAAAATATTGACTCTGTTAAGGACGTAGACGCAGGTATGTTTGGCGAAATGCTAGAAGGCACTGGCGTTGATCCATCAACGTCGGGCGCAGTTATGTCAATGATGCGTGGAAGAACACTTAGCCCCAAAGAAAATAAAGCATTGGAGCGGGGTAGTTCAAAAGGTTTCTTACTAAGCCAGTCAGACCGATTGAATAATGTCGGAATGACTTGGCTGGGTGACTGGTATAAGAACTTCTGGCCAGATCAATCTCAAGCATTCGCGCAGAAATACATGCCTATTGAGGGAATGCTCAAGGCATTACCTGATGCTGATGGCACACTCATGCGCTGGATGAAGGATAACAATCCAACAAATACAGCCGCAAGGTTCCAGCCGCAGTCGTATAAGAAAATTGTTAAAGCATTACGGCATGGCGAGACGTCACGGCCCTATAAAAATCTTGCCCCAGAGGAGCAGAAAGTTGCTCAAGCCATACGTGCAGCCTTCCGAAAGGAACTGACAGACCTGCGTAAAGCAGGAGTTATGATCGGTGATCGTGGCCCTAACTACATGCCTCACGTTTGGAGCAAGGACAAGATAGTAGCAAACCAAAGCGAGTTTAAAGAGGCTATGGCTTATTACTATAAGTTAGAGAAGACTGCGATGGGAGCTGACATTCCTACGAATGCAGAGGTCAATGACTTCGCAGAGGATATGTTCCTTAGACTTGGTACTGATGAAGAAACGGGTCAGATGCAGCCATCTATGGGTGGGTCTAAGAACCCTACCAGCGACCATGTTGATTACAGTCGTATGATTGAGCTGGAGAAATACCCTGCGGCTATGCAAGCACTCGAAGGTTTCTTGGAAGATGATCTTAGATTCTTGCTGATTAAATATTTTGAAGGAACGACTCGACGTCTGACATATATGGAGAAGCTGGGTCAAAACTCACATGCTTACACAGATTACATGACTGTTCTTGAAAAGGGTCGGGAAGGTATTGCTAAACTTCTGTCTACCAATAGAGAGTTTGTGGTCAATAGAAGCACCATGGGAACAACTGGCCCAACAGAGTATCAACTAAGCTCAACGGCCTTCATGCCTTTCGAGGGAGACATAGGGGCAGGTACAGAGTTCGCTGACCAGTTAGTAAGGATGTATGAGCAGAAAGGATTTGCTGCGGCAAAAGAACTGCTGGCTCGTAAAGCCCCTATTGGCTCAGACGGTATGCCCAGTTTAGCGTACTCAAGGCGAGCAGACGCAATCATGGGTGCTCTACAAGACTTCGGCGGACAGAAGGCCAGACTTGAAAACGAAGACGTGAGCTTTGCAAACGACGCAATGGCTCTCGTCATGAGAAAGCCTACATCAAACTCTGGCACTGAACAGGCACGAAGCATTTCTAAAGTAATGAGGACTGCTCAGAACCTTACGCTGTTAGGATTTACTACGCTCAGTTCATTGGGTGATCCGGCTCTACCTCTTATACGAAGCGGGTCAATGAAGTCTTGGGCGAAAGGTTTATTCCAACTGGCGTCTGATCCTGAGTATAAGAAAGCCATTCATGATATCGGCACTTCCATGGAAAACATTATCCATGAGCGCATGATCTACATGTATGGCTCGCCTGATAATAAGATGTCTCAAGCGTTCTTTAACTTTACAGGTCTAACTGGATGGACGAATGTGCAGCGGCAGCTAGCTGGCAGTGTTGGCTTCAACAGCTTCAAGGCGAATCAAACAAAAGCATCCAAGCACTTCGATCCTAGTCGGCCTGTGAGTCAGCAGAACACGCAGTACAGGACTGCCCATAGATACCTAACTCGTTACGGTATGGCTGACTTCTTGCCTAATGGAACAAGGGGCAAGCAATCCTTGGACAACGAACTTCTAACTGACAGAACTGTTAGAACTGCGGTGCTTAGGTTTACGGATGAGACTATATTCCAGCCCAATCCTAACGATATGCCTATGGCTACAAACAACCCGTGGATGGCTATGTTATTCCAGCTAAAGTCTTTCCCACTAATGATGCAACGTCTGTCTGGTTATGTTGTTGAGGAGGCGAAGCAAGGTAACTTTAAGCCAGCCATGTATATGGCAACAGTTGGGCCGGGAATGGGTGCTGTAGCATTGTCCGCAAAAGACGTGGTTCAGTTCCGGGGCGGCGAAGACTCCAATGAGTCAGAGGTTCGCGTCAGAAACATAGGTCAGTTAGCTGAAATGCTGGGCGGAGATGCCAAGACTTATGGTGACGGCAGTGATTTTGTTGGCTGGTACTTCGAGGGCTTACTACAAATGGGTGGCCTTGGTTTGCTGGCAGACATACTTCACAGCACTGTACAGCAAGTCGATAACGGTGCTTACGGTGCGACAAGAATAGCCAGCACAATCATGGGGCCAAGTTTCGGCATGGTGTTTGGTGATGGCCTGAATGTTCTAGGTGGCGCGTATGACATGGCCCTTGGCAACGATGACAGTAACGCTAAGGAAAGGTCAGGTGCTAGATCGCTTGCAAGTCGTATCCCCATTATTGGCGGAATACGAGGAGCACGTGAGGGTATCGTAGACACGGTTGCTGGAGAACAGACCAAGCGTAAGAGTAAGTTTGGTGGTGGAATTGGTGGTGGAATTGGAAAAGGAATTGGTGGTTCATGATTAAACAGCTAGAGGACGACTCTAGCTTCAACAAGTATGACATTAACAAAGACGGTACGGTGACTGACGAAGAAATGGCGAAAGCCAAACAGATGCTTGAGATGGAGCTGAAGGAAGAGAAATTTCAGCAACAAGAACGTATGGCTTGGTGCGCTATGGTAACCATGCTTGTCTTTACGATCCTGTTATTCAGTCCGATCATCCCTATCGGGAGGGTGAATGCCCTCTCTGATTTACTTGGGTTGTTCTATATAGCCCAAGCTGGTGTGGTCGGCACGTACATGGGGGCGCAAGCTCTCGCCTCAAAGAAGACATAAGGACGACAAAAGAGCGGTAGTTTATCAGAATGGCATCACGTTAATTTACGGGAGATATCCATGTTAGATAAACTTATAGGCCCAGTGTCCGCTATCCTCGACAAATTTGTTGAGGACAAGGATCAGAAGTCTGCACTTGCTCACGAGATAGCGACTATGGCCGAGAAGATGGGTCATGAAGTTGCGCTTGCACAAATTGAAGTCAACAAGATGGAAGCAAAAGGCAACTGGTTTCAGTCGTCTTGGCGTCCTCTGGTTGGGTGGGTTTGCGCAGTAGCTTTTGGTTGGCACTTTGTTTTCCAGCCACTCTTAATATTCATCCTGACCTATACGGGACAACCCGTACCAGAACTACCGAGCTTTGACATGAGTGCGCTAATGACCGTGTTAGGTGGGTTACTTGGGCTTGGTTCACTAAGGACATTCGAGAAATTCAAAGGAGTTTCAAAATGAAAGATAAGTTGATTGCTAAATTTTCAGCAGTTGTGAACGAGATTGTTGCTGGCCTTGAGCACAAAACATTTGTCGGAGTTACGTTCTCCGTTGGTGTGCTCATTGGTGCATATATATTTTAGAAAGGAATACTATGTTTTCACTCAGTGAGCGTAGCCTTTCACGTCTGGAAGGTGTACATCCTTTCCTCGTGGAAGTAGCCAAATTAGCTATTAAGCGCACAGAAATAGACTTCGGCATTACATGTGGCGTTAGAACTATAGAAGAACAGGAAGCGCACGTCGCTGCTAAAAGAAGTTGGACAATGAAATCCAAGCACCTCATTCAAGATGATGGGTATTCTCACGCAATAGATTGTGTCGCCTACGTCGGATCAGACGTGTGCTGGGAGGCAAATGTGTACGACGAGATCGCTGATGCGATCAAGTCTGCGGCAGAAGAAGTGCGGGGAATGGGTTACGAGTTCGACATTACTTGGGGATCAGGTTGGCACAAGCCACTAACTCAACACGAAGGAACCTGTGAAGAGTTATCTAATGAATACGTTGACCTCAGACGTTCTCAGGGTCGCCGTCCGACAATGGACTCGCCGCATTTTCAGATCGAGAATATATCTTAGGGGGAGCAAGCTCACTCCCCAATGCGGCATACCCCGCTAAATCAGCCCAAGAATCTTCGTGGTCAATCGACTGCGAGAGTCTGGCTATCTTTACCCAACCCATCATAAGAGCAACATGACCTTCATTAATTTCGCCGTGGGTTGTGAGTGCGGCTTGGATAATGATATTCCAGCCCTGTTTAATTCGGCAGAAGTTTGCACCAGCACTACCATAATCACTGGCCCTGTCTCCATTGATTAGAGCTTCTGCCTGTTTCAGCAAGTCTGATCTATCCATTACTAAGCCTCGTCTTCTAGGTCTACGACAAACTGATATTCCATCATCAGTGCTTTGATCTCTGACTCAGTCATCCTCACGACGTGTTCCAAGTCTGCAACTTCATCACGCAACCGTCTGCGCTTATCCTTAGCTTTAGAGAATTGATCTATGTATTCTTGGCTACCGTCATCCTTTACACCTAATGTTTCAAGGCGTTCAGTTATTGAAACAATATCGTTTTCACATTGTTTTATTTGACGTAACCGTTTTGATCTTTCTTCAGACAGATCGTGAAATTCTTTTTTAGTTTTTTCAAATGCCATGACAATATTATTCCTTCGGGAGTGGTTCGTACTGCCTGTAATTAGGGCATAACTCGACGGCCTCGTCGTCCAGCTTTGTGCATTGCCACTTGCCATCTGGTCGGGGGACGCTGAACGAACAGGTTGGGCAACTGGGGTCAACCTCTTTATCACCCCAACAAACGCCCCGTTTAAAGCAACCTTTGCATCGCCAGTCGGTAGCGTCTTTGCTGATTTTTCTGACTTGACCAGTAACGGCTCTTTCAATTCTGCTTTTAATAAATGAGTATTCGAAATCATCAAAGTCAATCACCTCCACATGGTACTCACAATTATTTTTATTTATTGCGACGAATAATGTTTGCTCCAGTTCGCCCATGCCCATCATCATTTGAACTTGTCCAAAGTATTGTGGGTGGCTTACCTTCACGCCAGACTTCTTGAACTTACTAAAGGATGCGTCGTTCATAGACTTGATCTCTAAAACCATGACGGTTCCATCGGGGTCTTCGACAAGCCCATCCGTATGGCAAACGATATGCCCACCCCAAGCCTGATATGTGTGCTGTCTTCCTGTCAGTGCATCAACTTCCCAAACACGGAGCTTTGCTTTCTCTTTTAAATCCTTAACCACCACGTCTTCTAGTATGTGGCCGAGGTTAAATATTCTTTTAAGTCTTGGCCCCGGCGGTTCGTTAGGAAACCCACGCATGTTATATCCAAGAACAGCCTCACAAGCTGTGCCGATAATACTTGCACCGATATAGCGTCGAGCCTTCTCGCGCTTCTCGTCCACGTAACCTGCGTCTATTGCCTCTATTACTTCAGTAGCTTTCATCTTAGTCCCTTATAAAATTAAGGGGAGCAAGCTCCCCCTAATCATCTAACAAATCCACAATTTTTTAGAGTAAGTAATAACTTCATACGGCCCCCGTGGTGGCTGTACGATTGTGTAATCTAATGGCCTCACCACTTGAGGTTCCTTAACGTAAACCTGTCCATGTGGCGCAACTGTTGACGACACATGAACAGGATACAGTTCGAGTGGTGATGACCACACTTTTACGTCCTCACTTTAAAATGGAATGTCATCATCGAAGGTGTCCTTAGCTGGTGCTGATCCCGAACTATTCGGGGCCGCATCAAAGGACTTGATCTCAGGATACTGAACTTCAATCCCGTTCTTATTTTTGTACGGCTTACCCATGCCAACAACGACGGTAGCTTTAAGACCTTTCATCGTCTTAACATCACCCGGCTTGTCTGGATTAGGATGTCCGCCAGCCACAAGGAAAGACTTGAGCATACGACGCCCAATCTCTTGGGCCATGTCAGACGTAGTGTGAATAATGTTGAAGCTATGATTCAACTTACCTGCGCTCTCTTCAGATACAAGCTCACAACGTAGCCGCTTGTTGGAGTCGGTAGCACCGAAGCTCTCCATGTCGGCCTCAGTACACTTAACCACGTGTGTACCAACTGAAAGCATACTGCCTCCCTTGCTTTCCTCAACTCCACTTAGGTCTAATGACCCAAAACCATTCCAATCACTCATGCTTTTTCTCCTTTCTTGGCAGTTTTTGCCTTAACGTATGTGTCATAATTTTCGTCTGGCATTGCCATTCTTGCAAACAATGCGGTGATGTCGTCAACGGCCTCATAAGGTTTAAGCCTATTACGAGGGTCGCGAACTTTGCCGTGCCAACCAGATACTTCATCGGTCACGACATAACGCCTAACTTTTGGAGTGCCTTGGTCGTTCTTCTCTGTGGCTCTGACACCACAAAGGACATGGTCGAAGAGTGCAGGGACGTGCTTAGATACAGACGCGCCTTTCACTAACGGCCAATACTGGGTGACGTCGTTGCCGTCTTTTTCTTCTTTGGCTAGACACGTGACATAAACATGAAGGGGTAAATCCCTGATCCACTTCAATGCTCCAAGCATAATGCGGTTGTAGTCACCCCACATCTGGAAGCCATTAGCACTGTGCTCATGTTCTTTTTCGAGGTGAGCTACCAGTTGCTCAGACAACTCAGTCAGTGAATCAATACATATCCACTTATAACCTGCCTCCTTAAAGTCCTTAGACTTAATGATATCAATGATACCTTTGAAGCTATATATCCCTTGCTCTGGATCATTGGTCTTGTCCCACGAACTGAAAGGAATGTAGTCGATGTTGACATCTTCCACAGATTTCAAACCCGATTCACCTGACAAGATTAATCCCTTGCCATATCGGTTTTCAAAGTTACGGCATTGGTAAGTTTTTCCATACCCATGATGAGCGTACAGCAGAACTTTAATCGGCCCGTCTTTTTGAAGGGACGAAGTATTCATTGTTTTAAACATGGCGAATTACCTTTATTTTCGGTGAGTCTAATTTGCGGGTTAACGCAGGGTTGAGGTTGTCTTGTTCGACACGCGGCAGCTTTAGAAACTTCCGCTTATCGACGGTCAAACTTCGATTAACGTAATCAGGTATTTCCCCCTGTGAATAAATTTCTTCTAAGAGTTTTTTATCCCATGACCACCGTTCAGATCGTCTTACAACAACCTCGAATGTGCGTGTTGAAATAGCCAACTCACCTGCTTCTTGGGGAAAGAGATGACCCATCTCTCCCTCCAACTGACCCATGCGTTCGCTAATGCGCTCATTCTCTATTGCTAGAGCATGATACTCAGTCGCCATTGGCTCAAGTCTATCGGCTGCTATCGTTGCAAGTTCACTCTTAGGCTGAAGTTTCGTACCTTCAAGAATGTCCCAGTCATCTTCTATCATATTTTTCTCCTTGACGCTTTTTGCACCAGCGATACTCGAATGGTGTCTTTACATAACCGTCAGGTGTATTATAGGATAGACACACAGAAACGCAAGTAGTAATTCAATAGGAGAAAAACGTGAAGATTAGGCTGAACATAGAAGCCCTCATCCGCGACTGCGGTGGTGCATCAATGACCGCGAAGATCGCAGGTGTTGTAAGAACCGCCCCATATTCGTGGGTCAAGAGACGCTATATATCCAGCCGCGTACTTGAGCGGATCAAAGAAGCTCGACCAGATTTAGACATTAACATTTACTTTGACGATGAGGATTACAATGAAAACGAAACTGGAAGCGGCACAGGAGTATCTGGATAGGGGTTGGTCTATCATACCAATCCGGCCAGAGGGTAAGAGACCTGCTATTAAATGGAGAGAGTATCAAGACCGACAGCCTACCTATGAGGAGGTTGAGCAATGGTGGACGCAATGGCCTGACCACGACATAGCAATCATTACTGGTGCTATATCAGGGGTGGTTGTGGTTGATTGTGATAATGAGGACGCTGCTCATGCAGCATTCGATGCAAACATGCGGTCACCTATCAAGGTAAAGACCAAGCGTGGCATACATCTGTATTTCGAGAACCCCAAAGATGATGTAAGACGTGGCCCTAGAGCTGGAGTAAATAGCCGGGGAGCTGATTGGCCACAGATAAATGGGTTAGACTTCAGAGGTGATGGTAGCTACGCGCTACTACCTCCCTCAAACAATTACGTCTGGGATTATCCGCAGCACGTATTCGATTGGGACGAAATGCCCACGTGGGAGGACTGGAAGCCTAGTCTTGCGCCTGTTCGGACGGAGGGTGACTTTCACTTTGGTGATCTTGACCTGTCCGCAGTCACTCCATTCAGCCCAGATGATCTTATGTGTGAGTGGGATAGGACGGCAGCATACGTGAAGGCAACATTCCCTACCTCACTAAAGATACCGAGCGGTCTTGGTAATGGGCGCAATGAGCGGGTGATGCAATACATATCTGAGTCTGTTAGGGAAGGGTACTTCGGTGCTGAGTTGCGTGTCAGGGGCTTTGCTTTCATGCGTGAGTTCTTCGAGGACAGGCTTGATGATAGGGAGTTCGAGGCAACTGTTCTATCAATGGAACAAGCCGAGAGAAGGAACCATCCCGACAGGTTCAACGATGAAGGTGACTATGTTCACAAACCTTTTGTCAAGGAAGGTAAAGACGAGGAGCCGAGGAAGCGTAAGCTAATTTTGATGGAGGATGCTGAGCAACTTTTACAGGAGTCAGATGCTAAAAGTTACTTGATCGAACCATGGCTACCAGCTAATACAATAGTGCAGGTCTACGGTTATTCAGGCCATGGTAAATCCCTCTTTGTGCAACATGCAATGTCAGCCCTATGCGCTGGCAGAAAATACTTTGGGCCGTTTGAAATCGGTAGACCTGCACGAGTTTTATATCTCGACTTCGAGATGGGTATGGCCACGATTGCCAGACGTCTGATCGAGATGCGTCAGGTTCATGGCAACACAGAAGATCGCCTCAACATATGGACACCGTTCGTTGACAAGAAAGAGATGGACTTAAACCATAGGGAAGGGCTGATAGAGCTACAGAACTGGGTTAAGTTTGCCAACCCAGACGTCATCGTAATTGACACGATCCGATCTGCCTACCCCGGACTTGGTGAAAACTCAGCAGACGAATGGGCTAAGATCAACAAGCTGGCCGTGCATTTGCGGAACAGTGGGCTGTCAGTCATCATGCTACACCACTCGAACAAGCCATCGCTGGATGGTGTGGGAAGAGAGGCAGGTAGTACAAACCAGCTTACAGTTCTTGAGACACAGATAAGAGTAGCCCAAGTCTACAAGGACGAGGACACTGCCAAGCAGAATGCGGCTATATACGACGGGACTTATGAGACCCCCATCTGGCCACAGCTTGAAGCTAAGCTACCGCCCAACCACCGCTTGTACATGGTTATGGAAATTCGTTACGGGAAGGTGCGTGAATGGACAGACATACATGACAGGGTTCAATGGCTTGGCTTGGCTGCTCACAATGATACAGATGAAAAGATAATTGTATCAAGCAGATCAACGAAGCAGAAAGCTAAAGACATGGCACTTGATGGGTTCGACTCGACAGTTATTGCTGATCGTCTTGCGCGTCCGCTACGTCTGATACGGGACTGGCTGGAGATTGATCTCCCTTCATCGTGATGCTTGTAACGTAAGCTCCCGGAAAATGTTTGCGGACTTCGTCATAGAACGCTGCAAATTCTGGGAACTTACGTCTGTTCTCCGCTCTCTTCTGTTCAATTTCTATGTCCCATTGATTAGCTGTCAATGACTGGGGGTAAACCTTCTGGGGAGAAGCCTTAACGTCTCGCTTACTTTTCCATTCGTCATATAGCTTTTGTTTTTCACGAGTGGCTTTATTCAAGGTATCCTCAAGGTGTAGGAGAAACGATACACTCGCTAAGTGCTAGTAGACTAGCTGTTCTAAAGCATCGGTCTCTCGAAGGGGTGCGCAAGCGACCCCTTCGTCGTCCTCCCGCATCCGAACAAGGCGAGTGTATCGCTATTTGCTTATCTAATCAACCCCCTTCGTTGTAAAAATCACTCTTTAGGTGTTGATATTTTGCTCTGTATTCCGTAGAGTACAGGTAACCCGTAACTGGGGGTGCGAAGGAGAGTAACTAATGCCGAAGATTGTTCGTGTCAGTGACACGGATTTGACTTGGCTCCGTGGATCACATCACATTCACTCTTACCATTACCTCGCGCAACATATCGGTTGTTGCGTAGACACACTTAAAAGAATCCTAGTCCGTGAAGGACTACAGGAATTTGACGGTGCTAAGTATCAAGTCCGCCGTGACTTTGAAGAGAAGACGTGGGTGCGCCCATGTATGTCATGCGGGGGTAACGAGAAGAGACCAAAGAATTGGTTCTTCTGTAAGCCATGCCGCAAAACTATGGGGTATGACGATTGAGTGGTCGAGGGATGAAGACTAAAGGCGACAATTACGAACGTGAATTGGCCGCTTACATCAATGAGAAGACAGGTATCGAGAGCTTTCGAGCCCCACTATCAGGCGGTGGGCATGTTGGCATGTCGGGCGGCGCAGACTTACTAGGTGTGCCAGAATTGTTTGTTGAAGCAAAGAGAGTTGAACGTCTGAACTTCCATGACGCGCTGCGCCAAGCTGAGCGTAACATCGACAAGACCCGCAGCCCAGATGCCCCTATCGTAATCAATAGAAAAAATAGAATGCCAACAGGTGATAGCCTGTGCTTGTTAAGACTTGATGATTTCTTGAAGTTCTACAAGGCATACCTAAAGCAACAAGGATTTATAGATAACCCTGATGCCCAGCCCAGAGGTGAGGCGTTGTCGGAAGTGCAAACAATTACTTAACTTATCAGAATTTAGATGTAGATCAGGCCCACTTGCGGAGAGGGAAGGAAGGGCTGGTCAACCTTACGGAAGATGCAAATCCTGCACACGTAAAATTACAATAGCCAGATTAGACGGGAACATGTCACATGCTCTTAGGTCTCTTCTATGGCGTTCAGGTACGCGGGCTACTAAAGTCCACAGCCGCCAAAGCCTGACGGTTGAAATCCTCTACGAAATCTACGCAAAACAGAATGGTCGTTGCGTCCTTACTGGCCGATTGCTCACAGCCACACGTGGGCAAGGCAGGGTTTCAAGTAATGTTTCTCTGGACAGGATTGATAATTCTTTGGGGTACACTAAGGAAAACATTCAGCTAACCAGCCGCAAAGCCAATGAAATGAAAGGCGATGGTACAGAAGAGGAGCTATTGGAATATAGCACGGACGTCGTCAAGACTTTAGGACGACCAAAGAAATAATCGGGCGTACTCTCTGTACTACAGGAGGGCCAACATGCACATACAGAAATGGTTTGCATTACATAACTTTTTCAAAGGGCCACAGCTCGAAGAAATAATTAAACTTACTACTGACGTAACGCTAAACAAGGCGTCGGTCATGGGAAAGAAGGGAGGCACATTAAAAAACTTCTTGGCCCGTAACTGCAAGAGCGGATGGATTCATCGCGACCTCCAGTCCGATTGGCTGTTCAAAGAAATTCTCACCTGCGTTCACGAAATCAACAAGCGCACACTCAAGTTCGACCTCCAAGATTGTGAGATAGAATCCCTCCAATACCTAGAGTATGGCCCCTTCCAGTTCTATAGACGTCACGTCGACAATTCTGCTGACGGTATAGCTACACGGAAATACTCAGTAACAATACAGTTGTCAGACGAGAACGATTACGTCGGCGGAAACTTAGAAATTATCGGTGAAGGACAGTCGCGATATGCCCCCCGTGGGCGGGGGTCAATCGCTATATTTCCATCACATTTAGTACATCAAGCGAGACCCGTATGGATAGGAAAGAGGAAGGTTCTAGTTGCGTGGATACGTGGGAAAAAAACGCTGTCCTAATCTCGCAAGAGATACGTGACTGGTCAGAGCAAGTCTTAGAAGCTCCGTCTGATGAGCACGG